>Ga0126339_10003135_pt1 | contig 11959 bp, 3 predicted proteins | sample OrbTmetagenome_2_FD_92532 | JGI IMG/M metagenome (GOLD analysis project Ga0126339, IMG submission 92532) | Coral microbial communities from Petempiche,Puerto Morelos, Mexico - Orbicella T R C metagenome | ecosystem: Host-associated > Invertebrates > Cnidaria > Coral | place: Petempiche,Puerto...
ATAAGACCTAAGGTTTTCGGGAAATGGACAAAAAAGCCCTAATAAATTCGAGAATACTCAAGTTCCCCTAGAATTACCGAACAGATAAATTTTTTTTACCGCAACCTAAAGTTAACCTACAGAACTTTAAAAGTACTTCAGATAGCCTAAAACAGCGTTTAAAAGCATTCGAGAGAAAACGGTCGTTGGGTGCCCCTGAAATGTAGGCAAGTAATTAGGGAAACCTTGTCCCCAGGGCTTTGTTCCCTTCCCTGGAGAAGACATTGAGAGATTCTGTGACTGGTTTTAAAGTTTCAGTCATTTCACACTGCCCAGAGAAGTGCGAGCAAAGAGTATTGCTATAAATATACGCGGACGTTGTGACAGCCTTGCAGTGGTCTTTGACTTCTCATCGTTGTACTTTTCAAGTTTGGCTGATTAGATCTCCTGTGAGATCCAACGTTCAATCAAGCAGGATCTTTGCTCACGGTTTTTGTAGTTTGTTTAGTTTGTCAAGCGGTTGTCAGGCAAGGAACAACGGTATTAAAACAGCATTATAAGACTCAAAGTCGATAGAAACCGAGAGAGTGTAGCCTATAAAATTCTCCTAACACAAAAACAGTGCTTATCCAATAAAAATAATAATACTGGTAAAAAATACATATATATTTGTTAGCTTTTAATTTCTGCCCGGGTTTCGGGCATAAAACCATGTGCGTGCACACTGAAAACGCTTGAACGTCATCTTCGTGTTTCCGAAAACAACGAGCATTTGTATTTCCGATAGAACGAAAGTGCGAGGACTCAATACAGCCTGAAATACAGGCATAACTTTCCGTTGGGTGACCTTGTCCCCGAATCATGCCACCGGCTAGTCTAACACTGGTCAAAACTGATTTTTTTTTTTGTCTTCCCAGACATAAAGGTGACGATCATAAACATATTATTCATCCGACACCCTTGATTTGACATTTGAGAGACTTGAATACCAACAGATTATCGGCATCCCGTGCGTGAATATTTAATTAGGTGTTCAATTGACTTGACAACAGACTCGCGTCCTTGCCGCTTAAGTTGATATTCCTTTAGACTCTTTCACAGAGAGCGATTGAACAGAGCTAGGTAATGTCTTGCCGTCCACTTTGAAGGATTCTGAGCCAGTTTTAGAGTCTAGAGTGGGTATTGTTAACTTCAAAAGTGTACAAAAATGTTCGGGAAACCTCGATCGTCTATTCCCGTGGCCGGTAGAACTAGCATTCCTGTGAAAAGAACAGCACAAGGGACCACAAATGGGAGATCAACGCCGGCCAGCGCGAATTCTAGTATTACTGTAGCCTCTAAGGTGAGTGGAAAGTTATTTGAAGCACCAGGCTTTGATTTATGGAAACGTTTTTCGAGTGTCTTGTTTGAAATATTATATTATAGATCGAGTATCGTCACACGAAACGAAGCTAAAGAGCACTTGACAACAGACGAGCGGTAAACTAAGTAAACATACAAGATGCTCTTGAAAGCAGATGGTAGTCGACACTGCTGAAACTATTACAGTACTAAAGCTATTCGCGTTTTCTAGTTTTCGGAATCTGAGTCACTTCGACAGTGTTCACTGGAACACGATAAAACGTCGTAAACGCATTTTAGTTTTATGTCGTGACGATAAGCGGACATCATGAACAAACAATCAGTGTTGCAAGGAACTTTCTTGTTTGCATCAATCCAGTAGTTTGCCTGGGGAACAAAGCAGCAAGTTACGTAGAGCTCGTTTTTAAAATAATTCTTCCTCGCAATAAATGTTTATGGTTTGCTAAATTTGTCAGATAAACAGATATTATTAAGAATTAATCATTATGTATAAACATTTTCGAACTGCTCTTTTGGGATTTAAGACAATGTAAAGACGATCTTTCTCTTGCCCTCCATAAGACCGTGTGGATCAAAAATTCTGATCAAAGACGTAAGACAGTAAGAAAAATTATTTCACGTGAATTGAAAGGAAACCAAACCAGCTCGAACTTGTTTATCACTAACTATATAGTCACGCAACATACATATGACCTACCTGTTTGGTTTGCATGTACTTGATATTTTTTTAAAGGGGCTATACGATTCCTTTAATCGATTTTACAAGCTGGAAGATTTCTTTAATTGCTTCTACGAACAATACATTAATTTCTCAAATTAATGTCTATTTACATACGGCCACAAACTTTGGTCACGCAAGGTTCGTAAGTAACAGCTCTAGATAAATTGTCACTCTATGAATTTTGATGTAAACAATGTGCAAGGCTAGCTGATGTCATACGCCTTGCTCTCCATTTCTGGGCTGATGTTCAAATAAATATTAACCTGACAAAGTTATCAATGACTGAATTTGTGACAGGCAAGCAGAAATTCTGTGTCGGATCTCCCAAAAGACGCCAAACTACTCAGTGAGATGGTATTAAACCTGCAGAAGCAAGTTCAGGAGAAGGACGATGCGCTAATGGACATCAGTGACAAGCTGTCACGAAAGTCGGAAGAATGTGAAAGCTTGGTGGAAGAGCGCGACATGATGAGGAGTAAAAGTTCCTTTGACTTGCAACAGGTAGGGAGTTCAGTTCTAAGCACTTCTGTCGGTATTTTCTCTATTAAGCTTCCTTTTTGCAATATAAAAATGTAGGATTAATGGCACAGGACGAAGCAACACCCATGCCTATCACACGCTCACATTGAGAGACACAGCTACCTGCAAGTTGCAGGTCGCATTTGTGAACAAAAATTCAAAAGTTCGGACAGGCCTGCACGACTCCTGTTGTACGCAAATGTGTGTTCTTTGCCCTTAGAGTTTTGATCGGACGAGTATATCTTTGAGCGATGTACCTCTTTTGTAAGAGATCATGGGAGGTTCTTTGTATATCTCTCGCAGCAAAGGCTGATTCAAAAGTTGTGACAGGCCTGCACGACTCCTGTTGTACGCAAATGTGTATCCTTTACCTTTAGAGTTTTGATCAGGTTAGATCTTTGTTTATAAACGATAGAAAACACTCTTTTACTGCTTCTCCCACGTAGAAATCTGTAACGTAAAGAATGTATAGGAACTCCGTATGTCAATGCCTTAAAACACTGAGATTGTTTCGGAACAATCAAGAACTGCAGAAAAGACTGGCCTACGGCTCGTGCATTTTACGTTTCTGTTGTATCCGTCTTACGTGACTTTCAAGGCCTTTGCCAATCCTTTGCTAGGTTACTGAGGATCAAGACGCTCTTCAAGAAACGCTCAAGAAAAAGGACAGGTACATACAAGAAATAGAGAGGCGACACAATGAGGAAGCTATGGAACTCAAAAGAGAGCTTGAAGAACTAAGCAACGAACATGAAATCGAGTTAGAAATGCTAAAGAAGGAAATGGAAGACCTAAAGCTGAGGGAGGAGCGCTGGAAGCGAGTCGCCGAGCTAAAAAAAGACTCTGACTACGACTCGAGTGACGTAGGATCACGTGATCATTCGCCTGAAATCGAGGCTCTTAAGGAGCAAATGGCCTCGCTACAGAGTAATTACGAAGATGAGATCATAGTGCTCAAAGAAAAACTTCAAAGCGAGATTGTCAAAGCAAGCGAGGCAGCCGACAAGGTGGAGCAACAAGAGTTTGAGCTTCAGGAAAATTTAAGCGAGCTGAAAAGCGCATTTGAAAGCGAGAAAAACGCGCTTTTGACGGAGCATCAAACTGAGATGGACGAGTTGAGACGATCGTACGATGAAAAGACAAGGGGAATAGAAACTGGTACACATTCTTCCATGGACGTTTCTGAAAGGGAGCAGTACGAAAACCAGATTTACCAGTTACAAGATCAGGTTACAAACTTGACCAATCAACTTGAAGCGAACGAGGCTCAAATGGCGCAGGACATCCTGATCATGAAAAGCGAGTTTGAAGCGCAGTTGGACGGGTCAAGGAGTGGGTTTGAAAGCGAAAAACAACGACTCAAGAGCGTGATAACGGAACTAAAAAATCAAGCTGAGGACACCAACGCCAAGCATTCCAAAGATATTGAACAAATGGAGGAGGCGTTCAGAAGAGAAAAAGAAGAAATCCGTAATGCATCGCACGTTAATGAGGATGAGAACGATGAAGCAATGCGAAGAAAAATCGAAGAATACGAGAATGAAATAAAGGAGTTGAAGGAAAGTCTCCAAAATGAACGACTTGAGTTTGTTGAGGCGCGCGAGTCGTTGGAAAGTATGATTGCAGAGCAGGAGAAGGAATTTGAAGGAAAGGAAGAGAAACTTCGCGCAGAGCTCAATGAAGAACATCAAATGAAGGTGGACAAAGTAGTCTCGGATTATGAACAACGCCTACAGGAAGCAGAGAGAAGCTATCTAGAAGGGAAAGACGTTGATGGGAATCGTGATCGAACAAACGAAGAACTTCAATTAGAGATTAAATCAATGAAGAGGTTGCACGAACGAGAACTTGAGCGGCTTCACGAGAACTTGGAAACTCAGCAAGCAGAGAACGAAAATCTTAAAACCGAGTTCGACTTGGTGGTGACGGATCTTTCCAGCGAGCTAGAAAGCAATAAGAAACCAGGCAAGCCTCCCATGAAAAGAAGAGAGTCTCTTGTTCTCAAGGAGCAGATTGAAAGGTTGAAGGGAACTCAAGACGAGGAAATTCGGTTGCTGGTAGAGGATGTAGTTTCGTATAAACAAAAAGTCGCAGAGCTGGAAAGTGAAGTGCAGAGGTTGAGAAGCGCGGATGAGAAAAAATCCGAAGCTGACATTGATTTACAAACAAAAACACCCGAACCTGAGTATGAATTAGAAGTTATGAGAGGGAAGAACAGCAATAACGAATTAGAGCTTCAAGAGTACAAAGCAAAAGTTTCAGATCTTGAGAAGCAGTTGGAACTAAGAGGAAGCGAGCAAGAACATGTTGAGGAACAAGATGAGAACAAGATTTCAGACCTTGAAAATCAGCTTGACGTCTTGAAGAAGGACCAGGCTAATTCCGAAGCTAAAGTGGAACAGTACAAAGTCACTATTGAAACTCTACGGAAAGACGTGGAAGCTGTTAACGACGAGAAACATAGGCTAGATTCCGAAGTACAAAATAACGAAGAACAGATTAAAAATCTTACTGACAAGTTAAAAACTACTGAAGCGAAGTTCAGTGAAGAAGTTCAGAGCATGCAAGGAAAGATAGCGAATCTGCAAGCTGAAAAACAGGATATAAGCAAAACATTGGAGAAACAGTCTGGAGAGAGTGAAAGCAAAATCGAAGAGCTTACGAAAAAACTCGAGCAGGTTGAAAATGAAAGTAAGAATTCCATTGACGCACACAGGGAGAAGTCAGAAGAGGTCATTTTAGGACTCCATGAAAAAATCGAAGCACTTACAGAAGACTACACGAAGGTCAGGAAAGAAAAAGATTTGCTTCAGCAAGAGTTACAAGACCTTGGACTAGGTGCCATCGAAGGCGAAGATGGAAAAATAGCGCAATACCAACAAGAAATAGAAAAACTATCGGTGAAGATTGAAAGTCTGGAGAATTATCGAAAACAGTCGGAAATTGAAAAACAAGATCTTCAAGAAGAAATCGAGAATCTTCGTTACCCTCAAAATGTCGAGCCAGTGATTTCTTTAGCTGCAGTCGATGAAACCTTTTTGCCAAATCCGGCTGGCTTGGGTCTGGAATACGAGCAACAGATGAAGGGGCTTGCGGAAGATTATGAAGAAAAAATCGAGAAGCTGGAAAGAGAGCTCAAGGAAGAGAGAAGCAAGTCAGCGGCAAAAACGAGACGAATCGAGTCGGTTAATTTGGAAATTGAAGCCTTGCGTCAAAATCTTGAGCAAGAGAGACATTCCGTAAATAATTCGCAAGAGCGCATTATTAAAATGCAGGAAAAACATGACGAAGACTTAAAGAACTTAAAAGATCAAATAGCTTTGAATGCGAAGAATGGTGAAACTACATTTTCCTCGAATGAAGAAGCTGCGAAGGAGCAGTTTTTGAAGACAATTAAAACTCTTGAGGCTGATCTGGAAACGGCTCTTCAAGCTAACAGGGAGCAGGTGGAATATATCACCGAGTTGAAAACACAACTTGAGGTAGCGCGTCATACAAATGTAACACAGGAGGGAGAAGTCACTAAGCTCAGTAAAGAGCTTGCAGAGTTTCAACAACAACAGAAAGCGCACGAGGCAAGCATCACTGCAGAGCAACTTATAACGAGCGAAGGGCACGCTAAACTGGTCGGGAATCTTACAGCTGATTTAGAAGCGGAGCGCAAATTGAACCAAACACAACGAAACGAGATAAACAGGCTTGAACGGGAACTGGAGACCTTTCAACAACAACAAATAGCGCACGAAGCGAATCTAACGGCAGAGCAATTGAGAGTAAGCGAAGGACACGCTAAGGAGGTAACAGAACTTAAAGCAGATTTGGAGAGAGCGCAAAAATTGAACAAAACACAGCAAGAAGAAATAAGCGAGCTTAAACAGGAGCTAGAAGAGTTTCAACAACAGCAAATTGCACATGAAGCTAATCTAACAGCGGAACAGCTTAAAATAAGTGAGTCACAAAAAACGCAAAAGCAAGAACTCAAGAGGAAAACGAAAGAAATCACAGCTCTCAAGTCCGAGTTAGGAGACGCGCAGCAAACGAATAGGAAACAATGTGATGAACTCGCAAGGGTTAAAAGCGAGCTTGATGAACTCAAAAACTCTCGAAAACGCTTCGAAGAGGATTTTCTCGTCGAAAAGTTTAAGGCAGACGAAGCGAGTGAACGGAAGATTAAAGCCTTAGAAGAAGAGGTGAGACGAAAGGTAGAGGAAATGTCCAAGCTATTCACCGTGCTTGACACAGAGCAGAAAGGGCGAGAGAGAGTTTTAATGGAAACAGAGAAACATTTAACGCATATGCACCAAGCTGAACAGGAGAAAATTAACTCGGAGAGAATCATCGCAGAGCTTAAGAATCAAAATCAAGCGCTACGAAGCGAGCTGAGCAAAGAAAAAGAGCAATTTGCAGCGTTTGTTTCGCAGAGCAAGAAAGCGCAATCTGAAGAGCACGAGGAAGTCGAGAAGCTTAGTAGATCATTAACCGAGTCTGAGATGGACAAAGGAAAGCTCACGGACGAGATGGAGACGTGCAAGGAAGAACTAAACAAAATGGAGGAAAAATACGGCAAGCTGAAGGAAAAGTTTTTAGCTCTGAAACAAAAGCGGAAGGAAGAAAAGGAAAAATATGACGAAATTCTATTAACGCCAAGGTTCGAAATGGGATTGCAAACAAGTCTTCTGGAACCCGAGGATCTAAATCAAACTAAAGAACAGCTTTCGACGTCCATTCGAGAGCAAGGCCGTCTTGAAGACGAGTTAGAGTCTCTTCAACGAGATACTTACAAGAAGAAAAGTGAAATTCAAGCTCTAAAAAGAGCCAACGAGGTATTGAGAAAGCAAAATCAAGTTCTTTACCTCGAGACAGAGAGCCTAAGGAGGTCTGGACACAGAGATGACATCGATGTTTCCGAAATCGAGAGACAAAACGAACAGTTAATGAAAGAGAAAGATAATCTAGAGATAGAAAATCGCTATCTCAAAGAGGCTTTGATCGAGAGAGAAAAACAGGATGAAGAAGGCAAAGAAAGGGACAGTTTATCAGATGACTTACCAGAAACAGAGCTTCGAGATTTGAAGGAAAAGCAAGCAAGAATTGAGCAAGAAAATTTTAAGTTACACGAAGAGAATGAATTCTTGTTAAAGCAAGGTAAACGTCTCCAATTCCAAGTCGATCAACTTGAAGACGAAGTTCAAAGGCTAAAACGTCAAACTCCTCTGACGTCAACACCTAAAGTGGAGGCTCAGTCTCAGCCTTTCGTCGACGAGCTAATCCGCAGAGAATCTGGGACCCAGCTCAACGTGGAGTCGTTACCGGGCTCATTCGGAGGAGCCCCACTCAACAGTTCCCTCGAAGCCCAACGATTCGCAGAAGAAAATCAACGAATAAAAGAGCAGATTGCCGTGTTGCAAGGACGGCTAAGACAAAAAGAGAACGAACTGCAAAACACAAATGTCTCACAGACAGGTGAAATGGAGGATTTAGCGAACGAGAGGCAAGTGCTGCTCGCGCAAATCGACTCAATGAAGGAAGCGCTGGAGAAAGACGCGGAGAAAGGACACAGCCAAAAGGTAAATAATTTAACATACTGTATAGCACATTTTGGTGGACAAAGCGCGAGTGTTGTATAGTGGAAAGCGGGTGCCACGCGCTTCTCACACGCGCGACGCCTCTCAGGCGGGCGACCCCTCTCACGCGCACCACGCCCGGCGTAAGAAAAAGACGTGCGCGGGAGAGGCTGCTCCCATCCCGTTTTAGCAGCGCTTCTTCCCTTGTTCTGAAGTCTGCCCTTATTCTGTAGCCCCTTTCCTGCGTCAAGTGTTCAACTCATTATACCAAGTCTAAGTCATGTCCCCCCCTCGCCGCCCCTTTCTTCTTCCCAATAAAGATGGTTGTTAACCCCAATCGACACAATGGGAAGCATCTATTTCACTGACGCTTGCTGGTTTATGCTTTGAATAAAGTTAAAAAGTATACGTTTGAAACGAAACTACCTCCGAGATCCGCTGGTAGCTCCCTGCTGGTCAAGACCTTATTCAAATGTAGAGTAACAGTAACAGTGGCTACGAGGAACAGTGAAACTCTTTCTTCCTTAGCAAGAAAAAGTAGCAGAATGCGGGTCTTCTCGCGTTGTAGTTCACGTTTTTTATGTTTTTTCTTATCCGGAATTCCTTTCAAAAACAGCATTAGTCTTCTGAGTGTGTAGAAGCATAAACAAACCACGGTATTTATATTGGTTTTATTAATACATATTTTGCAGGTTACCGACTGGGATGCTAACAAGAGGGCCGACACTGAAAAAGAAAACTTAGTTTCACCAACTCCTTTTACTCAAAGAACAGGACAAGCTCCTTTTACCGGATTCGCCGTGTCTAATCTTCAAAGCTTTGAATTTGATGTGGAGAACTACCTTGGATCGGCCTACTGGGAAGCGACCAAGTTTCTTGACAGATTACAGCAAGTCAGCTAAGACATGCAGAATGACAACGTTCAGGTTTAGAATAGTTATACATACACTTCAATTAATTATTTTCCTTCTTTCCCAACCCGCGCTTATTTTCCTTACCTCGACCCTTAAATTAGCGTACAGGCTGTCTCATCTGAGTTTCATGCACAAACAAACGTTCTTAGGAGAATTTTGCAACGCATGTAGGTTTTAGTCAGCACTAGCTTTTAGCTTGAATTTGTTGTCGAACAGTAGAGAGAACTGAAAACAGATGATAAGATAGTGTAAACACTGTAAAGATTGATCTTTCTTTAAACCTTAGGCATAACAGCCTCCTTCACAAGTACTCTCTTGTATAACTCGTCACACGATCTTTCCTCTATAACGTTTAACACGGGGAAAAACTGCGTGAACAGAACAGGTGGTTTAGCGGGGTAGATCGCAAAGCGCGAGACCAAAAATAAATGTTTTTCATTGCTTCTTTCTCGTGCACCGCGCTCGTGACGTGTTTCGGGCTCCACGCTCATGTTTCGCGCTCTGTTCTGCAGGGCTAAGCCAGAAGGGACGTTTCTAAGGATTAGAAGTCTCAACCTCGTTTTTAGGGCGAGCCCTCTTGATCCTCATCCCGGCTTACATTTCTTGACCAAAAACCAGCTTCTTCTAAATTGATAACATAAACAGCTGTTCTGTGCAAGTTCTCCTTCCTCATTTCCCAGTTTTAATTTCAAATATTATTTCAGAGAGACAGTTTATTTTTTTAATATATATTTTGATACGAAAATTTGCAAAATAAAAATTACTTTCATACGAGTGCTGACTGACAGAAAGTACGTACCAGCGTGACTAGACCCACTGCAGTTAAGGTAAAGTCAGTGTTTACAAAAGGGATAATCACTGTGTCTAACACCAGTCTTACACTTTCCCCGACTTTCCCACGGTTGCCTCTGACACCAGCTACAAGTTTTTGTTTTAATGTTTGGCTGACTTAATAGGTCCTTTGCAGCTAAGCCATCACGTGACAATAAATAAAATCAAAAAGGCCAAGTTTGAGGCCCCTGGCACTAAAGAATGACATTTTATGATGGTTTGAATATTTAAAAAACTAAGATTTCTATGGAAAAAGTTTCTTGAGAGCAAGACCTTTCTCTCCAGCAACGTTTTCCATAGATATCCTCTAAATTTTCCAAAATTTCGAACTGACGTATATACTTACTCTTTAATGCCAGGGGCCTCAAACTTGGCCATTTTGGGATTTTCGATATGCTCTTTCCATGTTTGACATTCTTTCAGTTATAGCCCATAATATATAATTTTTTTGAGGACAATTTTGGTCATGTGACCCTAGCTGCAAAGGGCCTATTATTCAACTGTTCGCGAAATTAAACGTAAAATTTGAGACTTACACTAGTTCCACTTCCGATTCTTTCCCCCTTTTGTCATCATTTTGTTATATAGAGCTGCTATAAAGTTCGCAAACCATTAGAGTCCGGGTTCATTCACAAGAAGCAGCCTTCGATTTGCCTTCGATTTGCGCCCTCGGTTGTGTGTACCTAGGTCCCTTCGTTTTGCTACTGAAGTAGAAAAACCGTCATGGCGGTTCGCCATTTCACGGCTCATGCACATTTAACTGAGCAATAAAAAAGAGCCAGGGTAGGTTGACTTCACCCACCCCGTGAGGGTGAATATGTTGACAACCGATGTCGGGGTGGTGGGGTGGGGTCAAACATAGATAGACGGCTGCTGCAATAGGTGGTCTTTATTCTCATGACCAGTCCAACCCGTAGCTTTGAAGTTTATTGGCTCAATTTCAGCTGCTGTTTTGAATTCTTTCCCCCTCCCCCAGGGATAATACCTTAAGGGAAGATTTCTTGAGCAGCACTGGTTGATCCCTCTACACCCTAATATAATATTTCTTGTGCTTTTGAAATAGAGAATTTAACAATTGAGAGCTTCATTGGTTGCTGATCATTTCCTTTATTCTAATGACCCTAATGTTTGATGCAGCAGGGATACTGTTAGGAGAAAGTAGATGTTAGTCTCTCCTGGGGGTGAAAAGTTTAAACCTGTGATTTTCTCTGTAAAGGGCATGGGGTTTTCAGGAACAAAGCGCACGGAAATGAATTATATCAGTAGCCCTTTCATTTTTGTGAAGTTACCGTGAGTAATTTCTTCTCACTGTGCAATACAATATCAAGAGGAAAGATGATGAGAACAAACAAAATCTCAACCAGGGGATTAGCAGTTGATCCATTGCTAAATTCTCAGAACTGACTTTAGAGGAAATGTAGATAGTAGATAGTATTGAGAATTACTTTTGAGATCAAGTAAGTGAAAGGTTTAATAAAAATATATACAGTACAAAATGTTAACAAAGAGATCTTACATGTTTGCTGTGATAGTTTGGATTTTCAAGTGGACGAAAAGAAAGTTGCAAGAGATGCAGCCCATCCTCATTTTCCATTTAGTGTTCTGTACTAATGTCGGATATTTTTGCCTGTGGAACACAAATATTTACATAGCGATAGGTACTGATGTTTCTTTTTTTTCCATCGATATGTTTTGAGTTTTTCCTTTTGTCTCAATGGTGAACTGCACTTTCTTTGCTATGCTATTATTTTTTGTTCATGGGTTTATAAAATTTTTATCAGGTGTTTGGAAAGCATTTAAGTGTCCTGTTTTGTTGTCCTAAATTTTGATGTTAAATGATGGTATTCAAAGGTAGTCTAGCAGGGGAAACCTATAGAGTCACTTCAACCATAGCTAGTAGAGGAGAGATGTCTTGTGCTCTCGCAACAACTCTTTGAGCTGCCTTCTCTAGATTTGCTGAACAACCCCCCTGCCTCTGCAAGCAACTTTGTTAGTAGGATCTCCCCCCCCCCCCCCCCCCCCCCCAAAGGGGGGGGGCACGAAGAACACCCCGGGCAAACAATCACTTG
>Ga0126339_10003136_pt1 | contig 11959 bp, 6 predicted proteins | sample OrbTmetagenome_2_FD_92532 | JGI IMG/M metagenome (GOLD analysis project Ga0126339, IMG submission 92532) | Coral microbial communities from Petempiche,Puerto Morelos, Mexico - Orbicella T R C metagenome | ecosystem: Host-associated > Invertebrates > Cnidaria > Coral | place: Petempiche,Puerto...
GTGTGGTGTTTTTTTTGTGGTGGTGGTGGTTGTGTGGGGGTGTGGGGGGGGGGGGTATCGAGGGAAGAGTAAGAGGAGGGGAGGGTCGTTTCGCTTTTTGACCCTTGCAGCATAACATGGCGAAGAGTCTAAAATTCGTTCATGTAAGTTCTTTGATACTTTCATAATGGGCCCCGATTTTGTTATTTTTGCTTTTGTCTATGAATACAATATGAACAATACCGAACCATGGTTACTGCGATTCGTGGCAAAAATGTTTGATCGTGCGAAACGTGCACCAGCTTTCCATTGGTCTTAAATGTGCCATGAATAATTTGACGAAGGTTGCAGAAACTCAGTCCCCAAGATTAGTATGTCGATGAGGGAATCAAACCTAATGCCAATGTGAGTACAGGTAATTGTCATTTGAGGCCTTATTAGGGATACGGGGTATTTAGGCGAAAATTTAACGATATACAGCGGGAAATTGGGGGAAAAAAAGTAATGGTATGGGATCAATTACAGACATTCCAGGATATTGATTGGGAAAATTGTTAAATTTTAAATTAGAGAGAAACGGCAGATCCTCCACCCCGTATTTAGGCCTCGTTATTATATTATTAAAGCCGAGGTGCGTTTTCGTGTCGCGAGTGGAAGGCAAGAGTCTATCGCACTGCGGATATAAATGTATAATAATGAAATAAATACTTCATGATTACGGCATTACCCCGTCAAATCGATTTCCGTTCTGGAAGCTTGTCAGTTTCCAAGAAATATTTTTCACTGCACTGGCGGTTTTCAACCTTGAAAGTAGTATTAATTTACTGTTAGAGAATTGCGTAGGCATGTGAAAACACTTAAATTATGGAACAACTGGAAAGTGGACGGAGCCATATGATTGTAGATGATTTGAAGACTTCAGCGAACTGAAAGAATTTGTCTTCACCTACATTAAAAAGGCAAGAAAATGTTGAACAACAAAATGTGAATACTGTAATTATTCGGAATGTAAAATGTGATTTTGTAATGTGCCTCTGAAGTAAAATTTTTCTCACTGAATTGAATGTATCCAGGTAACCATTTTTAATGCTTATCTTACCAGTCAATTATTGATCACAGTAAGCGATCACAATAGCTTCAAAATATCTCGTGCGATCAATGAATATTTTTATTTGTTTTCCATTAGCAAGTGGGGACATGGAAATCACTCTAAATCTCTGCCTACTCGTTTTTTTCTTTTTTTTTTTTTCATTTCTATTACTTTTTAAATTTATTTCCAGTCAGTCTAGTTGTAGTGGCAACTGAACATGTCAAAAGGCAAGCTGACATCATGTCAGACGTTTGCCAAGTGCGAGGAAGTGCATTGACAAGTTTATGACAAAGTTTCTTGTCAGCAAAGGAACAGACGAATAAAAATAAAGTAAATAACAAAAAAAAAAAAACTCTCGTGTGAATTTGTTAAACAAACCAGTCTGTGACGTCTACAGAGCATCGTAAAAACAGCTGCGGGATAACTCGGCAGGTTGCTCCTTATCTGTTATTACAAGACCATAACAACACGCCATGGTTAACTAGAATTTGACAGTGACTGTTTTCCCCTCGTTCATTTCCATTCGGCATGTCATGATCGCTGAATTAAAATCAATAAATGGATTACCGGTGTGGGAGGTGTGTTGCTAAGATCAGATAAAGCAAGTTAAGAATTATGGGGGAGGATTAGAGGAGGCGGGAAGTCGTTGGAGGGCGACGGGGTGGGATAGGGACGAGGATCTTGCAAGCCAAATGTAGAACGAGAATTGGGTCGGTAGACTCAATGGCGGTTTAAGTCATTGCTAAAGTAAAGCTTCCCTTTTACTGTACATGTGGATACGATATATTTAAAAATTGAAGTCTTCAGAGATTTGGTCGCAATTGTGGTTTTAAGATGCAATAATAACATCCCTGAAAACTTTATTAGATAAGACTTTATACTTAATCTATTAGTATTAATACCGGCCGAAAAGGACAACGATATTCTTCAGTGCAATAAGCAGGGAAAAGCAACATCTTTGTAATAAATTGACTTTGAAAAGAAAAAAAAAAGTGGACTTTGATTGATGGATTGAAGAGACAAATAACAAATGTAGACAAACAGGTAGACGTCCTAGGTTTGGCGGTTCAATCTCCAATCTTCTTTTAGTTGCAAGCACTGATTGCTACAAAGGCTCACTGTATTTTCCGGTACAAAGTGACGCGAATGTTCTCCAACTACATATTTTGATGAACGGCGTTCAAGGTGCAACGGTCGAAAGCAAGACAGTGCCAGCGTGTATGATGTTTCATTCAATGGCATAATTTCGATGTCTTTGTGCAAACTAAATTTCGGAATATGATTAAAAAGTGACGAGCTTCCGCTTGCTTATTTTTCAGTGAGGCTCTCAAATTATCATATGCCAAAGCCACAACAGATGATTTGGCAGAAGCGAGCGTCTTTATCAAACATCGATATTCTAACAAAAAGATAAACAGGCACCTCTCATGTTGCCTTGCCTTCAGTTTTCTCGTAGCGCGTAAAGCTTTTCTGGCGACACAGTTTTTCGAGGTCACATGTGAAACTTTTTCAGTGATTATTTTGATTTCAGGCCTCCGAAAAATGCTCGCGATTCGTCTGCAATTTGGGCAGTATTACAACTGGCTCGTGATTGACATCGATGAAACGGTACAGATCATATTTCGGTCTTTTCTTCTTATACGCTGAACAATACCAGGTGAGTAAATAGCCAACATAGCACTTAAACGTACATGTAGTTCTAGTGTTCTAGTTTCTTGAACTTCGAAATACGAGAGAAGCTTTCCTCGGCCATGAAAACGTGTCTCCAGACTCACCTGGACTATTTCACGAGTACGAAGAGATTTGCATTAAAATTTTAAAAAAGATGTAATGGGGAAATCAATCATTATTCGTTAATAGCCCAGTCTTAACTCTTGTTTCATTGAATATGCAGCCCGTCAAAGCTCTCCATTTTTGTCACTTAAGCTGTGTGGCCAACGTGTAAAAAAGCTGGCATATAAATGTGTTCTTAAAATCATTATCAAAAGAAGGAAAAGAAAAATTTCCCGTCTGTCTGTGCTTCAGGCGGTAGCAATAAAATATTAGACATTAAAAATTTAGGACCGAAGAGTACTAATCTTTGTTTGAATATGGTAAACTTCAGTAAAAATGTATTATTTTAGTTTCACGTCACCTTATTAATGGCTGGTCCAATTTAGTCGGTTCGAAGTTGCTATTGGTCGTAAAAAGAACGTAGTTGTCGTGAGAACTGAGTTGCAAAATTCTGCTAGTAGTCGGAAAAAGCATCTGTGATACCCTCAACGCGAAAGAAACTCGAAAAGAACGAAGCCTCGAGACCAAAACCGAGGGAAATTGAATAGCAAAGCAATTTGCCCGATTCGAGAAACCTTGAGAAGAAAAATTTAGCGCGAATTTCTCCAACCAATCGTATGCGGGGCACTCGCGAGCTGTTCACCATATTTGGCGTGAGCTAAACTGATATTTGGGAGCTCTTCTGTCGATTTGCATAGGTATTAAATTGACCAGAGAGCGTTAAAGCGATGTGGCTGGCCAAATCAGCTTTAAATTTTACACCGGGCCAAGAATGGTTCTTGCGCTCTTACATATGGTAGTTTCAGCTTTATTTTTGCTAGTTAACATGTTTAAAAAACTCGTTGAAGGTGACAGAGGCGAAGCGAAGCGATGTACATTGCATTTGTCCGTAGCCGCGCAAGTAAGTAGAGCTCGTCATTTCAAATGCAAACTAACCTTAGGTTGGTATATTATTTAGACACTCTGGACAGCTGTAAGGTTGTCATCACATTGTTATTTTGGTGTAACAGATTTCTACACCCGCAAATTGTGAGTTAAACGGGCAAATCTAAAACTGTTTCGAGCGATCTCCTGCAATCAACCCGTTATAAATGTCACTTTGCCATTTTTTGAATGAATACCTTTCATTTCACGGTTGTAGCTCTTCAAGTGATGTTATTCTGACCGAACGAGATATTGCTATGTGACTGAAATTCAAAGTGAACCCTTTTGTTTGTTTTTTTAGGACGTTCTCTCTTGCCTGACCTTAGCGATCGACATGAAGTCGTTGAAAGAAAGCGCTGAAAGGGCGATCCATCTGCTTCTACCGCGAGTGGTAAGTTAAAAACACGCACACCGCTTTCAAGCTTGCCCGCAATAAATAGTTTGTTTACGTTTTTGAAGACGACACTACACTTGCAAATTCATCGAATTTTCGTTCATATGTGCCTTTTTAGAAAGCTTTAGTTCCGCGAAACCGTTCAAAACCATTTCGTTTTCCAAAATTTTATTCCTTCTTGACGCGCGCTTTCATCACTGCTTTCATTAGTGGTCGTTGTAAAAATTATCGCTTGACCTATAGGCGAAATGCACCTCACTGTTGAGGGCTTTCTCTTATTCAAACAATCGCTGAGCAAATTTTCTTTCTTCGTTATTCGTGACCCGTCCTATGAAAGTAGAGAAAATAAAGAAAACCAGTGAAACGTTGAATTTGTAAACCATTCGCCAGACACTTCACACTGAATGTGAACCGTCACGTCAACCTCCGTGCGCACCGCGATAAAATGCATCTTGAACATTGCGACTGTGTAATTTATGTAAACTTACATTGTATCTCAGTTTACGCCCCAATGCCGCCGCAGAAATTTCATTATTTTGACTCTGGTTAAGGAAAATAAATGGCGTTATTTCCATGTACACGGGAACATGTTCGGCTTCGCGGGGTTGTACATGTAATTTGAGATAGTGATATTTGTGTTTTTGTACTCGGATCATGCACGCGAACTTTGAATTTACATGTTTAAGGCGTCAAAACAGCTTACGTTCAAATTACGAAAGAACAAGAAATCTTAGAGTCTCGTTAGCCTCCGGTTAAGTGTATATTTGCATTTTTGATGGTTGAAACTGAAATTAGTTTTATTACTTTTAAAAGCGTTTGTTGTCGCGGACATTTCTTTGAAGTAACCTGCAAAAGTCCTCGAGATGCAAATACACTGGAATTCACGAAAATAAATAATTAGTTGTGTTCCTAAGGGGTCTTTTGACCGCGGTGTGCAAGTCACGTTGCTGTTTTAATTATGATTTTCATGCGTTCATAAAAGCACAGACAATTTTCGTTTGAAGGCGCGCGATGACCAATGATGTTTTGAAATTCTTTGATAGGTCACTGAAATGAGTAGCTTAGATTGTGATCTGGGCAATTTAACGGAATGTTACCTGCTCCATACTTTTTTTGTACACTGTGCACATCTGTGGTGCTGTGAGACAATTTCGCGAGATCTATGCGGTTAACGGATAGTTTGCGTTGTCAATATACGTTTCAATTGTTCTAAAATTTGGGAATCGGATTAGTTCTGTTCTTGTGTAATTGTGTATCGTAGCAATTAAATGGCTTTGAACAATTGAAAGCGCTTGAGAAAATGGATTAAAGACTTGTAAAATCAGAAAAGCCCTTTGTTAATCGTTGTTTCCTACAGAAAATCACCGATATCTTTAATATTTCCACGAGTTGGAGTATTTAATAATTAATGCTGTATAGAGCAAAATATATATATCCTCATCTGTTTGGGAGCATCGGAAATATGACTTTACGAGAACTTTTGCCGATCCCAAATTTTATGAAGTTCTTTGTAAATTGATTTGGGTCATTTATGAATGCAAATTCTTTTGAAATTAACTTTTTTGTAAGATGTAAAGTGCAGATTTTAATCTAGAGCTTTCGTACTTGCAAATTATCTAATAGTCAAGTACATGTTTTTCAGTTATTAAGTGGTCCATAAAAAGTGTTGCTTTTGATATGACAGTTTTGTGGCAAGTGCAAGGTGTTGATTTTGTTGATGATTTGTTTGTTTGTATACAATTTCATTCACCTGTCAATGTTAACCCTTTGAATACCAAACTTTTGCCAAAAAATACTGTTTTTTAACTGTCAAGTCATGTTTTTTTAACTGCCATGACACTAAATTAACCTAAGTTTTGTAAAAAAAGCTTGTTTTACTTAGAGGAGAGATTTTTTGAAGATTAGGTACAAAATTGAGCAATATTTCAATTCCGGGCATGCTCATGAGCCAAAATTTGGACTTTTTTTTTGCCATTAACCGTTCTCAATTTTGTTTGTTGCCCCTTTCTGTTCTATTTTTCTCGGCCCTTTTACACTGGCTACTTTTTGCGTTGCACGTTCTTTCTGGCTGCCGTGAAAAGTTGGATGTTAATTACGGGCGAAGCCTAGAAATGGACCTTGATCAATCATAGGTGTAGTGAACCATTTTACCACCGTTTTTGCACCAAAACTGATTACGTTGTTTTTCGATTTCGACGTCGGAATGTCGTCGATATCTAAACCTGATCATTGTACAGAAAAGCCTAGCCTAGTACTACTATCTGCTTATCAAGAATACCTGCTGACATTTAAATTGATGACGTCACAAGTGGTACAAAGAGTACAACCATTAATTATGCATGTATGCGTAATTGGGGCTCAAAGGGTTAAGCTGTATTGGGGGAGAGAGGGGATGGTGGGGGGCAGGGGGAGAGGCTGGGAATAGGAAGGGCAATTACCCCGCTGAGAGAAAATGGTATTGGCTGGGATTTGCTCTGCTTACTTTTCCGTGGTTTGGGTCTAAGCAATGATTGGCTGAAATGACTTCAGTGGTAATTTATTATCCTGTGATCTGATTGGTTAGTTTGACTCCAGTTATTAAGCTGTATTGTAAAAGGACTTCTGCAAAAACTGTCATGTGCACTATTTTTTTTTTTTTTCATTGTGATTATTTGCAAAGCTGGATTCATTATGCCAGTCAGTGTTGCTTGTCACCTAGAATGCATCTACCAGTTTTAAACACGGTAGAAATTATGTGCTTAGCTACATTTAACAATTATTCCACGAGCACGCATTGGATACGAGATAGTAGATAACCAATGAGGTGTGTAGCGCTGAGTTGGCTATAATCATCTCATATGCAATAAGCGTGAGTAGAATATTTGTTTAATGGATAATGCAATTCAAGAGTTTTCATTGGCTTAGCCATTGTGGGTTATGAACCATTACACCATGCTCTACAAATATGGTAAGCTTAAGTGTGAATTTTTGGGGTGTTTATATTTTTAATTAGTTTAGTTTTCTATATTTCGGGGGCATTTTTAATTAACATTATCAGGTTCTGAAGTAAACACTACTACAGCTGTAGTCCAATCCCTCATTTTGTTTACACTTTGGACCAACATATGTACAGTGTATGTACAAGTTGTAAGTACCTCATGCTCCCAGTATGTGGTGTTCTACAGCATTTTGATTAATTTTTGCAGGTAGATGTGGTGGTATTTGTCTTGAGCCCTGTCTCAGATGATCTAGAAGCTCTTGGAAAGTCTGGCAGTAGTACACCTGTTACGATACCAGCAAGTGGACTTGCCAGGTTTGTCATGACAGGTCATTAGACAGTAGGAGTCTTTAAGTGTCTTTATTATATGGCTAGCCCCGTGAGGAGGCCAGGTGAACCAAATCGTGTGCTGTGATTGGCTATCTGAGCAATTGGCTATCTTCTGCATGCCCGCTCTCAAAATTTCCCCAAAGCCATATATTAGATTAAATCGTTTATTGGCCAAGCTTGTTCGATCAAGATGGTTGGATAGTAGCCTCTTTCTTTTTATGCGTGTTTCTGGACCTGGACTCTGTCTTGATCCATAAACATGCCAGAAAAAGAAGAACTTGACCAATATCCATTCAAGCTTGGTCAACAACCCATATATATTTTCCTTCTATCAGTCTGTACAGACTGATAGAAGATTATATCTTGTAATTTTTTAATTTCAATTTTCTTTCATTTAAAGTTATTTTTCTTGGTAAATTAGCATAATCTTGCTAGAGGCCTAATCAGCCTCATCAACCCGAGTTGAAATAAAGTTATTTATCTCTATAGCATAATTTTGATTGGCATCTTAGTCAATGCCAACATAAATCCTTTAAAGAGACATATTAAATAACATATGGCACAAATCAAACGCCACTTTAGGCCTGTAACATTTTGAATCTATCCAGCCATGTTGACCTCATGCTTGGTTAATAATCAATCAATATATATTGCCTAAAGTATTTTTATGGTTTTGGTATTAATTCCACAAGTTTCTCTTTTTTTCAATTCTTAATATACTTTTCCCACTTAAGGCTTTGAAAATTTAAGTTGGCTCTGAACCCTATTGTACTGAATTGTTTTAAACTTTGCCAAAACGTTGCATGCTGTGTTTTTTAATTATAAGCCCCTAAAGCTGTAATGAACGGTGTTTTTAGCAGATCATACCATTGCTATGGTAACCTATTGTGTCACGAAAATGATTACAACATATTAACCAACTTGAATGATTGGGCAATTTTTTGATACCATGATTGTAGCATCAAGTGATAAAGAGTGTTATAACAATCCATCAAAATCTTTAGTGCTGGAAACTGTTTTCATCCACCTTAAATACGCAGAGCTTTAAAGTTCCCTCTCGTAAGGGTTCCACCATTTATTTACATATGTACTTGTGGATCATGCAAATCTCACTGACTCAGTATATTTGTAATACATGTAGCTTGTGTTCATTTTCTTAAGACTGTACTCCTCATAAGGTACATCCTTGCAGTTTTTCTAACATTGAAAATATTACAGACAAGTGTCTTTAATTTCATTTAAATTCAGGAAGGCAATAGATGGTAGACAAAGAATAGTTTTACGACCTGGAATCAATGAAGATGATCCTTTATTGGTGTTTCTACCAACAGCAGGAGTGCATTCAGGGAATGATCAAAAAGGTTGGTACACGTAACACTGTTACACCATGTATGTCAGTTACTGCGTTACATGCTTGTTAAAGCGTCGTAATTGGCTTGTTGATGACTGTGATAGCACGCTTTTGTGGTATGTGTTTAACCTTGTATCTTGACTTTTTGAGTAAGGACATTAGTAGAGATTAATTTTATTGTAGTATATTAAAATAGAATATGGCCCATCTTTAGACAAATTTAATTTGTACTCTGATAATATAATATCTGAGTTGATAATATCATCAAATAATCACAAAACTTTCAATGCCCCAGTGTCGGAGAATGTACACAGAGCTGCATGGATGTAGGTGTTCCATGCATGATCATTAATTTTATGCAATATCTATAAAGTGCTGCAAGGTTACCTTTGGAGCATTTTATTGTTTGACTGCACAAATGTTCAGTATCATGTATTCTACCAAGTAAATGTACAGTGTACCTCTCAGAAGTTCTAGTATCTTGTCAAGTTGTGAGGCTTGTAATATTTTAATTTACATGCATATCTGCTAGTCATATTTGTATCATACATGTAGAAAAAATAATCTCATGACAGTTTTAACTTCTTTTTCAGTAATATTGTCACCACTGTATACAGATGATAAACTAGTTGCATTTTTCATGGTAGGTGCCTGCACTTGATGTAACACACTGTTAATTCTTAATTTTAGTTTGTAAACATTTGTGCTCTGGAGAAGACCAGAAAATAGCCCTTATGCGTGATGCTGGCCAGCGGACTAGCACAAATAACCACCCAGCCTCACTTTGAAAAAGCAAATTGTAAAATTAATTTTATCATGAACAAATTCCTAAAGCAGCAAACATGAAAAGAATATCCAAATGAAAACAGCTAGCACGTCAAGGTGCCTGTGGTTTCAGAAATTTTCTGCAATCAAGGCTTGGGGTAAATTGTCAGCACGTGATGTAATCATGCATATGACCTATTGATGATTGTCAGATTAACGTGATAATTGTGTCAACAAAATTCTCAAATGTGATTTGTTGTTACCTGATGCCCTTGACAACTAATTGGTACGTGAATGTACATTGTATGTACACATGATGGAGATTGGGTACACTAGTCTGGCACATGCACGAGATAACTGCACATGAAGCTTGATTTAGAACATTTATTGTAACAGCTGCCAATCATGCCACTGCAATTCAGTTAGTCTGAAATGCTGCAAATAGTTCTGTATATATATATTTTTGTCTTTTTTTTTTTTGGTTTGATTGAGTTGGCAATGAAAGTAATCCCAGCTTGTAGTTAAATTTTAAGTACCAAAGTATTTCACATGCACCTGTTAGCATTTGGTTTGTTTACCTTAAACAATGATTGGAAGTTGAAATATTTGGTAACATTCACAGCAACTGGACTAACATTCAACTTTCAGATAACCTTGTTTTAACATTGTAGATTGTATGTGGATTTTTAGAAGACACATTGTCTATTCTGGATTACACTGAACAACAGGTTTGTATTTAATTAATATATGTAAATAATGAATTCATTTCATGATGAACTGTTGAACTGAAGAACTGGTGACAGCTACAGTACATTGTGCACATTACCTGAATGGAAGCAAAAATCAAGCAAACAAAAAAAAAAAAACCAAGTACATAATTTTATATAATGTGGATGATTACTAGCACATCAGACTTGAGTACAGTATGCATTATCATTAGTTTTAGTTTTAATAATATTACATAATTGTCTACTTTATTTCCAATGACTGGATATATATGGAATAAATTATCAGCACAAAGATTGCGAATTTGTAAAACCTGTATCATTTCCATTTAAATCCTGCCAAATGTTTTAAACAATTTGTAACTTAAATAAATTGGTTAAGTAAAAGTTTAACCAAATACTAGCTTAAGCATTTCAAGCAATGTGAAAGTGTACATTCTTCACATTATTTCTCAAAGTTAAAGCCACTGATTGATATATATCATAACCTTTACTACAGATGCTTCAAAGTTATCATCATATAACTGAGAGAAGCAAATATATTCAAGAATTTGAAAGGCAGAAGATGTTTTTAGAGTTCTTTAGTAAGTACACATTTGAAAATTTAAAATTGTATCTTTGACAGTTGGTAGTCAATTTATATACACTAATCATGCATAGTTTGTCTGCATGCTCTGGAATTTACATGACTATGGTATATGAGTTTTAGGGCAGGTACTCATTTATTGATGCTGAATTCTTATGTTCAGTTTGCAATTATCCACTACAGTAATACTTAATATTGCTGAAGCATGAGAAAACATAGCTGACAAATTAAGACTATAGGTTTCTTAGTACTAGCTACTGGAATGGAACATCTGGACCACCCCTCCCCCCATTTCAATGATGCCAAAATGGCGCGCTTTTGCTCCTTCGCGCCTTACACATCTGATCTGTTGTCGCACGTTCGATAACCAAGGGAAAAGAACGTTAGCTGAAATAAAATCTGATGATCTCTGTGAGCGATTGAAGCAGAATTGAAATAAAATCACGACATGGTTTATTTTTGGCGTGTCATGTACTTTATTAATATGAAAATTGAATATGCATAAGTGTGTGTTGAAGCATTGGCCAAAAGCAAAGTTATTTCTTTAGCCAAGCCAAGTATATTTTTATTGTTGGTACTGCGCACGCAGGAAATAAAAATATTAAACGTTGCACATCTCTGATTAAGCTCGCTTTCTTAGTTTTTCAGAATTTAATTTTGAATTGCGATCCTTTCAAAAGCACCTTGTCGATACCTTCACAAGTTGATTTTTTTTTTTTTTGCACCTCTGACGTGGTGGCAATACGTGGAAGGCAATGGTGCACGTGGAGGGAGGGTTCATTGATGTGAGGGAGACAGAGTGAACTGATAGCAGTGCATTGGCACTGTTTGCCAGCAGATTTTACGACAAAAAAAAAAAAATAGATTTCAACTTACCCGCAGAAAGAAAAAAGAATGAAAGAAAAAAAGAAAGAAAAACAGCAGATGAGGAGAACGGTCTCAAACCCGGGAGAGTTCTCACACTCCACCTTGACCCGCGATTTACGCGCTACTCCAGTGCGCCACGTAAGCCCTCACGCTTTCGTTCCATTATTTTTCTGAAAGCCTTAACTTTTCAGGCAGTTA
>Ga0126339_10003137_pt1 | contig 11959 bp, 7 predicted proteins | sample OrbTmetagenome_2_FD_92532 | JGI IMG/M metagenome (GOLD analysis project Ga0126339, IMG submission 92532) | Coral microbial communities from Petempiche,Puerto Morelos, Mexico - Orbicella T R C metagenome | ecosystem: Host-associated > Invertebrates > Cnidaria > Coral | place: Petempiche,Puerto...
AGCTTGTTCGGTCAAGATGGCTGGATATTGGCCAAGTTCTTTTTTTGCGTGTTTATGGACCGAGACGGAGTCGAGGTCCATAAACTCGCAAGAAAAGAACGAGGCCAATATCCAGCCATCTTGCGCTTGGTCAATAAAGGATTTATTACGGTGGTACCCCGTTAATACGACCACCTTCGGGCCATGGAAAATTGGTCGTATTAACGGGGTGGTCGTATTAAAGGGGTTCCTTAAATAGGAAAATGACTGACTGAGCTAGCCTTTTTTCGGGCCAGAATAAAGTGGCCGTAATAACGAGGTGGTCGTATTAATGGGGTGGTCGTGAGGCAGGGTTTCACTGTATATGGCTTTCGGGGAAATTTTTCTTGCGGGACACGGCGGGTAGTCCCGGGCGGGCAAGATAGCTCCATCTTGCCCGCTCACCAAGCTAGCCATGTAATAAGAGTACTTCGCGTCTCATATAAGCCGTGCTCGTACAAATGGTCCAGTTCGCATCTTATGGAAGCCGTGGCCTGTGTAAGCCACGGCTTATTTTTCTCGTATTAATGACCCTAATATTGACATATTCATAATTACTTTTTTGTTTTACCTTGATATTTACCTTTTTTTGTTCTTCTAGTTCTTTGATGATGCACCCATCTTTAGAATCCCTGGTCGACGTTTTCCTGTGAATATTTATTACACAAAGGTAAGTGGATAGCTTTGTGCACTGTTTAATTTTTTGATGTTGTTAACTGTTACTGAGGAAACTTAACTTAAGTCAATAAAATTTTAATTCTTCACGGAAATGTCTGCTTGTGTGAAGTCCTCAAATTTCATTTTCAGATCGCTTCAGCTTCGCGCCTTTAATTTTTGTTGTTGTTGTTGCAGTGGTTTGTGTTGAACATGTAATTTTTTGAAACTGTCCAAAAAGTAGAGATGAACGTATTTAATTTTTGTGGCGGGTTACAATGGAAGGACAGGTAAGTGTGAAGAGGTTGTCAAGATTGAGAATCACGTGAGAGGCTTTCACCATAAATGAACGCAAATGAACTAAAGTTAACTGATGTATTATCACTTTTATAAAAGAGCAGCGCTTCTGCAGATAACTGGCTTTCACTATGTTCACGAGTAGAGGGTTTCCTGATGGCTGATGTAAAACCGAAACCATTGTAGCCGCACGCGGCTAATCGCAACAAGTAGATTATAACGCCATGAAGCAAAACTGGGTAACCAGTGGTAAGCTGGGAAAACATGAAACGATTGGCAAACGCGGGAAAATCTGCGGCCGGTGCCAAGCGCGGGAAAATACGCGCGAGGCATGTCGCGAGTGTTGTTGGGTTTACTCGATTGGCTGGAAAGGAAAACAAAATGCTAGCAATTAATACTGTTGCCATGAAGCCAATTAACAACCATCTTTGTAGGAGTAAGTTTGAAGTGGGAGTAAAATTCACTGTTTTAATTCAACTTTCCCCAGGCCCCTGAAGCTGATTATCTGGAAGCTGCCGTTGTGACTGTGTTACAGATTCATGTGACTCAGCCTCCGGGCGACATCCTGGTATTTTTAACCGGTCAAGAAGAGATCGAGGCATCACAGGAACTACTGCAAGAGAGGACGCGTAAACTGGGCTCTAAGATCAACGAACTTATGATTCTGCCCATTTACGCCAACCTTCCATCGGATTTACAGGCCAAGATATTTGAACCCACCCCTCCTGGAGCAAGAAAGGTAGTGTAAACGCATCGTATGAGAATTTCTGTGTCAAAATAACAATTATACTGTGGCTACTTCAACTACCGACACCCCTTAAAATTGAGTGCAAATTAAACGAATGAAAATCTTGGATGTTAACAATTTCCCTTTTAAGCGAAAAGTGCATTTCATGGTAGAAACAGTAATTTTGCAACCATTTGATATTTATTTACATCATTTGCTTGACTATTGTCTCTTAGTCTAATCATTTTGTGACATTTTTTCCCCTTTGGCATTTTTCCTACCATGGCGAGTGACCGACTGACTGTTTTGCGAGTCGAAGATTATAGCTAGATACGCGCTTGTCTGCACTGCAGGCAAAGGCCTGCACCAGTTAGAAAGAATTTTCTATTTTCGTCCTGCAAGACTTTTTCGTCTTTGGGACAGTTTGGTCACTTGTGTACATATTTTTGCCTGGCAGGTTGTCCTGGCAACAAATATTGCGGAGACATCTCTGACGATAGACGGCATCATTTACGTCATAGATCCTGGATTTTGTAAACAAAAGAGTTACAACCCTCGAACAGGAATGGAGTCTCTTATCGTCACACCCATATCAAAAGTGAGTCATTTGAAAAAGATCTGAATTCTGAATATTGTAACCTGATGTCAGGCTTTTGATAGAGAAGGAAAGTGGTGGAAAACGGGCAATCTCTTTTCACTCATCACGTGCACAATTCCCTTCTTTGGTACCAGTATCGTGAGGTATAATACCTTTAAGGGGATATCTGATACGTGGACTTCGCTCCAGTTAAAGTACTTGAAAAATCCACGTTAAAACCACGCAAAGCTATAGCAGTGGATTCCTTTTGATTCTGTTACTTAGCGTGCTCTCCCGGTGTATGACGTGGCGTGTGAATTGCTTACGCAGAAAGGATGCAAACAAACAGTTTGCGCGAACGTCTTCAGCGGTTCTGGCTTCCGTTGGTAGAATCTTACAAGGCTTGGTGTTAAAGCATCTAATTAAAATTAATGTTTTGCCTTTTTAGGCCTCAGCCAATCAGCGGGCAGGGCGTGCAGGTCGCGTGGCAGCAGGCAAGTGTTTTCGAATGTACACAGCCTGGGCATACAAGAACGAGTTGGAGGAGAACACCATTCCTGAGGTAACTACGGTTTACACCTGTAACCCTGCGCTAATGCTGCTTTGATTGTTTAAATTAACTGGCACGGAATGAGAAAACTAACCAAGACACTCTCAACTGCCTCTCTTAGACTCCGCCCAAGTGATCAGTGACTTAGTACTGAGGAAGGGCTAGGCCCGAAACGTCTGCTATAAACATCGTTTTTAATTTAGCACTGCATTATTACTATTTACAACTTTTGAACTGTTAACTGTGCCACGCAGCAACTGATCCTCTTGGATTACAAATATGTTTTTTGATCAGTGACTTTGACGAAGAGAAAGTGGAAAGGATCACTCCTAGCCATAGTTGGCTTGATGGCTCAGAAACGTGAATTCCGGCTACAACCTAAAACAGAAAAAGAAAAAAAATCGTTGGTCTAAGCTAAACTTTCATCGTGATTGCCTTTCTCTTTTCGTCCTTAGTTGTTAGCCCTCAAGGGTTATACATGTATTGTATTTATTGTTATAACACTTGTACAGATCCAGAGAACGAATTTGGGCAATGTGGTGCTTCTCCTAAAGAGCTTGGGCATCAACGATTTGATTCATTTTGATTTTATGGACCCCCCTCCAGCAGAAACTCTGATCATTGCACTTGAACAGCTTTACGCTTTAGGAGGTCTAAATCATCATGGAGAGCTCACCAAGGTATGGGAAAATATGTGTTTTAATGACACTCACAGTTTAAAAGCTGCCGTGGCGTAATGTTTCGTGAGCTAAAGGACTCCAGAACTGGGTTGTTCAAAGGGTGGATAACGCTATCCACCGGATAAATCACTATCCAGCGGATAGTGCGGTTTCTTTTTGTTAACATTTATCCACTGGATAGCGGTTTTTTCAGTGGTTTGCGCTATCGAGCCTTCGAGCAACAGGGGCTAGTTAGTGTTTTTTGGGGATTTGAGCCCTGGCCAGGTCATTGTGTTGTGTTCTTGGGCAAGACACTTTACCCTCACAGTGCATCTCACCATTAAGGACTGTGAATGGGTTCTAGTGAATCTAATGCCAAGAGATCGATGGAACTGCGGAGGACTAGCATTCTACCTAGAGGGGAGTGAAAATATTCTAAGTCAATTACGACCAGCACTCACTCCCTCTTATGGCTCGTCTCTCTGTTGTTAAACTTAACTCAAGTTACGTTGTATTTAGGATAGTTTTAAGGCCCTGTCATTTGTTCTGAAAATCTTACCTGGTTGTGGGGGACGTAACTGTTTTTTGATGTTGTTGAACAGTGTCAATCAAATTACACTGACTGAAGTTTGTTATTTTTCCAGCTTGGACGTCGCATGGCAGAATTTCCAGTTGAACCGACCATGTCAAAAATGTTGATTGCATCGGAAAAGTACGTGTAACGATTTTTTGATTTGATCGAATTTCATTCTTTGTTGTAGCTCGACTAATATAAGACGTGCAGGTTCTTTTGTCTGTTATCAAGGTAAAGTATAATCATGGCATTTGTACAGCCTGGGAAGCGTTCGATATCTGTTTTCAAACTGAATATTTAATTTGCGCATTCCACTAGCTGAGAAAGAAGAAAAACATTCAGAGGCCAAAAAAGGAATAAGAAATTGTAGAGAGCTTGAAGAAATATTCAACCTTTGAACTCGTTTCGTCCCAGTTGTGTGTGCGGTTTCCTCTTTGACAGGTTTAGGAATGCTCAACTGGAAAGACGCTTATTCATTATCTATTAATTGATTAATTCATTTTTTTGTGTAGGATTTCCCACACTTTGTCAACGCTAGGGATATTTATTTATTTGTTTGTCCACGAGAGCAAAGCGTTTGTCACGTGGTTTCTACTTGGCGTGTAGACTGGGTTCCACCAGCAAAAGGTTGAGTGTTTTTGAGCGGCGGCCATTAGATGTGTAATTACTCTTACCGGGTGTTGTTTTTTGGCGAATTTTGACTTGTTTTTGAGATTCGGAGGGAGTCGTCGGCCTCAGGTCTTAGTGTTTTTCAGACACGCGCTGCCGTATTTATTTTTGACGTGCCATTTATTATAAGATGGGTAAACATTTGCTTTCTGTATATGCGCGAAATTCTTGGATGAATAAGGAACAATCAGTCAATCATACAACAATCATACAAAGCTCCAGTTCTCGGACAAATCTTTCTGCGATTACATATTTAAATTATGTCACATTGAAATTCCTTTGATCAGCTGAAAATCCCGACAATTTCTGCGGAGAATGAATTCTAGTAAACATTGTGCATGTCGCGACGCGCAGTCTGCAACTGTCGGAATAAAATTTACACTTGATTGATTTCATTACTTTCAACTCCCGTCTATTGCTAAAATCATCATATTTATAGCAACAACCGAAGTGTTACGGACAGATGTAAAATAATGACAAAGCCCAGCATTTTCCTGTATATTTATGGTTAGCAAGTTGAGGTCCTCTCGACTGATAAACCATGATTTCTTGATACGTTGCCTGACAGTGCAGTTTCCGTAGACTCACAAGTTTAAAAGGACTAAATATTTTAATTTGCCTTCAAACTTCACGCTAAACATTTTCACATTTACTGGTCATGTTTAAGCGCAAAAGCTAATTTCTAAAAGTAAAATTTACATACAGTTTTCTCAGTTGGAAGCACGAATATTAGCTGACATTTGCAATCGGAGCTGATTTATTGTGAACAAACTCCGTGCAACCAGCGACCGATTCTGATATTTCCGCTGAGGAATAAAAGTAGACAACATTTCTATTGCCGTTCCTTGGTTCAGGCTAACTCTTATGGCCTTAGAGTACTTTTCCGAACAATTTCGACTGGATACAGTCTGAATTTTTCATGAAGGGGTGGGGGTAGGGGGGCGGGGGAGCATCTGCGTAAGAGCTAAGGCTAACTAATCTATTTGTCTCCACTGGGACTAATCAACAAATCCAGGACAAATGTAGCTAATAAAATAAAGCTGTTCCCACAGTAAACATCCCCTAGCCAACGCGATTCAAAAGTTGTGTTCGGGAACATTAATTGTCCCAGTTATATAGCAGGTCATCTGGCATCCCGACGAAACAGGCCACGTTATTTTTGATTGCACGGTCCAAATTCACGACCAAAAACTAAACCGTCTCGTGTGCACTTGCTTTTCGATGATGTCATTTTTTTTCGCCCCTGCTGCGAAAAACAAGCCTAACCTGCAAAATGTGTTTACTTCAATGACTCTTTCAATGAACCCCTCCTCCCTTGAATTTTTTTTGTTTTTTGTTTTTGTTTTTTGCTGGGTTTTAGTATACATTGTGAAACAACGGTTACACGGGATTTTGCCAAGGTAACAAAAATGGCACATGGAGGAAAAACATTTTTCCTTTTCGGTTACATATTAATGACAAGCAGAGAAACGTGATTTGCTCGTAATACCTTAGACATCAAAACACCAATGCAACTGACCACATTAAATGTCAAGGGCTCTGCATGTGATCTTTTTTATGTATCCATGGGTATTAACTACGGGAAATTTACCTCCGGAAATATTGGTCATACTCACTGGTAAAAGGATCATTTACCACGGTAAAGAGTTCCGTGTAACTAATCCTTAAGGGAGTGAATTTCCTGGAAACTAAAGTCCAAACATGTTTCTCCTGTAACCGTTTTTTCATCTGCAACCTGGATCTTATAATCAGGACTCTACGGTATCTTTACTCGACGTTCATCACTACAACACGACAAAATGTATAAATATTCACTGTAAAGCTACAATTTCTCTGATTTATCCATAGAGCATCAACTTTTATTTGACTGAAATCCCACACAAGTTCGCATTGCGGACCTATATTTTTCGTCTTGTATAAATCAGATCATGAATTAACCAACGTTTATGGAATACTCGTGTTAACGAGTAACAAACCGGCTTTGCGAGATGTCCACAACGCACCTTGATGTACTTATTAAATTAATCTTCCAGATACAAATGCGTGGAGCAGATTCTCACCATCACCGCCATGCTATCGGTAAACAACGCCATTTTCTACCGTCCCAAGGATAAAGTTGTGCACGCGGACAACGCGCGCATTAACTTCTTTCGTCCCGGCGGAGATCACCTGACCTTGTTGAACGTGTATGACCAGTGGGTGGAGACTGGGTACTCCACGCAGTGGTGCTTTGAGAACTTTATACAGCACCGCTCCATGAAACGAGCACGTGACGTCCGGGAACAGCTGGAAGGACTAATGGAGAGGGTAGAGATTGAGATCTCGTCGAATCCGAACGACTCGGTTCCTATAAGAAAGGTAACAAGGAAAGGAAACAACACGCCATTTGTGATAAGCCTGTGTGCGGGTGTTCAGCTTAGTCATTTGCGGGAAACCAGCCGGAATAGTGGTTTTCTTGCTCTCTGTTGAAACGCGCTAATATTTACACCATGATCGGTTGAAAACGGTTCCTTAAATTAACGAGGGATTTATGCTTTAGCATTCATTGTCGAGTCATGATGTGCGCGGGAAAAATCACGTCTTCAGTAATTTCCGGAGACCGGATACCAGCCGAAAGAGTAGCACGTTTTCTCATTCTGTTCTGAATCAAGCTTAAGTTTCAATCGTGATCTGTTGAAAAATTTTCCTTGAGAAATAACTATCGATTCATGCTTTAACGTGCATCATTTAGTTATGGTGTGCGCAGGAAGTTTGGAGAGCATAAGAAACGCGTGAGAGTTTAGCTCCTTGAGGAATCTCCAGACCTTCCGCAAGCATCTAAATTTGATGGTGATGCACGCTAAACCATGAATCAATTGTTGTATAACATTGCTAGTGGAAATTGTACAATGAAACTCAGGCGAAGCGAAGAGAAGTCAACTTTGCTTATGCTGACGCCACTGGCGTGCACCACTGGATTATGATGCGCGCTTTACGTATCCTCAGCTGCCGACATTTCATGAAGTCTTGTTTTTCACCCTTTTCTTCCCCCTTTCAAAATAGTGATTTTCTCTGTCAGTTGCTTCATATTCCTTTTAATGCCTGTAAGGCAAATAAACCGTAGGTGCGTAGGGCTGACTCTCATCCTTTTTTTGCTCGTCAGGCGATCACAGCTGGCTACTTTTACCACACAGCCAGGCTGAGCAAGAGTGGACAGTACAGGACAGTCAAACATCAGCAGGTCAGTAGCTTCTGTTGTTTCGCTTCGAGCTTCGCAAACTCGCTACGGCCGTGAATTTGCCTTTATCAACTTGAAAAATAGATAAATAGCTAACTTTTTCTACCGAGAAGTCGTGGTTGATTTGTGGCCTAAATTTTCACCTTCTTCGCAGACTGTCTGGGCTTGTTTACAAAGATTGGAGACAAGACCAATAATCAGCTACCCGTGAGACTCATAATACAGAAACTCGAGTTTGCCGCGGCATATCTTAGTTTACCACGCCTTGGTTTGTTTACATTTCGCTTTGAACTGTCTACACCAAAAACTGTTTTTAAGACTGTAGGCCATTTGTGAGTGCTTGTAGCCTCCTTTTCGGAACGAGGTCTGTTGCAAATGAGCTACGCTCTCTTGTTGGGTTTTCCATGAGAGGTTTCCCACGTTTCTAATTTCCACCTATCTCGTGTCAGAGTTAAATTGGAACTGACCTATTGCAGTAACATGTGTTTCTGTTTTTTCCTTTGCTCGTTTTGTTTGCAGACTGTCATGATCCATCCTAACAGTAGCCTGTTCCAGGAGCAGCCCAGATGGGTCATCTATCACGAGCTAGTGTTCACTACTAAAGAGTTCATGAGACAGGTATTTTGAACCTTGCTACTACTCATAACTCCTTGCATCAAACGTCAGCTTTACACTATCAGGTTGAGTGAACACTCGCCATTCCCAAGCATGGCAAAGGTTATGTAAGAAGCTGATTGGTTGAAACCAATCAGTTTCTGATCTGATTAGTTCTAGAGTGGGACGAACAACAGTTTGAACTGATTAGAACGCTAATCAAACGCAAGACAAAATGTTCAAAATTCATTCTGGGAATTTCATTATGGTGGACCTTAAACTTAGTGCGGAGGGTAAGCGTAAGCAGAAAGGAATAATGTAGTCATTAATCACTATCTTTTCTCATTGTCTGTATTAGATTATAGAGATTGAAAACAAATGGCTTCTGGAGGTGGCACCTCACTATTATAAAGCCAAGGAACTAGAAGACAGCTCTAGTAAGAAGATGCCAAAAACAGCTGGAGTCACACGAGAGCAGGCCAGGTCAACGTGATAATGGATTGCGTGACAAAAAACACCGCGTCACGCCGTTTTCTAACATCGACTTAAAATGGAATGGCAATTTGTGTAAATACTCTGCGGACAGTCCACTGGCTGTGAAAAGGAAAATGCCTCATGTTGGGTTTAATAAACAGAGCTTCTCTGCTATTAAGCGGGAATAACGAAGATATTTGTTATCATGGAATCACTGTATGGTGCTTGCTGAAAAGACTATGGAGCCTCGCAGTCCAGTCTCCCCAGCGTCACGCAACAGCTAAGAGCGAGACGACCAAAACAAAGGCTACAAAGTGAGACCAAAGGAGACTACTCGAACCTGGATGAAGAGATTTTGCCTTCGTAAAGCTGATGGCCATAATGCGGAGAAACGTGGTTTTAGTCAAAGCTGCTCAGTCTGATTCAGTGGTGTAAAGAGCTTGAACAGCAAAGAACGTCAACGGCTCGAGCTTTAGCGTGGAAACTCAAGTTATTGATAGCTGTATTACTTTGAATGTGGTTTTCGACTATAAATCTTGTCTTTCTGTGTAAACCTGGCAGAATATGTCATTGACTGGAACGTCTATCCCACTGTACATTTCGAGAACAGTTTTTCTGTCCCTTTTTCCTTCACCATCGTGGATAAAAAAATATGCCCTGGTGTACGTCGAAGGCATTTTATTGTACATTCAGACATTCAAACATTCATTCACAGAAAGAATGTTTATTCTTGATCTTCTAGAGGATGTTGCCCGTGTAGTTAGCTTTCCACGGTTGGCTTCATAATAGCTTGAACAGTTGTCTTAAATAAAATGCTTTAAAAAGTATTCATGTTGAAAAAAATTGTATGTGCTTAAGTTTGTAGAAAGGGAATGCATAAAAGGGGGAAACATTTGCTTTAAATTTAGCAAGTCTTCCGTTTCTATTTTAACCTCTTTGTTATTGGCTGAGAGCTGGCAAATTCAAATTTAATTTACAGCGCAATTAATTCGCGAGTATTGGTAAGTTTGAATGATGTAATAAGCGAATAATCCTATGAAAGTTCGAGCAGATAAGAATTTAAACTACTCGTGATATTTCAAAATTCTTTCAAATTCCAGGAGCTTTAAATTGTGATAGAATTTTTAAATATTGCTCGTAAATTTTTTATTGCTCTCTCATTCGCCCGATTACCTAATGACCTTATGAAAATGGGTGGCTTGCTGCTGAAGTTAATTTGTGAAATACTGTATGTATTGCTCTTTATATACGACTAAACAGGAGTGCGTTACTCAGTTTCCTTTTCTGTTTTTATCACTGCTCTACAATAAGACTGAAGTGACAATGCGCCATACTACATCTTAGTAAATCCTCCACTCCTGTCTAACGACCCAGTCTTCGTCCTCCTTGCGCGTTGACTTTTCAACACTGCTTTTTTGCATTAGATTGTACGACTGTTATGATACGTTTGTTCTTTTAAATTTGATTATGAATAGCATTGTAAAAGTATTACAGAGCCAATCAAATTTAATTTATCCGGTCAGAAAACCCCCTCAGGTGGGGTAATAAGGAAAAAATCCACTTTAAAGCAAAAGGCTTTCCGTGTTCTCTGTAAGATTCTTCTAAGAATTTCAATGTGTCCCCCTACACACAAAAAACGTCTGGTCGTTCTGATGGTTGAACACGTTCCATGTACACAACATTCAGTTCAGTTGAAACGCATACCTCACTCAGGGGCTTCCCGGCTTATCAGGTTTGTGAATATCCTATTTGGATTTGATTTCCCCCACTTCATTCCTTTTCTTTTTGGTTATTTGCCTTGTAAAGATGACTACATACTTTTTCTCTCGCCATGCATTCGTAATGGTACTGTCAATTCCAATCGCACGCACCCTACCCCCCACCACCCCGGGCACTTGTCGGGCATGAATGATCTTCCACGACTAAGCTTCACAGTTCAGCGTCAAACAGAGAGAGATCTGGGTCCTAGGTTAGGTTAGAGCTCTGGTCGACGTCATTTCGTTGTTCTCTGTGAAAAGACGCATTACTCTACAACCAGGTGCATAAATTGAACTTCAAACTTTAATGCTGGGAGTACCCTGTGACGGACTAACGCGCATATAAACAGGGGAGAATAGAAATACTGCTGGTCAAAATAAAATAAATATCTAGCAAAGGCAAGGTAGAATGATTAAAGGATATTACAGGGCGGGTGTCGGCCCAATGTCAGGTGTCAGTCAGGGTACGGCCGGTTGGGTTTTGGCAAAGTTGGTCAATGGATAACGTTGCGTATTACATGAAGGGAAAAACGAAGAAAGCTCGTAGAATGTACGAGTAAATGCACTGATCACACAGGAAAAAGAATGAAGGAATGGTCCAGGAAGAGTACAGGAAACACACAGGGAATATAAAGGAGTTGCGGTGGGCGAGGACAAAGAAACGATCCAGAAAGAGTGCGACGGAACGCATTTAAAAAGAACAGATAAAGCATCACGTAACACGGGGAACACGCTGGGAAAGCCGACTAGAAAACAAATTAAAGAAGCACTTAACCAGTTTTATTTTCTCAGTATTAATAAGCGCTATACATAAACTATTTCTTTACATATGTTTACTCTTTCCTCTCTTATACTATGGTTTCTTTTTATCACAAAATAAATGCATCTAATTATATGGCATATAATTAGCTTACTATATCTTGCCCTTTCCGCTTTCCTTTCACTGCATTCATTCAAATCATCAAGTGGAGAAATTAAAAAATACAAATAGCCAGGGAGTGCAACCTCCACCACCTCCACGGGAAAAATATTGCACAAGGGATTATGGGAGAAAGAGAGAGGCGCGGAGGAGAGGGGCGGGTGGGGGGGGGGGGGGCAAAAAAAAAGGAAAACCGTGGGAAAAGGACATTTACCCCCACGGGGGATTTTAAGGGGTTAGGAGAAGAAAACCCTCTCCGAAAATTTGTGGAAT
>Ga0126339_10003139_pt1:0-2500 | contig 11954 bp, 3 predicted proteins | sample OrbTmetagenome_2_FD_92532 | JGI IMG/M metagenome (GOLD analysis project Ga0126339, IMG submission 92532) | Coral microbial communities from Petempiche,Puerto Morelos, Mexico - Orbicella T R C metagenome | ecosystem: Host-associated > Invertebrates > Cnidaria > Coral | place...
GCAACCACACGACTGCTGCTGGTAGGGACTGGAGGCCTAAGATAGGAAGTTACGACACTTAATGAAGCGTTATTATGATTACCTGAAACATGACAACTTCTATTCTTGCTATAAAAAAGTGATTTTCATTTTTAAAGAAATGCGTGAGAATTGGCGAGTGTTTGGTAATCCGGTCATGAGCCAGAATCTCAAACGCGAGGCTTGATGCCTTCTATGAGACTCTAAATTGCAGAGCCAGAAACCTTTCATCAAACTACCACACCTAGTCTTCCGGTGGTAAAAGTCGACAAACACAATTAATGCAGCGTGGAATGTGAGCGGTATTAGCTTCAAATAAATAAAAGAAACCTTACAAAGTAAATCAGCTCATTTCATGTAACTAGAGTTACACAGACAGAAGAAAAGGGAGACACGACAATTTAGCGCATCAAACATACGATTGACCCAGTAAATTCCTTTCTATTTGGTGCATCAGAACATAGTTAAGTATGATCAGAACTCCTACAATTCTGCGCAAATATTTTTTCAGATAAGTTGAACGCAGCTGCCTCGGAGAGAATGCTTACAGAATTAGGGGTATAGTTAATATATCAAATGGCGTCTGGTGCACTTCTCATGAGGATGTATACAGCTCCTTCATGATTAACCTACATGTAGGACAAAAACACAAACACGGCCGGACAAAAACGTTATCTGAATACAAGTCGGCACGACTTAACGGGCCTGAGCGGCAGAAAATAAGATTAGTGAGCCTGCAGTTTGAGATGTGCCACTGCCAGAAAAGCTAAAAAATATATCAATTAACATTTACTTTACCTGTTTTTCTTGATTTGAATCCACACGCATAAAAAGCAGGATAAAACAGAACAACCGCACCAAGCGACACATCATCTTGTATCCGTCGTAGCCTCGCCTTGCACTGTCGCGTAATGGCAAGATATTTGGATGTTAAACGTTCATCTGCAATTTTTTAGGTGTTCTTAGCTTGTAAACAAACATATTAAATTGCGTCGAGCATTCTACATGTACCACACCATTATCACGTACACGTGTGGTTCGTGGCGAGATATCACGGTTGGATCACTGAAAGTAAAAGTACATCAAAGGTTTTTTCCCCAAAATAGTTTAATTACATGTGTCTACTCAAAGGTCAGTAGCGCATGACTAAAACTTCCGCGAAAATTGCTTCGGGCATTATATCACACTACTATCATATGCACGCGTGGTTCGTGGCCAGATATCACGATTAGATCACTGAAAGTAAAAGTACGTCAAAGGGTTTTTCCTCAAAATAGTTTATTTGCCATGTGTCGGGGCTAGTACTCAAAGGTCAGTCGCGAATGAGTCAAACTTCCGCGAAAATTGCTTCGCGTATTGCATCACACTAAAATTATCACATGCACGCGTGATAGCACGGTTGGATCACTTAAAGTAAAAGAACGTGAAAGGTTTTTCCTCAAAATAGTTTATTTGCCATGTGTCTAGCCTAGTACTCAAAGGTCAGTAGCGAATGAGTCAACTGATCAGGAAAACAAATTGTAACGTTACTAACTTCCTAAAGAAATACCTTTTCGGCTTGTTTGTTTTGCCACAGTTATAAAACGTCGATTTTTTTTTAAAGGACAACCATCCTTTTTCACTTGGTATTACCATTCAGAGATGCTAGAGATAAATAAAAAAGTTGAAGAATGCCTTAAAAAGTCATGAAAAATCTTAAATGGGTTTGTCACAAAGCGAAGTTGGATAGTTGTGAACTCGATTGTAGGCATGATCGCGAATTGCACTCCTTCCTTCTATGCTTTCTGAAAGACTCTTGTGTAATTTCGCTGACTGGTGCATAAAGGCTTACACAGTCGCTTGCGCAGCGAAGTCGAAGTTTGAGGAAATCGGTCGCAGTATTAACTGAAGTTAGCGGTCGCCATTCGAAGTTGTTGAGGTGGAGGTAGCAAATGAGTTGATTTAATGGGACTATCCTTCCCTTCTTGGCTAGTTTAGACAGTCAACGGTATAGCGTGTGACTGAATGCAGGTTGAATTTATCAGCTTCTACTACACTGCTATACAGGCTACAAATGTGGACTAGCATCATTGGATTGAATTTGGTTCCATCTTCGCAAACCAACATAACGCTGATAATAACTTAGGGCGAGCGTGACAATAGTGCTTTCGTGGTGCTAACCGTGATTTTCACATGACGGACAAGCAAGTACTGCAGGTTGCTTTATTAAGATGATACATTTACTTTTACACAAACTGGTTTCTAGCAAATACGTTCCAGAAAGCATTATATTTGTGTTTGTAAATCACTGTGTCCGTATTAGCGATAGTAAGTACTATAAAGGCATTTTATATATATATATATAAAAATATAATATAATGACATAACTCCATGGGTATTCTGCCAGGACTAGGAGGATTGTCTGAAAAGGAGAGGTGTCCGTAATACGGAAGTGTCCGTAATAGAGAGGTGTCCGTGATAGAGAGGTTCCGTATAAGAGAGG
>Ga0126339_10003139_pt1:7500-11954 | contig 11954 bp, 3 predicted proteins | sample OrbTmetagenome_2_FD_92532 | JGI IMG/M metagenome (GOLD analysis project Ga0126339, IMG submission 92532) | Coral microbial communities from Petempiche,Puerto Morelos, Mexico - Orbicella T R C metagenome | ecosystem: Host-associated > Invertebrates > Cnidaria > Coral | place...
ACATTTGCTAGTGATCAGCTAGCTATGATATGAGAATTGTAGACTCGCTTACAGACCTTCCTATCGCATGTTCCTGGTTCGCCTTTCTTGCCATCTCTTCCTTCATTTCCCTTGTCACCCTGCGAGAAAACAACGCACGCACGGTTTAATAATTCAGCCACAAGCCGAAATGTGAGGGAGAAGAACTAATTGCAGAAGTGGCGGGAAGAAGGATAAGTAGGGGTGGGGTAGGGCACATTTGGGTAAGCTTTCCTTTTCTTTAAGTGAACGTGCACGAGGCCTGGTCTCTATAGTTTCTGGCTGCCGGTATATAATGCGTTAAGCGCATATTCTTCCTAGTACTGACCTTAACTCCATCCCTTCCACTCAAGCCATCTCTTCCTACAAATAAGAGTAAAATAATATTTATTTATTGAGTCAAAATATCAACTAACATGCTAACTGGAGACACAACATAAAAAAAGTGAATAACAGAAATATAAGAATCCTCTCTCAATGATCTAGGAAGGAAAGAGTCAGATCTGTGTGGGCAAAAATGCCTATTATCCGTCCGTGATTGAAACAAGTAGATAGTCAAAATGACATATTATATCAACTAATGCCGTAACTTAACTCTTTCATGCATGTTGTTTATTACGGCATTATATTGGCCATTTGCCATTTCACCGATCTAATATAAAGTGAGTCTACACTACTGACGTAAAACAGTGAAAATTAGCATACCGTCACGTCCATCTCTTCCATGGCAGCCACACGACTGCAGCTGATAGGGAGTGGAGGCCTAGGGTAGAGCTTAAAGCTAAAACACTTAATGATGCGTTATTGCCATTATCTGAAACATGACAACTTTTATTGCTACAAAAGATTGATTTCATTGTCAAAGAAATCCGTGAGAATTGGCGACTGTTTAGCTATCTGAAATCTCTTCTCTGCAGAGGTTCGACACGTTCCTTATGGAAAGCCGCTGTGCGAGGCGAGTGCAGGCGCAAAGCCGGCGCAGAGTAGAATGGATCGAGTCAGCCGTCGCCTTTCACATAACCCTGCGCCTGCGCTCATGTCACTCAGCAGATTCTCTCCTTTGAGCTTCTGCGGAGGAGAGAGTTATCTGGTCATGAGCTAGAATCTCAAACGCGAGATTTGATCCTCTGCATGAGATCCCTGCCTTTCAGAACCGATAACCTTTTATCGCACTACCACACCTGGTCTTCAAATACAATAAAGGTCGACAGACATAATTTACGCGGCTAAGAATGTGAGCAGTATCAGCTGCAAATATCTAAGAAAAAATTACAAAGTAAATCAGCTCAGTAAACGTTGAACGAGTGGGGAGATTATCATTACTTAATTTAAATCAGATGAATTGACTTTCCAATTGAAGGAAAAGTGATGCTTCTAGTCACGCTTTACCACATAATCTGTAGTTCCGTTACGTTCCATGCCATCACTTCGTTTTCGAGAGAACGGCTATTTCTATATCGATAGTTGAAGAACTTTAGCAAGAGTATTTCAGAAAGTAGCCGTCATTATTCCCTGATACTCGGAGTTCGACAGACAGAAGAAAAGTGTCTGACCCTGTACATTCCCAGCTATTAGGTGCATCAGAACTCCTGAGTTCAAATTATCTGATAAAATTATTTGCACAGTTGCCGCGGAGAGAATGCTTACAGAATTAAAGGTATAGTGAATATGTCAAATGAAACGGCGATCTCAGTTAAAATCAGGATTGTCACGTTTCCAGGGAATTTTCGTACATATAGGACAAAAAAACGGCCAGACTAAAACTTTGTATATAAATACAAGTCACAACGTAACGGAGCTGAACGACAAGAAAGAAAGGCTAGTCAACCGGCAGTTTACGATATTTTGGCGCCAGAAAAGTTTGAGATATATCAATTAACTTAGTTTACCTGTTTTTCTTGATTTTAATCCACAAGGATGCAAAGTAGGATAAAACACAACAAACGCACCAAGCAACACACCATGTCGTGTCTGTCGCAGTTTCGTCTTGCACTGTAGTGAATGCCGAACACGAACAGACTTGGGATGGTTCGCTATGATAACAGTGGTTTAACTTGTAAATAAACGCATTAAATTGCGCACGTCGATCATTGTGTCTGGCTCATGGCCAGATAGATTAAGGGACGGACCATTAGAAAAGTGATGGGGGGTGGCGGAGAAAAAGCAAAAAACTGAAAAAAAAAATCGTGCAAAGGAGAAGAAGAAAAAAATTCCTGCAGAGCGAATTGCACTCTCTGGCTTACAAATTGTATTCGCCTGAAGGGTACGTTATAATGCAGTTTTAATTTCTCGGTCCTGGTGTAATCCCCATTTACCTGGTTTACTCTATCATTAAGAAAAACGACATTTTCCCTTTCAAGGCTGATAAATTTTGTGCTCAGCAACCTCATCATGGACACTGCTAGCCAGATATCCTTGGAGAAAAACCCTTAAGGATAACCATGGCTTAAAAGTGATTTAAAAAAAAAAAACATGTGCTATAAAACAGCCATCCTGCTTGATTCGTTTGCAATTAAGGAAGCACATACGGTGTTTTAAAAGCCTCGACATATATCATAGGAGTGATTTTACAACTGACATGTATAAGTGACGATTGTGGACACAGATGTGCACACCCATGACGAACCGTAACACTTTCCACCTAAGATGGCTGCTAAGATCAACTTTGCACAAACGTCGTAAAAGACAATCATGGAGGTGTTAACACAACTGATGCGTTTATTATGGGCTGTTTCAATCTATTTTAAGTTTTTGACAAAGTAAACGACGCATTATCATTCACGTCCAATCGATACATTAAATTTATCGGCTGAAAATCGTGGAAAACGCACCAAAATCCCTTCAATTTTGCAAAATTTTCTGGGGGGAGGGCATACCCCCAGACCCCCCCAGCAGAATAGGTCCTTCGGCCTCATATCATGGTTACTGGACGGCCACTCACAGAATCCTAGCTAAAACCTTGATTCACTGCATCCCGAGAATGATTTTTTAAAAGGGGAGAGAATAAATTTAAGTGTTATTTCCCTAGAAGCTTATAAATGTGTCTGAGACTTGGTTATGTTTCCTTCTTGAGTATAAGTTTGAAAGCAAAACGACTGTGTGAAAGATAAAAAAAATATGTGTTTGAAGCCTGTTCCAGACAAATACGTTGGGGCTAGAGAAGATTAAGATTGCGACAGTAGAATATCCATCCCCCAACCCCGCGTGCCCCGAAAAAAAAGTTCGAGCAGGGGACTTGACTCCGAACAAAAATTCCTGCAGAGGCAGCGGACGTGAAAAAAAATCCCTGCAAGCTGAAAAAGTCCCTTTCCCTCTCCATCACTTTTCTAATGGTCAGTCCCTAAAGAAAGTTTAAAATCCCAACCAAAGGTTAGCCTCCTACGCGCGCATCAGTAGCGATTGAGTCAACTGATCTGGCCCACAAATCTTAACGTAAGTGTTCAAACTGCCGGTAAAAAAGTGCACAGATAAATGTTTTAATAGATATACTTTCTGACAGTTCTCCACAAGGGACACACGATCAGAACTTACACATTTAAAGGGAAATCTAAGCCCATGGGTTCTCAGTTGCGGGAGAGGGGCGGATATGCGCTAAGCACTTTTTGGCTTAGTTGATTTCTTATGGGGTAATAGGTGTGGAGGGTTGAATCTAGCATTATACATATATTTCTATAGTGCTAGACCTGGATTGTTTCTTGCACAGGACTGAACATTGGAAAACACAGGAAAACGCAGAGCTCCGCCAAAAAAAAGCTCTCTATTTCTAAATAGCTCTTAATTTTCTAATATCTTAATATTATCTTAACATCTCAGAAACTTCTAAATTTCCCAAACAAATAACCTGGTGTTTGTGGGAAGGCCTAATGCCGCCTCTTTAGCAGGGGTGTAATGTGATCAAATTTCCTAGCGCGCGACACAATTCGAGCTGCCGTATTTTAAAAGTAAATGCTTAGTTTTAGGTCATAGAAGGGAGGTTTTGGAAGTCATAGAGGCACGGATAATAATTTAAGCACTCTTGTCGATGATGTACTTCAATTTTGGCGATATTTCTTATGTGATAATTACTTATGTGGCAACTTGCAGGTTGATGTGCCGTGTTCAATGAGATTATCGTTAACACCAATCAAAAGATGATCTAATGACGCCTGATAAAAGATTAGGGTGCTGTCTTGAGCAGATAAGAACTTTCGTCCTGTCCTGATTCAATGGAGTCCTAAAGTGATGACGTCACAAAAATAAAAGTTTTGAAATTATGGGATATGATGTCATATTCTTATAGAGGATCCTAAAAGATGCCCTCATCCCAAAAATTCGCTCTGAATTGCAATTCCCGATAGAGATATAAGGGATCAAAGTTTGATAACATCCCATACAAACCCTTCAAAATTTGTTTCAGTTCCTTCAGTTTAGAACTGACTCAAAATTAGAGAGATTTA
>Ga0126339_10003141_pt1:0-10000 | contig 11948 bp, 8 predicted proteins | sample OrbTmetagenome_2_FD_92532 | JGI IMG/M metagenome (GOLD analysis project Ga0126339, IMG submission 92532) | Coral microbial communities from Petempiche,Puerto Morelos, Mexico - Orbicella T R C metagenome | ecosystem: Host-associated > Invertebrates > Cnidaria > Coral | place...
AAAATGGTGGTTTTCGGGTCACCCCTTAAAGGGACGTTCATTACAAAAATAACAACATACTAATGAATAGTTGGAAAAGAATTCTGTTCCGTAGTAATGAGCTCTTGATATCACAAACCTTAAGAAAAACTCACCCTTTTGGCTGGCGTTTCCTTTTTAAAAATGACGGCACGAAACGAGCTGCGTAAGACTAGCCACGAACAAAGTTACCATTTAATACACTGAACATTGGATATGTTGTTTTACGTTTAATATTTTTTCATTAGGTACCAACCCTAAAAGCATAAGACTATTTGGCTAACACCCAGAGGGGATATCATTTTTGAGATATTGGTGATCTGACTTTTTTCGCTATTCGATGGTTGACGGTTAACCCCATTGCCATTGAAACCCTCGGCCATGACTCATCTGAATATATTATATTCTTTCAGGTCAAACGGGATTTCCGTTTTCTTCGTTGTTGTATCTTGAAGGAAAGGGTAGTAGGGCTTCACTTCCAAGTTTTGTCCTTCAAGGGTATGGCGTTGCGTTTGACTCTTGGCCATGACATTTTGAACACCTGTGAAGAAAGACAAAAAACTAAAGACAAAAAGAAAACTGGAGAGCTCTCAGATTGGATGATGTTTTTTGAAAGATTCAGTTATTTCAATTACTCCTCTGTGAAAATTAATTTGGCCCCTAATTTCGAGCTCAAGAGTTTAGTTAGTTCTCATTTTTAATGTAAAGTACAAACTACAGTCACAACAACTGAAATCTAGAATTATTATTGGCTCGTTTGTAACTCTGGTAATTTGCCTTTAGCTGTAATGTTAGGAAATCATCGCTTTTGAATTTGACAAAGCCTCGCCATTATACTGAATACTTTACGGGGTTTACCATAGCACCTTGATTGGCTCTTTGGTCACTTTTCAAGCAGGAACTACGGCGCTAAGTTTAAAAAATGTGGCTTTTTAATGTGACTAATCGTCGTTAATTATTCTTAATCAGCTCTTGGCTTCAATAATGAATATATCTTACTTGAAAGATCCTCGAAATAAACCAAGGCTTGGTCTTTTCCTTTCCTTTCCACTTGGCTCACTTTTTTCCCTCCGCTCCTTCTTGTATTTTCGAAGTAAAGTTTTATCGTGTCATTGGTTATTTCTTTATTCAGTCCTGTCACCAGAATACATGAGCAGATAGGCACACGCTTCAAGTGAGGTTTCTTTCCTTCAAGACCTTTCCTATCTTTGTTTACTTTGCGGAATAGCGATTCAAAGTCTGAAAAAATAAAGAAAACAGCTTTCAAATTGATCAATTGCCACTTTAAAATTAATCTAAGAAAGAATGCAGGGTAAGAGGGTTAATACCCAATTCCTAAGAGAGTGCCGCTTCTTAATTTTACACATGGTAATTAGTTTGTCCGCCGAAAGTGTTGCCAGGCGCGTTGGTTGCCTGACTTCACTCAATTGGTTATTTCAAGACCCTCCAAGGATTTCCGAAACCACAGAGATCGAAAAATAGACTGTAAAATAAAAATAAACTGTACTAGGCACGACGCTTTAAATTCTGTCGTTTTGTCATGGAAAAAAGAAAACACTATTTAAAACAAATCACAATTCGTTCTCCCTAGATTACATTCCCCTAAATATCTTCATCTTGGCATTCCATAGGGTCCTTTTATAATTGAAGGATGCCTAGATGAAAGATCGCAGACTTCATATTCCTGCCCTTTATTGAAGAAAATTATATATAAGCAATAGACCTTACTTGAGGCGACAATGCGCTCGGATATTTGTCCGCGGATATTATTTGTTTCAAGAAGTAGAACAGTTTTACAAGAGCGAAGCCAGAGGAAAACTGTGAGCTTCGGGGAACAGACCTTGCATATTTTTGAAGTCAAATGGGGGCTATTGTGTTTATTATCTGTCAGATATTTTCGCGCGAGGAATCGTTTGAAAATTGGGAAATATGACTTGGACATACCCCAGTTTTAGCTGGGACTCATTCAGTCAGCTGACGCGTTTAGACCAATGGAGTACGAGCAAAAAGATTTGATGTATTTTACGAACGAATACTGAGATGTTCTTTGAAACTGTATTTCGTGCGCCACCACGTGCAGTGAAGGAGAGCTTAATGTAAATAAGAATATTACGAGCATTTATAAAGGTAGAGATAATTATAAAACACAGGGTGTTTTCATAGGGTAACTTTTCAATGAAACATAGCGTAATAGAGTTAATCCTCCATATAGCCCTAAGGTTATAATTATTCTATTTTCGTGAACGAATTGGCGGCAATCGTAAATCTTTCGCCCTTTTTATCCTTCCATAGACGATTAATCAACAGAAGTTTATCTCTATTCACCTTTAAATGGCAAGGAAAGTCACTGTAAGTAAATTCAATTGAGTTTTTTGAAGTTGTGAGAGTTTGTTTGGCTGTTTGTGGCTCGGCGCCGTAACGGCGCGTAATCCTGTTTGTCTCTCTTTGTATAATTTTAAGTAAAAAATGAGTCAATTTCAGTCGAGTTTACCTCTCTGATGGCTGCTGTATTTGAGAGGATTTTTGTGGAATACACATTACACGAATTTCTTCGCTATCTGCTACTCAATTTACGGTAGAAAAGTCTGATTTCGAGTGATTCGCAACGACTGACGGAAATTGTTTTTGTAGAACAACTTCAAATTTTGCACGAAATTTCACGCTGGGAAAACACTTTTGGAGAACTTAACTATAGTGAACTAAATGCAACTAACATAAAGAAGTTCGAAATAAATCTGTTATTTAATACATCTTTCTTTGTCTAGTATCTGAGTTACTCGCTCGTTAGATTTTTTACGAATGGTTTGAAGACGGCGCGTAAGGCAATTCAATGACAAAGTTGCGTAAACAAACCCACACTTGTAAGCCAATTTACCGCAAGAAAAAAAAAAAGATAAACATGTTATTGTCCTGCTTAGGGTCGGTCCGTATAGTGAAAAACTGTGACCTCGGGCAGCATTTTCGAGACATCAGTCACAGTTTTTCACTATACCGACCTCCCAGCCGGCCAATAACATATATATATATATGTATTTAAGTTTCCAACAATGACATATTACTTTTAGGTTTTGACTTTTCGAAGTCATGCTCATACATGATAGAGTCAAAATTGTCAATGGAGAGTTCAATTGAGAGAACGGGATGACCTGCTACATTTATCTGAATTGACATTGCCTTGTATTACGTCATTTGTGGTTATACCCTCATCAATCATAGTTCTCAACCAATGAGCGGGCGAGAATCCTCTCGGTTATCCTAAGAATGAATATAGCTCAGTGATTTAAAATTACCTGGTTCAGATTCAAAAGTTGCAAGGGCGTCATTGTTGCAACCAAGATACACTTCCACGACTTCAACGTCACTGAACTTCTCCAAGTAGAAACGTAATAGGTCTGCGGTGGTCGTTTCGCTGATTCCTTGTACGTGAACTTTAACTGGGTCAAGTGGTAATTTCTTCTCGGGAAGCTGGCGCACAACTGTTATAGCTTTTCCGTCAATTGCATGTGGCTTCTTAAGCAGTCGTTCTAAATCTGTTTAGGCAAACCAGGATTATAATAATTAAAACAAATAAAAACAGCTTCAGGCTTATAAATCCAGTTGCTCGCCTGCTCACTATTTTCGGATGTTTGCCAACATTTAATTTGGCCTTTTTTTTCTTTGGCCAACGCGCGCTGACAAGGAGAATTCTGATTAGCGGTTAGCGGTCTGATTAGCCCTTAGCCGTCCGATTTTTGCAATACAGGCCATTAACATGGTCTGCTCACGAATTAATTTCATCAAATTGCGCTTTCAATTTAATTTCATTGCACGATATCAACAGTTTTTTGTTAAGCAGGAATATTGTTACCTTCATGTTTGGAAGACAATTTCAGTTAAATCTTCACAAAGGCTAGTTAAATAACATACACAGTCGAACCTCCCGTGAGCGACCACCCAAAACGTCAAGCCTAGGTGGTCGCTTACAGGAGGTGGTCGCTTACGAGAGCTTAGACCATGTTAGGTTAAAATTTGGCCTCAATAGAATATGGTAACTGCAGAGACTTGCTCCATGCGCCAATGCCAATGCAATGTTTTACTCATGTGAAAAGTCAATTTCGAGAAAAGAATCAGCTTCTTCCCATTGAGAAATTTCCATCTCTTGTATTACCCAGGAATGCGATAATATTATATGACAACTCCTTATTATCCAATTTCGTCTCTATTATCCGTCAAGTGGTCGCTTTCGAGAGGTTAAAAACCAAGAAAATATAAAACTTTTAGCTCTAAAAGTGGTCGCGGTCGTTTACGAGAGGTGGCCGCTTACAACAGGTTCTAAATATAGAGATTTGACTGGAAAACGTTTGGTATTTTAGAAAGCTGGTCGCTGGGGAGAGGTGGTCGCAACCGGAGGTTTGACTGCATACTGTAATCCATGCCAGTCCGTGAACTCTCCCCTCCCCGAACCCAACATAAAGGTTGAACCCAGGCAAGAGAAGAAAGAGACTCTCTCTTCTCGCGCTTGGTTTAACCCCTCTATGGCGCACGGGTAAGGGAGGATTCAGGGACTGGACTACTTATACTGATGACGAACGTATACATTGTACGTTTAACAAGGCGGCCAAGCGAGCGCCTTGCTAGCCTTTGCAAGGATAGGCGGCAAATTGCGATGATATGGTAAAATTCTTAATGGCTCTGAGGCTTGGGGGATTAATTCATGCTACATTTTGCGGTAGCTGGAAGCAAAATTTTCTAAAGAAATACATGAAGGAAAAAAAAAAATAAAACCTGATAGATAGAAAGTCTCGAGCATATAGAACAATGTAATATATGGTTTCTAGGACAATCACACAATTTTAAACGACAAATTTTCAAAACGTTCCTCGAGTGGTTTTTTTTAATTTTTTAACTTAAAGTGTTACCTCAGTGTTGCATTGCGCATCCCTACTGCGCACGATTTTCGCGTCATTAGCGCACGCACATGAGCGCCTGCACGTCACACAACGTAAGAGTTTTCCCTCCAGCTATGCTCAATAGCGAAATACATGCTCGTTTTCTTTCAAACAAGAATGGTGACCCATATTTTTTATTACATCAATTTGGTGTAAAAATTACTCTCTTTTAGTTAATAAATTAAGGAAAAAATGTTCGGAAGGCTAACAGCTAAAAGAGTGCACAAAACCGTCACTTAAGGATGCAAATTATGACCTCGAAAACGATTGGAGGAACGTTTTAAGTCAGTGTCATTTAGAATTGTCTGATTTTTCGATAAATTATACATTAAATTATTCCAAATGCCCGAGAAATTCTGCCTATGAAGATTCTCTTCGAGTATTGCTTTAATAACCATTGCTTCCAGCTACCGCAAAATTTGACGTGAACTGATGAAATAACGCGGTAAGATTGGCCAATCGTATCTCTTTAAAGAGCATGGTGACCTATCCTTTTTATTGTATTTTTCGAAACAGCGCTTGGAAGGGAACATTCAAGGAAAGTTGAAAAAAACTTGTTAGGCAACTTTTATTTCTGAGGAATCACCTTAAAGAGGATGATTTGTACACCAAAATTGTGTACTAAAACTATACGTCTCCATGCTCGTTTAAGTAAAAACAAGCATTTATTTCGCTGTCGAGCTTAGTTTGATGGAAATCTCTTGATGTTGTGTATGTGCACGCGCTCGTTAGCGCGCGCTAATGACGCGAAAATCGTGCGCAGTAGGGATGCTCAATGCAATTCTGAGGAATCACCTCAAGGTTTAGGTGAAAATGATTAATTTCTTTTGTTTTATCCCCCATAAGCCTCGGAGCTTAGTTAGAGTTTTAATATATCGGCATTGGCTCATCATTCGCAAATGCAACTGATCAGATGTTTAACAAATAAAGAAGCCTCGACTGTGCTCTGTTCTGTTGTAAAGCACGCAGGAAGCGGTAGAGCATGAAAGAAGAGTAGGGGAAAACACGAGACGTAGTCAATCGATCAACCCATATAGTCCATCAGCTGAGGGGGTTGTATGGCTCACTTAATGGGAACAAACGAAACTTGTATATTCTTAATCTTTGACTATTGAGCATCATGAAAATGTGTGATTACAAGGATAGAACGGTAGCTTTCACTTTGTAAATCAAATTTTAAATTTCCCCCAACACCCTCTCTTTGGTCTCCATCTTGGAATTTAAAAAAAAAAAACATTAACAATGTTATTTTCTTTTGTTTCTCTTCTTAGAGGCACACACTATTTTGCCTGGATGTATATTTGGAATAATTAGTATGTTAGATTTATTTCAGTATTGTCTGTGGTTGTTCAAGCTATGATGACGTCATAAATTACATTACAATGGCCGCCATTTTGTTTTCAACCATATGAAATAACTAAATTACCATTAAGGTGCTCCACATCACAATACTAGAAAACACCTTTTTCTACGTTTAGTTAAGCACACTACGCCATGAATCATACCATAACTCAGCGTAGATACATGTAACTATGTCCACACTTCAGTCTAGAGCTCGTTTGAGTACAGAAACGTCAGGATCGTATAACATCCTTTTCACCGCTGTCACTTGTATTTGGGAGCTACAACTTCTCAAACTCATGAACAATCCACTAAGTTTAAACATGGTAAATCATGACCGTGACGGCGTTTGGATATCTGATTTTTGTAGGAAAATAATTCTACGATTTTATTTTTCTGTTTCTCCTCAGTTTTAGTTCCGATCAAGAAAATATATCAAACACTCAAGACTCTGTTTGAGGACCTTCCTAAACACCTCAAAAATTGTCAAAAATACTCCCCTTCTAGCGTCGTATTTCAACTGTCTTCTCTGCAGTCTTGTAATGCGACGTCATAGAGATGACTCGCATGGCCGAAAAGCCTCTGGCTGGACTTCCCCACCTCTGGAGCAATGGACCTTATGGCGCAGCGCATCCATACTCTGGCACTCCTTCCCGTACAAATATCGCACGAGTGCCTCCTCTAGTATCTCTTTAGATACTGTTCACTCCTTCCCAATTCTCGCCATAGCTCAGACTTACCTTCCACTGTATTGGAGAATTAGAAGCTGAACTGAGTATCGCAGCCTGTGATCGTGTGTACGCCAATTAGGATTTCACGAGACAGTGCTTGTCTCTAGTATTGATCTTCGGTTTTCACGTACATAATCCGGTCACTGAGCCTGCCTCTGAATGCTTCTTTCTTCCACTGTGACACTAGGGAATTGGCACTGTGAGGCCTGTTTGCGGTGACACTGAAAAGCTTGTTCCCTGACTTCGCAGTATAGGCAGGAAGTATGTTCTTGTACTGTTCACCGTCAGAGGTAGACACTCTTTAAAATCTTTCGACATTCTTGATTAATACCTCGCGATACATGTCGAACACTACGTCCACGTGCCTGTTGCCGGCACTCATTAACAACTCAAACACTCTCTTAGCGACCACATGAGACATACCTCCAGAGGCTGGGATATTCAACTTCTGCAAGACCACCATTCCAGGTATACTGAAAATACTAGTTGTGTTCTCTTGGCATTTCTCGGTGACTGTGATGCGTCACTATAGCTGCTGGGAGAGTTTGGCTTTACGTAGTTGTTTTTCGCGGGAGTCCATAAGGATCGGCAAGAGACCAAGGAAGTGAACGAAGAGGATAGGCGATAACTTTTCTGTCAATCTGACGACAAGTGCCATCCGGGCAAATACATCACGATTCATACGAGGAGGAAGTACTCTGACATCCTTCTATTTACGGACTTTACGCTCAGCCTACAGATCCTTAAAAGACTTAAGCTTGGCTTTCTTCAATGGATCTAAGTAATCTGAAGTGGGATTAGATGAGCAATGGTCATTACAAAGTCATTCACTCCCTTTTTTACCTTGCTCTTGGCCTGCAGTAAGTCATCACTTGCTTCCCCCAGGCTGTTATCGCTTTGATATCCGTGGATGCGTGCTGGAGCCAACTCCTTATGAATATAGGTCTTTGATGAAGTAATAGCCAAATGCTCGTGAAGAAGCTTTCTGTGCAAACCATGCCTTGTGCCATTGCGCAGCCATCTCTGGGTCGCAGCAAAATAGAGGTAAACTTTCGTCCTTCTGTCTTGCAGTCACTGCCAATGGTATACTCAATGGTCTTGTCAGCTTGTCTCGTCCAAAAGGATTAAAGAAATATCTATGAAATATCTATGAAGCAATATCTCTACACTAGACTAATTTAGAACCCGAACAACGACATACAATGCATTTGTCAACCCTTGATGATCATGGTGCAGAGGAAACCCTTTCGTACTTTCGTTTGTGAGACCACATGGTTGGGAACTGGGGCTGGATGTAGGAAACAGGCAAATGTTTTTGAGGGTTTTGTCTCAACAAACTTGCAATTTATACATATATTTTATCTACTTGCCCTCTCTTTCTGAAATAATTTTGAGAACGGTACCCCCCACAATGTTTTGCAATGATCATAACGCGAAATGATCATATCGTGACCAGTAATCAAGTGTTGTGACGTAACTTATGACGTCATGCACTTATAATTCAAGCACTAGAGCAAATGGGCATTATTTTTCTAGTTCCCATACGTTTAAAATTTGCATTTGAAACGCGATTCGTTCACATTAAAGGAATACAAACCGCTTTGGAGCCTTCCCCAAAAATCCAAGATGGCGGCAAGAGAAGGGTATGTAGGGCAAAATTGAAAATTCTATTTACAAAGTGAAAGCTACCGTTCTGTCCTTGCTATCATACATTTTTATGATGCTTAATAGTCAAAGATTAAGATAAGACATGTTTTGGCTATTCCTCTCAAGTGAGCCATAAACCCAAATTTTCGGCTCTCAGCTGATGGACTAATAGCCCTTATCGTGGTTTTGGAAGCCATCTTGATGGGAAGGCAACACGCGTCAGAAATTACGGTCTTTATATGAGAATCCAACAATCATGGCAAATAAATTTCTTCAGAGTCGAGTTCGGAACAATTTATGAATGGCAAAGTTAAGATACTAGACAGAGGATTGCATTGACCAAATTTCAGGGATGTACCTGAGCTAGAAAGCGTCCACCGCGGAGTCACCTTCACAGTTACAGTACATTCCCCAAATTTGCAACCCTTTAGGGATCGCCAAAATTTTCGCCGTGAATGTGAAGCCGCTTCGCTTCCTGGACATGAAATATACCGCTGTTTGATTGACGAAAGTCTATTGCAAAGAGTGTTTTGATTTCGAAAGTCGCTTAGCGGTGAAACATAACACACTTCGTACGTACACGGAAAGCCAAAAAGCGCTAACACACATACCTACCACCGCAAGAAAAGTTATTTTGACTTCTCCGTCGCCAATGTAATGGACGTTGGAAACTTTACCTCCACCAGATCTCCTTGAATTCTCAAAGTAGTTTTCTACGGCGTACTGGCTAGTAGACGGTAAGATGCCGCTGACAATTATGGTGATATCATTTTCATCAGTACAGCCTTCTTCCCCTACTGTGTTTACGTCAAAGCCATCAGAATTTTCATCTTTGAATTTTTCAAACAGCGATGCTCGCGGACTTGCACCACTGAATGCGTAAGGGGACTGTTCCATCATTCTTATGGCGACTGAAATAATCAAAATCAAATCGGCCATGACACAATGAAACCTCTTAATCGTCCTAAGTATAAGTTATACGCGGCTATCCTAGCAACATATATTAACTTGCCCAGACTACGATTGAGAACTTTATATTGGGTGATGGGAGCAAATAGTAGGAGCACTCTTTGAAATAGGCGGAGGGGGGGGGGGGGGATTGGGATAGGGAATCTTATCACGGAAGAACCCCCAAAACAAGGTATCATGGTTAGAAATTTCTCTAAATCGATGAGAATAAACAAGACATGTTTTTTGAAGTGTATAGGAGGTTCTGTCCCAAGCAGACAAAAGCAGTTCTGTGTTTTCACCGTCAGTTGACTGCAAGCTTTTCGCGTGTACGTCTTACTGTTTATTATCATAAGTGTCTTCAGGTTGTTACTTTATTGAACCACT
>Ga0126339_10003143_pt1 | contig 11947 bp, 4 predicted proteins | sample OrbTmetagenome_2_FD_92532 | JGI IMG/M metagenome (GOLD analysis project Ga0126339, IMG submission 92532) | Coral microbial communities from Petempiche,Puerto Morelos, Mexico - Orbicella T R C metagenome | ecosystem: Host-associated > Invertebrates > Cnidaria > Coral | place: Petempiche,Puerto...
TCTTCTTTTGATTTTCTTGCATGTGTGTTTGTTGTTTTAACACTGTCTATAAACAACCTCCCACCCCCCGAAAAAAAAAAAAAAGAGATTGTCAACAAAAAAAAACCTAAACATTCACAAAAAAAAAATAAAAAAAAAATTTAATTAAAAAATAAATAAAATAAAAAAAAAAAAAAAAAATTAAAAAAAAAAAAAAAAAAAAAAAAAAAAAAAAAGACAAGAAAATTGCCCCTTATGGATAAGTGAAATGAATTCCTTCAGAAGCAGAAAACGCCTCTAAGGGTTAGTTAAAATACACCAATCTTCCTAAATCAAGTGGTATTTTTCTTCGATGGCTTAATGGTTTGGCGATACTTTGGGGTACAAGACATCCAGAAATTTGTTGGTTCCAGTAACGTTAGAGAAAGCTCACGACTTTTTTTGTCGACAGTCTCCTTTTTTTTTTTTTCGGGGGGTGGGAGGTTGTTTATAGACAGTGTTAAAACAACAAACACACATGCAAGAAAATCAAAAGAAGAGATTGCAACGTTCCTTGCCAGTGAAAACTTTAGCGAGCATGCAAATCATATGAGTACATAAAGTCAAAAATGTTCCAACAGAAGATGCTATTTTAAAAGGTGAAATTAAATTTGACTTTTTGAAACTGCGACGCGAAATGTTCGTAATCAAAACTGTCTTAATCGTGTAACAAGATGTCTTATTTTTTCCCAGATATCCAGGAGTTTATTGTCAGTGTTATTGCACTGGACCCCAGGAATGGAATGTTGTTTGGAGTAGACGGTAAAATGAACTTTCACCGCAGTACCAACCATGGCGTGTCATGGAAGCTAATTTCCTCCAAGTACTTCCATTACGTCAAGAACGAAACGTCCTTGGTAATGAGCAAAGGAATCCCAGAAAACATGGTGTCTACTGAGCCGGATTCCTTTTGGTCAGCGGTCACATTGAGCGGGCGGAAGTGGGCAGGTCAGTGTCTTAGGGAGTGACTATTTCGCACAGTTGTTGTAGTCAGAAAGTTTTAAATTCTGTTATGCACGAAGTTGCAATTACTTTTTTTAAGGGTTTAAGATGTTTGTGACCTACGGACCTCGACATATGTATTTTTCAAAATTAATCTTTCTCGACTCAAACGTTATTGTGTGCATTCTGTCTTTTGCAAGAATTCTGTTTACCAAAGTAACCAAAGCGCTTTTCCTCTGTGTAACCCAACGTACTCTTCGCAAACTTCCCTTATAGCTATCCCTAGCAGTGGCGGTCCAGACCTTGAGCTATTCCCTGCCGGCTTTCCTTCCTTCTGTGATTTTTTTTTTTAATTACCAAAAATAAGGAAGGAGGGGCGGGGGGCTACCGCTCCCCTCGGGCCCCTCCCCTAGATCCGCTACTGCCTAGTGCTAAAATTTGCTAGAAGATGTCTTCCCACTCAAACAACCGAAAAGGTAAACTGATTTTTTAGGGGAAAAAAACAACAACCTGAAACAGAAGAAAATAAAAGAAAAAATGTCAATATTTCACTAAGTAACTGAAGTAGTAAAAGCTTCCTCGGAGGTTAAAACATAAAAATGGCATCAGCACCTGCGGGAACTAAACCTGGCTGCAACTCGTTGCTATTATTTATGTTGTCTTATGTGTTTTCTTCTTTTCGAATTTCAGTCTCCGGGTCTGGCATCCACATGATGACCGCTGATCAAATTGAATGGAGTATGGTAGCCACATGGAAATGCTGCGGAAACTAACAAATCGTATGCTGTGTTATAACAAACTCATTTATTAATATGTGCTTCTTCAGTCCCTTGCGTTTCTTTTATTAAAAAAGCACACTTTGTTAACATATATAGTGAAAAATGCTTGTTAATTTGACCACAAATAGCCACAAAAATCTGGTATCGTTAGTAAGTTTTCAAAATACTGAAATGGCTGACTCAGCTTTTCTTCGGGAACTTTTGTAAGGCATGGTGTTACTGTATTCTTAGGCTATGTTGGCACTTGGTGCCCGAGCAAAGTGCCCTTCTCGCTGGGCACTAATGCATGTGAACACACCTTTTTTCCAAGTGCTCACACCAGAATTCTGTGGTACTTGGGTTCTTGGGTACTTGGAGTGCTCACCTGTCTGAACGCAACACCGTCTATTTTGTGCCGGTGGCGAGGCACCAGTACTTGGGCACTGAGTGTGAACACAGCCTTAAACATGGGTTTGCGTTGGGAAATAATGACCTGGTTCCTAATAGGAACTACACGAAGTTCAGGAAGAGCTTATATCGGGAATGTTTTTGTATTTCAGGTTTTTTAAATAGTGAAAGGTATTAATAAAATGTGTGCAATTAAAACTAGGAACAAGTGATGTTAATTTGACTCAGTGAAACGCGACGCTCGAGAATCCGTAGCGGAACATATTCGGTAACATTTTACAACGCTTTCTTTCTCAGAGATGAGGCTGGAGAAATAAATGAACAAATGAGATATTCAGTACTACCTTAGTTCTTGCCAGAAATGGTGTTATCCTGCCTTGGTACGCTAGTGCATAAGGAACTTAATCGCGAAACGGTTAGGCAGCTTGGCAAGGTATAAATTGTCCATTCTCTTTTGCATTTTAAATATCAAAACTTAGTGGAGGACTTCCACATTAAGTTAGGGACACACTCTTTGGTAAATTGAAAAAGAAAAATCCTGTAAGGATGAAGATGTCTCTAGTTGATTTTTATCACTTCGGAGGTAACAATGAGACTTGGACTGATGACTGATGAAAGCCAATGGTTGACTAAAAGCCAAGAACTCGACAAATTAGTTTATTGCACGTGCAATTCATATCTTGGTATTTTGTTGATTTGTGGTTCAGTTACTGAAAACGCACCCCATAAGTGCCTATACTTCAATAGTGGATAGTTGCTATTTTTTCTGACACTGATATAAAGATATAAAGATACGTTAATAAAGCTTATGTATGTATGATAGGCCTTATTCTCAAGATAATCCCCCGTATCCCTTTTAGACTTCCACGGATAACATGATGTTACCACGTGCACGCGCGTTCCGTGGATGTTCTCGTGGAGGATAAAAATAAAAACTGTGAAACCGCTTAGGGTGTCCACGTGAGTAAAATGTGCTTTACAGGATTGGCTGTTTCTAGACCCTGCTGGAATTGCCGAAACTGGGATTGAGCTAAAAATAATTTGAGAGGGATTAACGCGGCAATAAAGCCTATATGGATTAACTGTCTTACCCTTCATGCTCTCTTAACTGATTAGATTTTACAGTCTTGTAATAACAACACATTGCTTTACGAGATGAAGACCTTACTTATAATTGAAGAAAAACACGGGCCGATAATAACCTACCGGCTCATAAAGCTTTCTGCATGTAAGATCTAAGCTGTAAACAAGCAAAATAATCGACGATGTTCTTTTCTTCTTTATTTCAGCCCGAAATATCATTTCTCCTCAGTAGCTATCTTACATTTCTTTTAAGAAAAGTTCTGAGAATTCGGAGGAACATCAATACAACATCAACTAGTCGACAATTTTCAAATTTTTATCGCGCCCCTGACTGATGATATTGGCTGATGTTATTGTAAAGAGAAACGTTATTCACCTTTAGGAAGTTAATGGCTAAAGAGCAAATTAGCAGTCAAAATCTACGAAAAACTTATGTCAAAAATTTGACAGCTTTCTCTGTTTTGATTCAGTGTGGTTTTCCGTCGAACAAGCCATTCTACTTTTCACCTGCTTCGTTTGATTTTTCTGCGTCCAATCGCTAACAAAGAACCGTAAAAAGTTTTGCATTATTGATGAATTTATCAAAGTTTGTTTCTTGCAAACCTGACACGAAGCCAAAATAAAACAAAAAGGTTTCATAACAATAATATTGTTACTGAATGTTGACTCGTAGTTTAAAGGAGTATTTCTATCTTACAACTTCATCGGGACTTCAATATAAACATCGTCGCTCAGTCATCTTGACGGAATTTCTTGTGTAGCCTTCGCGAGTTCTCTTTCGTACAATGGAAGACGATGCATTTCCGCCGGTGTTGAAAAATCTAATAAACTCTATTAATGCCGAAGGTCGCCTTCAAAACTGGCAACTTCAAACGACTTTGGAAACGTATTCATTGACACTTGAATGGATCAGACCAGCTTCCTGCAACGGGATCAGCGATCATAAATTCAAACCGTTTAAATCAGATTCAAGAGCTGAGAATTCAGCTCAAGCATCTGGCCAAACGGCAACGTTACTGGAAACAGACCACGATTATGACATGGAAGCTTACACACAAGGGAAGAATGGAAAAACTGTAAAGAGTTACGATTTTCCAAGAAACTGCGTCCAAAGTCCAAGGGCTGATAACAACATCGAAGAAGGCAGTGAATTGAATGCTTTCAGCGAAAGCGAAATACCTGAAGCTGTGATGACCGAAAACGAAGTCGAATATGAAACGCAAGTGTCTAATCGAGAGAAACGTCAACCTGATCCGTCGACAAAAATCTCAAGTTTTAACAGGAAAACTCAGTTCAATTTCTCACCGAGAAAACATGGAGGTTACACTGCTTATGTATCGGGCCAAGTAGCTAATGAGAACAGAGTTACAGAAACTCACAGCGTGCCCTTCTCAAAGCAGGATGAACATAACAAAAAAGCAATTTGTTCGTGCGGCGAAGCTTTCACCTCGCGCAATTTATCCATAAGTCATCTATTAACTACCTGTCCTGTAAGCCTTTGCTTTAGAGTTGAACTTGAATGTAACATACAGCAAGTGATTGACAGTTGGTATGCAGACCAGAGAGTCATTGGGAAGGCCTGGTGGCAGAGTTACAAGAACAATGGTTTCCCGGATACAGTACAGGAACTAAAAGACGAAAAGGCTGAACAGCTGGAAGTAATAGTGAACAAATTTATTGAAAGCGCATTCACACGACCGCTTAGAGATCACAACGGAGACGAATTTGTCCTTGTAGCAGAGTTGAATTATCTCGACGATTAACTTGGAAATTGTAGGTCACTTTTCGAAGACGTTTTCTTATCAGGACTACCTATTTGAAAAATCCAGAATTGTTTATGTGCAAAACGTTATATATATTTTTTTTCAGTAATAAATTCTATGTAAATGAAACTCACTTTCACATGAAACAATAATCAAATTATTCATTACTTGCCTTTTCGAACCTTCAAAGAATTCAAATCCGACTATGTTATCGTCACTAAATTTAAGAAAAAACATTGATATGTTACATCATAAAATACAATGAAGATAAGTTTTCTGTAACAGTAAAAGTAGTATAATTATAGTTCGTATTAACACCACCACGATATACCATCAGATGAAATTGTTACAGTATAAACTTACTTCATATCATGATGCATCGTTTAAGTTTTTTTTTATAATTGCTCAAGTGTGTTCTTGGCTTGCTTCATTTCACTGCTGAAGATAATTTGTAAGCCAAATGTGTATAGTATAAAAGACGGCTAGCAAATGTCAGTTTTACGCTAACCGTTAGACCGGTTGCTCACATCTGGGGCGCGTAAGGTTTTGGTCAAATGTTCCCAACAGTTGGGTAAAAATGTTGGAGGATGTTTGTTGGCCTTCGCTTTCACATTTCTCCTGTAGAGCATCTGGGCTAGTAACTAGAACATAGGTTTGAATCCTTGCTGGAGAACTAGAAATTCTTTTTCGGTGTATGCCTGTGCGTTCACTGACAGAAAAATCATTTCAAATATTAGCTGTTTGACCATTCTGTTAGGATCTATGTTGTACAAACGATGGACAAATTTTCGTCCAGAATGTCAGTTTCGGCATTTGAAAAACCTTCTGTAACAGACAAGTTGCAGTCGTCTGCCCAAAACATGTTGCGAAATTGCCTAACAAGGATGAAAGAAGTTTCACCAGCACTTAACTTTTTCAGAATTTGTTTCCTCATTCTACTTGACTCTCTATACTTTAATTTCCGAACGCGAACTCGACACAAAATTATATTTAAACTGAGCGACGGTTAAACTCAACTGAACTTGAATAACAATTACTAGCGACGCAAGGACAAGCGCAAGCACAAGCGCAAACACAATAATTCTTATTTCACCATGAAAACGGCCTTGACGCAGGCATAGGCACAAGCGCAAGCACAAACACATCTGACAATGATAAAAAATTTTCCTTTTCCTGTGCTGCGCTTATGCTTGCGTTTGCGCTGCAGCAAGTGAAAACGAAATACCGCTCAGGAATGACACAAGCACATGGATATTTGGTTATGTTTGGCCAATGAAAACATTGGATCCAGATTACCTCGCGCCTAAACAGTTTGGAGGGTTCGGATGATTTTTCTTGTGCTTGAGTTTGCATCGAATCTCGTTTTCACTTGGGCCATCCCTATTACTTGCGTTTGTGCTTGTGCTTGTGCTTGTGCTTGCTTCGCTAGTGAAAACCAAGCTTTAGCTGCTAGCACATTCTGCACGTACTTCTAACTTAATTATTCAGACTCGTTCGCAGATAGCGCAGGTATCTAGTATTACAACAGAATTCAAAGGTAATTTCTGTAACTTTAGAGTTCAGGTAATTTTTTTGAGGTTGAGGACTGGTGTTGGTACGACTTGTTTGCATTGTCATAGACTTAGTTTCTAGGAGCCGTACATATACTGGTAGATCGCTATTCAAATGCAAAAGCTGCCTTATTAAGGTCATAACCCTGTGTTCTGATCCAACTTTCAAAGTTTAGGTCAAAACGCAGGGAACTGATTTGTGATAAATCGGACACCAGTTCTTCTAACTTTTCACGAGAAAGGTGAAAGACTATGCCATCTTGATTGTAGTACTTGTTAAGTTTCTTCTCGTTTTGTTTAAAAAGGCTTTTGAGCCACTGGTGCAAGGTACCATGTCCGATGTTGAGACATTCGCAAACAAACGCTTGGAATTTTTGTGTTTCACCAAGAAGAACGTACTTGGTGTTTACCCAGTCCACGGTTCGGCACACATGACTCGAAACATCCTTGAACTCTTCAACCACATTCCAGACTGTGTATTTACCAATAAACCTTTTTCGAAGTCCAACTGACAGGACGTCCCAAAGAGCGCTGCATAGAGAGTTACAAATAATCTCTATAATGGTTTCATGTTTGTTATCATCAAGGACGTCCACTGCCGATCTCCTGAACATGGCCATCCTTTGGAAAATCTGTTGAATGGCTGCATGAAGAGGTCCTTGATTTGCCGACTCCGATCTTGGATTTGGAACAACTGTGCAACTTCCAGGAGGTTTGCAAGTTCCAAAGTTTGTCTTAGTAACTTGTCTGGCTTCATCACCTGAAAACGTGACACTGAGATCTTGGTGAGCGTTACCTGGACTGAGATAAGACGTAACAGATTGATCCTGAGGTGTAACATCATTGGGCGAATTTTCTGTCCCAGCAAATATGGCACTTACATCTTGATTCTGAATCTGATTTTTGACCTCCTCTGGTTCATTAGCGACATGCGCATTTTCTATCACAGTCCATAGCCTCTCTTCTTTATGAAAGAAAGCACCAAGCCTTTCTGATAATTGAATGTTGATACCTGGAGTGTCACAATCGCTATGAGATCTTCCCTGTTCTACCACAATCCACGACCCATCCTCGCACTGTAAGTGCCATCCAGAAAGACAAATCCTTGAAAATTTATTAGCTTCACCCACTTCCTCTTCATTAGCTTTGTGACCCGAACACGCCTTTAAAACCACCTTTAGGACCCGAGGGGAACTAATAATAGTGTAATCACACTGGTGGATGTCATCGGGCAGACGTTCATGAGAAACGCAAGACGAGCAGGGACCGTCAGTCAGTTTGTCAACCAATACAGAACGAGAACGAAAGTTTTCGTGGATTTCTGTACTACCTACCGAATCTGTTACTGGTCTTGCAAGGTTTTCAGTGCACTTTCTCGCGTCAGACGGAGTTTCATCTTGAGCTGACTGAGTTACGACATCACTAGATGCTGTACCAGGAATCTTTGTTTCAATGTGATTCTCACTGCCCCCATTTTGTGCAGCCATTTCTTCGTTTGCTCCAGCATGTTGGTCTTCATTAGATGCCGGTCCAATGGTTTCATTTTTAATGGAAGTTTCGTCGCCAAATGTTGATGTTTCGTTGGCGCAATTCACGAGTGCACTGATTCTCAAATTACGTTCAGTTCTTGCGTCCTCGTCACCACTTGCGGATGCTGCCGCAGCCTTACCTCTATTGTCGTCAGTCGACGTGGGTTCATTTGTTTCACACGTTTCACAATCGCTAGACAAAGATCCTTCCTTGTGGAAGTCGATACTTTCAATTTTTGTGCTTTCTTCCGTCTGTTCAGATGAACGACCATTTTCGGCACAGTAGTCTGAATGGTTTAGGGAATTTTCCTTTCCTTGGACAATTGACACATGTTCACTAATGAGCGACGAATTAGCGATTAACGTAGAACTGTGTTTATCCAGGCTCCATTCATTTCCTTCTCTGACCCTCGTAGCAATCCCAACAGACCCTTCAGGGAATTCATTTATACACTTTTCGGGTGAGCGACTTTCAGTCGTCTGCTCATTAGGAACAAGCTCATCCGTGCCGTTGTCTTCTTCTTGAGAAGTGCTGAAATTCTCAACCGAAGGTTTTGGCTCAGTCGATCCATTTTCTCCGTCTGCCGTTGCTTGTATACACTCGGTGTGCTCAATAGAGTCAGTTAGGGCGGAAGGTTGGTTCAAGTCACCAGAAACACCATAATGTTCGTTGTTAAACACCAGACCATCTGGCGGAGAAAACCCTTCCTTGCTTGTGCTGCGTACCTGGAAATGCTTGCACTTTTCTTTCTCGACTATTTTCAATGCTTTTTGATTCATCCTGTTCTGCTGGTTCTTCCTAAGCTGTAGCGACAAGGAGAGAAAAACATTTATTCACGATTTCCATAGTAGATAAATTATCTCTGATTACTTTGGTCTGGCATTTAAGTGTGAGATGGTACGGTAATCTAAAGGTTTAAAAAAATTAAAAAGACTTGTAAGAAAAAACGCGGCTGGAAGGCAAGCTTTGCCATTCAGCATACAAACTGAATTTTCAAGCCATCAAACTGTCCTTAAATCTCCCGCTAAAACGGCAGTGGCCTCAAAATTGGAAATCTTACTAATCACGTTCTTTCCATTTCTGGCATCTGTTTCGTACCACAACCATTTGATTAATCGACAAGGTCACGTGACATGGTCAGGCAAAGCGACTATTGGTTACGTCATCCATCTTCACTTGACAACACAATGTTTGGTCTTGATAATTCTGGTTGTCATGCTATGCCTTGCTGCATGCAATAATTGTTTCGTGTTACCCTTTGTCCTTGAATTTCCCAGCTCCCTGAAGAAATCGGAGGTGAAATAGTCAGTGCTCTGGTTTTTAGCATTAATCGTCCTAAAAAAATCAGAAAGAAAATAAAGTCACTTCATATCAAAACACAATCAGGCGGTGTTGGCGACATGAACTGAATTAGTCCCGGCCTGAGATTTGAAAGGAATGAATTCCACAAGAGTCCGAGAAATTCAAGGTCTTCATTTTTCATGATATTTGAACTCAGGACAACTTGTGAGGATGCTCCTCTCTGAGCGAGGTAAGAACATCCATCTTACTCTGTAGAATGGTCCCTGAAATCCATGATCACTTGTACTACATGACTGATATATTCAGAGTGCTTCATACAGTAGTGCGGCAGCTCTCGTAAGCTTCTAATTCTTTTGCTTGTTAGCAGCTGTTATTGTTTTAGGGCTAGAGACATTTTTTCTGTTGTTTGTTTTATTGTCCTCTCAAAGGGTAGCAAGTCATAAATGTGAGACCTTCCGAGAGCTGCTACCCAACTCGCTACATGTATATAAGTCGCTTCATTATTAACCGCGCGCGTCTGTCTCGAACCAATGGAAACGTTAACCTACCGGGATGAGCTATCACTCAACACAGAGGGGTACCCATCCACAATTGCCAAAATTTGGCCCGTTTACCCATTGACTCTTTGGTGACTTTGGTGAAGAAACTCCACCCGAACAAAACACACGCAAATGAAAAATTCACATGAAAGTGGCATACCTTGAAACGAATGTTTCAATGGTTCTTCGTCTGGACTGAAGGGAAGTGCTGAGAATAAAGAAGAAACGGGAAAGCAAAATCAGTAAAGAAGGAACCAGTTTAATCTTTCACCAGCTATGACCGTCTGTATTTACTTTATCTTTATTATAATGTGACTGTGGAAAAGCAAATGTAGAGGTTTCATTTCTTAAAATAAATTTACCAGTAACTAGAAGGTAGCACTTACATGTTCCCTTCTCATTGACCAGAAACAGACCAAAGTTACTGAAACCAAGAGACGAAAGCTTGTCAGCAAATATGGGAAGATATGGAACCTGTGAAGCGTTTAAGAAAGACTGTCAGTTTTCAATTAAATTAAACGATAACAACGGCCGCGCCACTTGTACATAGTAAACATCACATTATGATAACTAAAACAGCTCTTCTAGGGACATGTAATAACTGACTATCATCGCAGTTAGTGGTAGTCAAACATATCCTAGAAGCGGTTAGATCACACTTGTGTTTTCATTATGTTTTGCTGATTTGTTTGTTTGTTTGTCGGTTTTGTTTAAAATTCTTAAGGTGTTGCATCTTCGTTGATTACCGATACGGTCTCCAGTCTCCAAGCACGAGAAAAAAGAGAAATGAGAACTATTAATTTAATTAATTATTAGAATAATATAGACAGCATTTCAAGACAAACTGAGTCCCAAAGGAGTAAGTTTTTGTCCTTCGCGGTTGATCCTACATGTGAAGTTTTCTATTTTTGACCATCTGAGACATTTTTCAGCAAGGACCAGAACGCGTTCTTTCACTGTTCACTGAGCTTCACTAGCCGGGTTTTTTTTTGCCTGGTTAAATTAGCGGTGAGGAGAAATGTATGACCTCAGAATCGTGCTCATAACATAATTCCTAACTTTATTATTTCCCCTGAGGTAAAAATCGTCAAGTGCGCACGTTTTGTCTATGAGCTTACCCTTGGAATCTTTAAAGTCAGCTTACCTCCTTTGCCTTTATGGACCCTAAACACGGAATAACTTGAAATGTTCCATCTTCAAAGTAAATGATCAGCAGCTGGGTGCAAATTAAATAACACGCGTGTCAAATTTTCCGTTCAAACGCCACTCTTAGGGAGGCGGCGTGACTGAGTGGTTTAGGGCGCTGGATTTCAAATCCGAAGGTCCTTAGTTTAAATCCTCTTCCCTACCCCACTATTTAGATTTGTTCTCGGTAGTCCCGAGTTCAACCCCTCGACCGCGTTGGTCAGCTGGTCAGCCTTCCACCAATTGGGATTCTCAATACGTTATGCTCCATTTGCAATATTTGTTTATTTATTTTTATAATAAAGTTTCCATATAACGCGCGCTCTGATTGGCTGAAACAGCGTGCTTTATCAGAGAACAGAGTACGGGTTGATGACAGAAAGCTGGCTTTCAAATTTTTGCTTCGGAATTTTGATAAATTTGGCGCAAATTAAACATCCCCTGTGATTCAGACAAACGCAGTGGAACCGAGCTCTATGTCTACTCTAAGTATGGCTCACGGAGACCATTGTTAGCAACAGTAGTGTGAAAACTACTAAAATAACAAGTTTTGCTAGATTCCCGCCGACAAAACACGTAGCGAAATAAACAAATTCTCACCCTAACCAGTGCTTCGATAAAAGACATTATATTTGTTACGAAGGCGAAAATTATACTTAAGAAGTAAAACAACGACAGAAAACAACGATTGAACTGTCTCTGTTTATGACGAGAAGCTTTATTTTTGTAAAAATGCGCAATTGCTCAAAACAACACTTACATGCAGTGTAGTAACGCTCGCTCGTTCTCTGGTCTTCTCAGCGAAGTGAACCGACGTGCGGTCAGCTCAAAGCTTGCTCTAGATATTCTCCTCTGTGGTCGGAGTAGAA
>Ga0126339_10003144_pt1 | contig 11947 bp, 8 predicted proteins | sample OrbTmetagenome_2_FD_92532 | JGI IMG/M metagenome (GOLD analysis project Ga0126339, IMG submission 92532) | Coral microbial communities from Petempiche,Puerto Morelos, Mexico - Orbicella T R C metagenome | ecosystem: Host-associated > Invertebrates > Cnidaria > Coral | place: Petempiche,Puerto...
AAATCCCGAGAAAGTAATTTGCCTGGGAGCCTTTGCATTTTTTCTGTATTAGTCACATGACCATGGGCGTGGCCTGATGACGTCATCACTAGTGTTACTGATCATGAAAAAGTTGAAACACATCAAATAACTCTGAACTAATTAAAAATGAGGAGGTTAGATGAGACTAAATTTTCCTTAGCAACGGCTCGAAAAGATCGGTTAATGGGCCTTTAAAACGAATGTAAGGATAAGGATTCAGGGCGAGGAAGTGGACGAGGAAGAGAAGGAAAGCGATGACGAGGATGACAAAGAAAACGATGATGAGGATGTCAGGATTGCAATAACACAGATTTTTATAACGCATTTACTTGTTCGGTGGCTGCTCTTTGTGCAGTTGCTTTTACATACTCGGTTGATTGAGGACTTGTCAAAGGTTCAACAAATTGCTTATGAAAGAGAGAAAGTCAACAATACATAGGTTAATATATATATATATAAAAAGACATGTAAAACATTTTAAGAGAGAGGTTTACCTCTTTAGTGCTCGTAAAAGTTCACGATCGCTGTTTAAGAAAGAGAGAATTAAAATCTCAATGACAGAAACATGTTCTTCAAACTAAGAAACACTCACCAACAGTTCAGAGATGAATCGATACAGAAAGACAATGTTTATCTTGCCAATGTTGAGCTCAAGGTTTCCATCTGGCTTTGTGAGATCAGCAGTGTTTGGCTCATCCATCGTTGGTTTGTTTGTATCGTTGAAGTATTTAAACTGAAAAGATAACATTTTTGAAATGAAGATACCGTAAGTCAAATTTTACAATGCGAACTACGAAATTTACAATTAGAATATCACTAGAGTCTTAATTTTCTTATCATCAAGTTTAGCAACTCATCTAAGGCCTATACCTAGACTCGAATGGAGCAGTTTTGAATCAATACCAATGCATTGAAGATTACCAAGAAAAAAGACTGTGAAGTTTTAGTTATTTCACATTGGAATTCCCTAACTAAGAAAAAATTTCATTTTCCATAGGTCGCAGAATGTTGACAACATCGAGAAGGCCTGTAAATAAGGAAGCAGTGCACTGAGATGGGCGTAGAACTTTACTTGCAAATCGTGTAGACTAATCGAAACGGATATTAGAACAGTGTAAAATCTCGAAGATCACTTTTCAATTAATTCGTATTCATTTGGTAGTTTGCGTGCACTCTTACCTCGAAGTCAAAAACATTCTCGTTCTCTACAGAGATAACCTGTCAAAACAGACCAGAGGAAATAAACAAACTACATTTTAACAGGCCCCGAACTGTAAACACTTTATATTATGGAGACCATTCGTGCTTACTTCAAAAATACCAGAGAAAAACACTGACATTTATTGATCAATGCAGGTGATAAGTTATAAATGTGGTAGTAGAAAGAAGTGGTAATATTTATTCCAATGAGATAATTGATAGGTTAAAGGGTTGCCTTAAATAATAAAGATTCACACAGTTTTGGAAGAGAGGTTTCAACAATTGAGCTGAAACTTGCACAGGTTCAGGCTACTACGCAAAAACAACTGATATTTCGCTTTATCTATGTTTTTATGTTTTTTTTTTTTTTAAACTTTACCTTAGGATAGTATGACTGGGCATTAAGATCGACAACTGAAAGGTCATTCTGCCTGTAAAACGTGATAGAGAAGAACGCCAGACAATCATTATCTCGAACCGACAAAAACAAATAGCTTGCAATTCCAATTGAATTCTCCTCTATAAATCTTCCTTTTTACCGGAGCCTCATCCCCAACCAAATATTTATTGCCTCCAGAGTGTACTAGAGGTATTGTTTGGTTTACTTCTTGAAGCTGTGGATGACACCCTAAAGTGTGACTATGCATTCATGTAAAAGTCATAAAGCAGTTCTTTCATTTGGTGCTATCCATGTTTTCGGTTTACCCAGTTAAAGGTTGCACATACTGCTAAAATTTGTACTGCAACCAACAAAACTAAATCTCGTCTTACTTTAAGAAAACAAAACAATAGAAGCAGCTCCACAGTTTACTGATCACAAACACGTACCAACCAGACTCACCTGGACTTTAAAACAAGTCCACCTTCCCATAAAAGCAGCTCCGCTGTGAGACCTACAAAACAAACGTCAGTTGACTTTGACAATAATGGTTTACTGAGAAAATAACTGTAGAAAACTCGTCAGTTCCTGTTGCGGGTAAATGGTTTAATGTTTGTAAATAAAGGCTGGTTTCCATATGATCGCAGACGATCGCAGACGATCGCAGATGATCGCGGATCGCAAATCGCAGATCGTAGACGATCGCAAAGAGAGTTGTTTCCATATAATCGCAGACGATCGCAAGCGATCGCAGAGCCGACTGTTGCATACATTTCGGACAGCGGAACTGTCAAAATTACACCCGCGTTGTGCTGGCGGGAAAATCGCAACAAACAATATGGCGGATGTCGAGGAGGAAACTTTGCTGCAAATTTCCTCGGCACTGCATCTCGCCTCGATCCAGGAGGTAGCGTTTTCAATCGCTTCAGATAACGACCATACGCAGTTCTTATGTTGCGGAATTTGACCTCCGCTTCAGCCGCCGATAAATTAAATTTCTCCCCGATTTTTTCCCAGCAGTTAGCCTTTTTGTTTTTGTCTTTGAAATCTTTACTGTTACGGTGGTAAACGCACTGATATCGCGCAAATTCCTCCGTAAATTTCTCGTTACTAACGTTACCTTGTTCAACGCCAGCCATGTTTACAACAAATAAGCAGTTGCTTTGTTGCAAAGAAGCGTCGAATCATGGGTCGGAATTCAAAATATTATGGGATACGGTTCGATCGCAGATCGCAGAACTTTGGTTTCCATATGATCGCACGATCGCAATTGATCGCAGACGATCGCAGACGATCGCAGACGATCGCAGATGCGTGTTTCCATATCATCGCAGACGATCGCAGAACTTTTTGCGATCTGCGATCCGCGATCGTCTGCGATCATATGGAAACCAGCCTTAATAAGTGTGACAATGTACGTAGCTTGTCTACCTGGATTGAAATTACATGTACGGTAGTACGTAGCCCCTACTTCCGTTATCAATTCTGATCTGCAAAGTACATGTAGTTCCTTCACTTATACGCCTTTATATTTGCAATTAACCTGTCACAATTTACACGTTTAAAGGAGGCTACTTGGTAAAGCCATTTAAGGAAAATGATACCATGAAATGGCTGAAAAACATGAAAGAAATCAACGTGATCCATGCACCAGAAGGAGAGATAAAAACTTCCGGAAGTAATTCATTAAAGTTAGTCAACCAAGTGATAATTACAGCTTTACAGGATGATCTAAGCCTGAAGGTATGTTTAAGTTTAACAGTTCATTTGAGCAAGTAGAGTATTCCAGAAATTAAGTTCACATACCTCGAACCTTGATGTCAGCCAAATTCTTGCGGGGTTGCCTCAAGAGAACATCCACTTCTGACAGCGCTGCCTCCACTTTCAGACTAACAGTCCTTTGTCCTTTCTGACCTGTTTCGGGCTTGTTCTGTACGTCCGGTGCTAGAGTACTTGTAGACGATTCTCCAAGACTGAAATAAAACAAATTATTTTTCAATGAATTGACATTGGGCATCACCATTTCTACTTCTAGAGCCAAATTTGCCTCGATAAAAGTAGTCTCAATTTGTACTATTATAATTATAGATGAAGCATCCTAATATTTTCATTCCAAGAAAAATGCTATATACACTCATGCAAGCGATCAAGAATACTTTATTTCCTGTAGCGTCGGGTTTTTAAGTATCTTGCAAAGTGAAACTCAGGACTAGAACGTCTGGACCATTTAATGGCCTCTTCACATAGGGCCTCTTCATAACTTATGCTATTTTGGTCGCTATGCTGCGAAAATGACGTTATTTTGTCAAAAAAGTTTCGTCCCGGTCACCCGGGCTTGAGTGTTTTAATGAAAAATAGTTTCAACCCGGTTGCCGAGAATCCCGAGATCTCGGTTTCTGGTAACTGGGCTGGCCCACCTTCTCATATGAACACGTCAAAATTTTAACAAAGAAAATACGAGTGAAGCGAAAACTTGGTAACTGGGCCAGCCAGATAAACCGGGCTCATATGGAGAGGCCCTAAATTTAATTACCACCGTGTTCTTGGCAAAGTGGCGTGCACCTTTATATGGGATAACAACTTTTTGGATCATAATGGCATAACGTATTACCTGGAAATAAGAGCAAGACCATGTATTTGCAAATCCATCAACGCCTTTTGCAGGCAATCGATCTTCAATTTGGAAAACGTTACTTTTATTTGCTGTTCAACGGTGCAAAAAGTCGACTCGAATTCTGGACATCTGGGATCTACCTAAAGAAAAGGATAATATCCACGTTAAAAAAAAAATGTCAGGGTCAACCTCTGTACTGATTGTCAACCCTACAATGTTAAGGACAAATGATTTGATATCGATGGGATTTGATCCCAAGACCTTGCCCAATTTTCAACTGCTCTAATGATTGTCCATGTGGTCAGAGCATGATTTTATTGAAATAATTATAACATAGAGCCACAAAATCGACTGCTTTGTAAACAATAACACCCAACAGCTAGACACAACGAACGAAAGCTCATTAAGTAAGGTCTGCTTCCCTGACCTGAATGGTAGATATTTTTGTGGTAATAATTAGCGATAAGACCAAGCGACGTTTCGGAACCGTCATGACACCATTTTCAAGTTCAAAGATAGGAAATAAACTGTCACATAGGAGACTGACATAATAAATACTAATTAGAGACTTGTCGCAATCTCTCAACGCCCAATCAGACTCAATCCGGGAAAAACTATCACAAGTTGACTAAACGCACCTTTTTGTATGAAACTGAGATCAGATCTGCGTCCCGTGAAGAAGATAATAATTTTACCGGTGAGCCATCTTCACCTGAACAAGAAAACCATCAATTAGCTACACGAAGATCTAAATCAACTTTTAAACCTCGCGTTATGTGTTCCCTACTACGATCTCAAATATTTGATTGATAGCACTTCAAAACATAACCATCTCAAGCGTCTTGAATTTGCCAGAAAATGTAGCAGGTTACCTTTGAACAGTTACTTTGCAAATGAACCATTCATAAAACTGTGTTTTCTCTCAATTTTTTTAACATCTTCACCTAGCGAGTAAATGATAGTCTCTGACATTACTTTCAAGTCTTCCTTTTTGTGACATTGACACTACTAAATTAAACGCTGTTGACTTCTGTTTGGTATGAGTAAAGAGAAATAAGAATCAATAACTGATTCTATTTTATAACGATTTCTTATCTTCTCATTTCCATTATTATTTCTGACAAAAAGCAGAAATCCAAGGAATTTTTTACCTTTATTTAGATGATCAAGCAACTCTATTCCTCCAAGTTTTGCAGATGCACTAAGAATCCACGTTTCCATGGTGACAATGGCACTCATGTTGTTTGTCTCCAGAACCAAGTAAGGTCTGGAAACTCCATCGACAATTTTGGGCGAACTAACTAGAACCTATAGGTAATAATCGGATTATGTTTGTAAGGAATTTACAACAAGACAGTACAGAGTGCGAAACGTAATCTAGTACAGTCAAATACCACAGTGCAACACGATTAACAAAACAAAAAAAAAGGAGTTATAATCACAATTGGGTCAGAGTAAGGCAAATGAAAATTGCTTAGGGTAAAATGTTCCAACACGACGTTGTCGTCTGTGACATGCCTACAAATCACATATCCAGCAAGAAGGATTTGTTATTTAACTGAATTGGGCAGTTAACTTTGAGCTTATAGAAAAACAACTACACCAACCTTGGGTATAGTAAAATGACATTTAACATTTGGTACTTCCTCAATGGATTTGGCATCTGTTTTGTCCAAAGAACCTTAAAGATACACACAATCAAGTTTCTTTACATTGTTCATAGCAACTATTGCAGACATGAAACATTTTGAACCAGGCAAAGGAAATGGGTAAAGACATCACACCTGTGTCTGGTGATGTCTGCTGCCCCTCTGGTTGCTCTGTATCCACTTTAGGAACAGCTTGACGTTCTGTTTGAAAAAATGTTAAAGAGCCAAATTACTTAACTTTAAGTTCAAGGTAGAGGGGTATAAAGCATGTATAAAGACGATACATATACTTGCCCTGCTGGCCCTCCAACAAGTTACCATTTAAAATCATCATCAGCATTTGGAAATCATTGAGTCCTAAATTTATCTATGAAAAACAAATGCAACCAAAAAATATTTCAACGGTTAGTCTGCATGCTGTTTTGCTTACATGAAAATGTAACTGAAGGTGTTCCGAGCAGTAGAAATTTAAGAGCACAGGCTACTCCTCATACACATTGCGGTGAAAAAACGTGAACATAGTAGATTTTGTACGCGCCCTTTGGTCCATCACAACTGATGAGGATCTAAGATGTTTGAACTTTATTGCTCCTTGCAACAAGCACTGCTCGCGCTCTCTGCATAAGACAGTGTTTAATATATCAGCGAAATTAAACACAGAAATCAAACATATCCATACCTTAAACAACTCCAAATTTCCCTCGACTTCAATCAAAGGAAGGTCACTCTTCTCTAAGTTCAGTCGTCTCTTTACTATCACATTCAACTCAACTGGTTCAATCAGATGGTTACTAAGACATTTCTCTACTTGAGAATTGCTAAATAAAAGAAATAGTCGTGAAGTCGAACGTACTTTCCTTAAACCGTTCATACAGTTTAGATTTATACAGTGAAATGCATTCATGATTTACATAAAATGACAAGCTAAAGGTTTTCTTACAATTTCCTTAGCTTTCCTTAATTAGTCTTTGAAAAAATACGTGCATTGAGAAATGGGGCTTTTCAGGGCCAGTAAAAACAAACAGTGAAACATAAGACGGACATGAGCATAACATGGTTAAAAATCTCAACTGGCAGGGGACAGACCAGTTGGCTATTTACAATAAAATGTCATTATATTCTACACACAATGTTCGGCATACCCTGAAACTTGGAATGAGCTTAGTGCTACATCCATCCGGTCAATAAGGCCATGCTGGGACGAGCTGACAATGGAATTAGCAATGTGCAACTGACCCAGGTCTGCAATGAGCTTCTCGCTCGATCTTGAATTGCAGGGGATTAGAATTTGTGGTGCATTCACGGAAATGTTTAATCCAATCTTTGCGCCCTGTTTTTGCTGAACCTGAAAAGAGGAGACAATGTCGGCATAAGTAGCCAATACTGGCTCTTTAAAGATTTATGTCACTTTGGAGGAAGAAGGTCTTTATTGCTTCACTACGCAAAGAGCAATACAGACAGGGTAAGATCCAATCAAGGTTTGGCGACGCCAAAGGAAGTTATATTACTAGATAGGAAACAAACAAAGAGCTTCGCGAGAAGCTCGAGTGTCTTGGCCTTGCAAGTTCAACCATGTCGTACAATATGGTGATAAAAAAGGAAGAGAGCATAAGAGTTACGTCAATAGGGTTGTATTCCCTTCGGAAGGTAAACCATGCAAAACATGTAAACTGGTAGAGAATAGAATGAGAGGTTTTCAAAAGTTAGACAACTTGATAGGCAAAGAAAACAATAGAGACATCAGAAATTTTTCGTCATGAATCGATAACGGACACAAGAGCCTCCTGACATAAGTCTGGTCGAAGAATTGCCACTGGTTGTTTCCAATATGGAAACGCCGGTCTAGGTCTACACTGCTAACTAACCCATTCACTCACCTGGTTCAAAACAGCTTTCTGAGTTACTTCTTGGGCGTATGCAACTGTTTCTGGACTGACAAGTGCTTGGAGGAAATTCTACAAACAGCGATTGCAGTTTTAAAAAAAGGTTCATAAACACAAAGTGTGAGCACGTTTTGTTGCAAGCAAGATTAATATAATTACTGTGGGGATTTGCAAGAATGCGCGCAAGCACGAGTGATAATAACAGGTTTGGTTGCAAAGAACAATGTTGCACAAGGCTAAATCCAGAATAGAGAACAAGAAGTGCTTACGGAAACAACTACAGAAAAGACATCAATAATCATCGCAGTTCTACACAACTTAAGCAGTTGTGAAAGTAAAGCCTGAAAAAAATTCAGGTCTGTACGGGATTCCAACCCATAACCTTTGGGATACCGGTGCAGTGCTCTACCAACTGAGTTATCAAACCAACTGGGATCTGGTTACGTTGTGAGTTCCTACTATACCCGTACATATGGTGAAGATACAAATGAATAATTTAATGAAAGATCATACATTTTAACTGTCTTTGCATCTGCATCTTTCTCCGAAGTTCAATTTTATGGTCTTTCATATATTTTCACTTGCACGAAAAAACTAATCTTGCAAACCTGGGGTTATATAAGCCACGAAATACAAGTCAATTGCATTAACAATACACATACCTGAAGATGGGCCACAAAATAGCCAAGAAACACAAATCGGAGCTTTCCAAGTTTTACATTGACTGAGAAATCCAGAGCTGTCGGATCCTGGTCTGCAAAAGCACCTTGCGAGGACTTGTTAAAGATTGTTATCTTAAAGCAAAGTAAATGAAAAAAACTAGGTACAGGATTCAGTAAATAACAATTCTATAGTTAACTTTATTTTAACATTGTGCACGCTGATTTTGTATACGATTGGTTTGGATCTAGTGCCCAAGCACCTAGCCTCCAATTTTTTATCACCTACGCTAAATAATTATCTTGACCGTGTTGAACAAAGAATAGCGATAAAAAGATATAACATATATGACGAAGCGTTCTCAAGTCGAATTACTCAAAATTACTCAGAGTAATTCGACTTGAGAACGCTTCTTCATGTATTTCACTTTACCCAAGTCACCAATTCACGATAACAAAATATGTTATTTTTTTTCTAAAGGGACGTATGTAAACTTTGAATCAATTGAAAGGAAATGTCTAAGTGGCACAACTATTTTGCTATATATTAAGTAATTTAAGTAACGTGGCAATTTAATGTTAAAGTGTTGTAAGTAATGCAATGTAACATGAGTTTGAGTACTGTTAGTGTTGTATTTGATTTAATAAATGTGACTTCAACTGGTCGTACCAGGTAACAAATAATTTAAATTATTTCTCCATGTTGTGATACACAATATCGTATAGCCTAACAACCAACTCACCTGGCAGTCGAAAACTGTGTTATCCGCCAAATCTAAGATCTTTTAAAACAAACAAAACATATAATATTGTGTAATATCACGTTAAACTGTGACTAACAAGACGTCGAACCATCACAAAAAAAGATAATGCAGTACACTAGAAATATTACCTAATGAATATTGACTTTGTTGCAAACTCATGCAAACAGAAATGATTATAAAATCAACGTCCTTTTATATCAGGCCTATGAGATGAAAAGCAAACAATGTCAAAGAATTTGTCCTTACTTGAGGATACAACGTTCCTTTTGTGAGATCTTCAATACCTAAGTCTTCCAATCTGACAGAAAAAAAGTTACATAACTTAAAAGACTGGCTTCAATCTTAGTATAAGGAGATTTAAAGGTACAATCACATGACTTGTCTTAACGTTACATTGTAGGATGCACAGAGTCGATAATCTTCATATTTATCCGTACTTACTTGGCTGTTATGTTTGTCTCGGCAGTAAACACATCTATTTTGACATCAAGCCCTACCAGTGAATAAACAGAAACATTTCAACAACAACAACAACTTTATTTGTACTCACTCATAGCTAAAATTTAATTGTACTAAAAAAAAGTTTAAAATACAAATTAGTACATGGCTGCCCGAAATAACCTTAGTGAACTAATAACACTGGGCAGCCATCCTCAGTCATTAAAGCAATTATTTATTTGGGTCAGATTAGAAGAGAAAATAAGGAAACGGCACATGCAACAGCACACAAAGCACACACACACGCGCAAAAAAAAGACTAATTATACTTACAGATTCAATTTTAGGCAATAGTTTCGCAACGGCGTAAATTGCGTACATAAATGTAATAAGAAATAATAACTTTAGTGACAACGTGTATAGCGTAATAAAGCTAATTGAGGACACTCCAAATTATAATGACAGAAGACTGAAAGAAAAATATCTGGCACCGAGCCCGTAATTAATGCATCAAGGAGAAATAAACTGAGGACTTCTTGACGTAAAGACTTTCTAAGCTTTACATTAAACACTTAATCGCTGGTTCCGAGAGAAACATCAAGATCTGATTCCAGAGAAAACAGAATATTAACTCTTTTTAACGGACCAGTGTTTCGTTGTATAGCTACAGTTAAATGTAAAGTCATTAGTCAAGGAGAAGTACCCTATGGTTAGAGGGAGAGCAGGCAACAATTGCTTACTTGTTGCCCGCCAGGCAACATTTGAATTGAGAAATTACCACGTGACCATAAATCAACCAATGACACCGACTTACCCTTCACATCCACCTTCCCAACATGGCGATCCATGGAACTAAGAATGACAGTGACTTTTTCTACTTCTGCAACAACCTTGAAGTTGACCGCGTCTGAATCACTTTGTGATTTCTTATCTTCTGTTTTATTCTTCGTAGTCACTAATCATGGGCGATCAAAACAACAGAGGCAGTTAGAACAGTTATACAGTCGTGAAGCCTCTTACTTATGAAAGTTAAGAAAATGGCGACATGAAAAACGTTGGGAGCAAATCGACCGGTTTTAAAAACCATTTATTGCTTATATTCTTTGTTTCATTTGTATCTTCACCAGGATTTTTATCCAAACGTTTTCTAGTGGCTGTTAGTTACATTGAGCCGTGGGTTCAATGTCTTGGGTATACGCTAGTCTCTTCCAGGCGTTCAGTTAGTTGGGGCGCAGCGCGAAAAATGGCGCAGGGAAAAATTGGGGAGAAGCGTGACGCGGGAAGGCGAGAGAACGGGCGGTTGGTCGCTCCTCACCCAAGTCTCACTCTCCTTTATTTCGCTCCGCCGTTTTGACGCGCTGCGCCCTAACTTACTGAACGCCTGTAAGAGGCTAGGTATGCATTTGAAAATTCCCAGAAACACTTAGGAAGAAACGGTTCTCTCGATCCAGACAGCGTATTTAAATGAGAAAGCGTGAAACTTCTACCAACATAAAATGTAATCCTACATGGGACAAGTTCCAAAAGTGAAATTCTGACAAGATTCGTCGGTTACAAGGGAAGTATTTGCCAAAAATCCCTTCACAGGTATTTACTCTCTCAGTAACGCTCGAGAATCAAGGACATCACAGCTGACGTGGCATGCTCTTTGAAAACTGAATTTTCACAACATATTGAAGTCAATACTCATAAGAATTTGCGATACCTTTCGTGGCAACGGAGCTGTCAAGTTGATCCTCTTCCGTAATAGTCTCTAGCAATCGTCGAGGGACATTTTCCCACTCAGGTTCAAGGCCAGTGCTACAAAAAAATAATAATCAAAAAGTCCAATTCTTCAACTTCTACAGTGTGCTCGAAATTACATCACGTCTCTAACTGGTTTAATGGCTTAATTCAGGAATATATAGCCTTAAAGTTGAGAACATTTCAACTACTGTGTTGTTTAGCTTGTCTTATAGAGGATAATAGGAAATGATGCAAAGTGGCCTACACGAAAGACATGAAATTCATCACTGGCGGCATGTTCACAAATCGATCAATATTTATTGCTGTATTTTGAGGTAAAAATAGCATCAATTCAAGACGTAAGTAACAAAAATATATAAGTAAAGCACATCTTGAAAAGGAAAGCAACATGGACCCTACAAGGTTGCCCTAAAAAGATTAAAAAAGATAGAAGTAAATAAGATAACTTTGCACAAAATCTGACAATATGTAAGAGACCAAAGTTACAGTTTCAATTCATTGTTTCAAAGGGGTTTATGTCTTTCTAGGCGATACAACAAGTTGGTTTTTTTCCATTTATGTGCTTAAACGTAATCAACAGTATTTGGTATAAGT
>Ga0126339_10003145_pt1 | contig 11946 bp, 11 predicted proteins | sample OrbTmetagenome_2_FD_92532 | JGI IMG/M metagenome (GOLD analysis project Ga0126339, IMG submission 92532) | Coral microbial communities from Petempiche,Puerto Morelos, Mexico - Orbicella T R C metagenome | ecosystem: Host-associated > Invertebrates > Cnidaria > Coral | place: Petempiche,Puerto...
CAGGAGACGCCTTGCCCAAGGCGCCGGCGCCGGTGGCCGGACCTTGGGACTCGGATCGGCCCGGCGCGCGCCCGCCCAGGGCCGGCGGCGGCTTGAGGGTTGGCTTGTCGGCCACCATGGCTCAGACCTCCTGCTCGGCCAGCATGGCCCGCATCACGGCATCGGCGATGCCCGTGCGACCGCTGGCGGCCATCATCTTGCCGTACTCATCCACCATCAGCGAACGCCACACCTCCTCGGCATGCCCGCCGCCGAAGGGTGGCTCGGTGGACAGCCCCTGGAACATGGGCTGCATCATCTGGCTGAGAAAAAACGCCTCGAAATCGCGCGCGGCCGCCGCCGCCCGGGCCTGGTCGCGGAACCGCCGGGCGCTCGACAGCGGATTGGCGTCGGCGCGGGCCGCTTCGGTGGCCATCGTGGCCTGGGCTTGCAGGGCTCCGTCGAGCATCGTCGGCCTCTCCCCCTTGCCTGCTACATCACCTGGATTTCGGCCTGCAGGGCACCGGCCGCCTTGACCGCCTGCAGGATCGAGATCATATCGCGCGGCCCTACCCCCAGCGCATTGAGGGCATTCACCAAGTCCTGCAAGGTCACGCCGCCGTCCACCACCGTCAGGCGGTTTTCCTCGCCCTCGTCCACCTCGATCTCGGTGCGCGGCACCACCACCGTCTGGCCGGTGTTGGAGAAGGGCGCCGGCTGCGACACCTGCGGCGTTTCGGTGACACGAATGGTCAGGTTGCCCTGGGCGATGGCCACGGTGTTGATGCGCACGTTGTCGCCGATGACGATGGTCCCGGTCTGTTCGTCGATGATGACGCGGGCCAGTTGGTCGGGCTCCACGCGCAACTGCTCAATGTCCGTCAGCAGGTCGACCACACCGCCGTCGCGGCCCCTCGGCACCCGTACCATCACTGTGGCCGGGTCCAGCGAGCGGGCCACGTTCGACCCCAGGAAGGTGTTGATGGCGTTGGCGATACGCCGGGCGGTGGTGAAATCGGGGTTGCGCAGGCTGATCTTGACCGACTCCATGCTGCCCAGTTCGAACGGCACCTCTTTCTCGACGATGGCGCCGTTGGGGATACGGCCGCTGGTGGGCACACCTTTGGTGATGGTTTCGGCCTCGCCCTGGGCCACGAAGCCCCCCACCTGCACCTGGCCCTGGGCCACGGCGTAGACTTCGCCGTCGGCGCCCACCAGGGGCGTGACCAGCAAGGTTCCGCCCAGCAGGTTTTCGGCGGTGCCGAGCGCGCTGACGGTCACGTCCATGCGGCTGCCCTGTCGGGAGAACGGCAGCAAGGTACCGGTGACCATCACGGCGGCGGTGTTCTCTGGTTCCGGGTCACCGTCGCGGGTGTTGATACCCAGGCGCTCCAGCATGCCGATCAGGCTCTCGCGGGTGAACGGGTCGTCGTCCATGTCATCGCCGGTGCCGTTGAGACCGACCACCAGGCCGTAGCCCACCAGCAGGTTGTCGCGCACACCCTCGAAGTCGGCGATGTCCTTGATGCGCGAGGCGGCCTCGGCCGGCGACGGCCCTGCCGTCGCCAGGACCAGCGCCATGGGCATGACCAACGCCAGCCCCCATGCCACCCCGCGGGTGGCGCGCAGACCCCGGCGCAGAAGGACGCGAACCGCTGTCATGCCTGGCGCTCCCATGCCCGTATCCCCAAGCCCCACGTTGCGGTGTCCGAAACACCGAGACCGACCGCCCCGTGGCGCACCGTCTCGTCCTTGACGGGCGGCATGCTCTCGCGGCCGATCGCCGGAGACACACCCCCACGCCCTTCAATGCGAACATCATGCCAGATCCGGAAATCGATCAACGCGTTGAACCGTCACGACTTACGATCGCAGGGACGGTGCTCCGGCGAACTTCGAGCGTGGGCGAGGCGGCAGAATCCGCCGCCAAGTCGGAAAATTCTGCCCGTCGGCGCCACTGTCACCACGGCATCGTCCGGCGCGCATTGCGCCGTTTCGGGGATCCGCCGCGACGAGGTGGATCGTCGCAACGTCCACATACCAAAATATTTTCTTTTCTTATGAAGTGATTATTTACTTTTCCTAATGTGTCGTTTTATGGTGAGTCGGTGACGGCTGCCGACACCCTGGTAACCATGGCCCGGCCCTTGCAGCCTTGTTCCCACGTTGGCGGGACCGTTACAGTGGGACCTGTTCCGGGATGGATCGGAGCCCCGCGCACAGGCCACCCATGGGTGACCAAGGGTGGCGAGGATGGCCTGGGGATCAGTCTCCACGGCGGCCTCGACGGCGACTTGATGGAGCGGATGCACGGCATGACGATGAAGGTCGAAGGCCCTCGCCGCGGCGCGCCCGTCGCCCCTCGGTCCAAGGCCGCCCAACGGGACGCCGCCAGCGGCGTGGATTTCGAGCGCGCCTTGCGCGGTTTCCTGGGCGGGGGCGGCGACACCGGAACGACCGACGTCCAGGCGACGGCGACCGTGGATGCGCCCGCGGCAACCGGCGGGCTGGATGGCTTGCTCGCCATTCAGGAAGCCGGTACCGACCAGGACGCCACCAGCCGTCACCGTCGCCAGGCCCGCCTAATGCGTCACGGCGAGGACATGTTGGAGCGCCTGGAGGAAATCCGGCTGGGCCTTCTGCTGGGTGCCATTCCTAAGGAGCGGCTCATGGACTTGGCGCGTCTCGTCCGCACCCGCCGCGAACAGGCCCCCGACCGACAACTGGACGCCTTGCTCGACGAGATCGAGCTGCGCGCCGAGGTGGAGTTGGCCAAGTTGGCCCGCGCCAACGCCTGACGAGGTGCGCCCAACCCCTGGATACAATTTTATTCGATTTCCAACCAAAAGTCTTCGGCGTTCACCGTCGACCCGCACCAGGGGCACGGACCAGCAACGACCCGATCTTTTCGAAACCGGATCGAGCGACCGGCGCGTTTGACTGCCGGTGGCCGCGCCGTATCCTTGTTGGTGACGCATCTCCCTGCCCTCCCCGATCGACTCATGACGCCGCCGATACCGGCCCGTGACACGCGTGAAGACTTGCGGGCGGCGGGCCGCGCGCCTATAGTCCCGCCATCCTGGGGAGGGTTTGGTGTCAGTCTTGCGACGCCAAGGCAGCCATGAAGAAGGGGTTGAGGCGGACAATGAGCGTTACGCTGCCGCCGGATTATCGGCCGAGTGAAGACGAAGACTTCATGAGTGACCTCCAGCGTGAATACTTCCGCAGAAAACTGCTGAAGTGGCGCGGCGAACTGATCAAGGAAGCGGAAGAGACCCTGGAGCATCTCCAGGAAGGGGGCTTGCAAGAGCCGGACTTGGCGGATCGCGCCTCCGCCGAAATGGATCGTGCTTTGGAGTTGAGGACGCGAGACCGCGCTCGAAAGTTGATCTCCAAGATTGACGCCGCCCTGAAGCGGGTCGAGGAGGGATCTTACGGCTATTGCGAGGTCACTCACGAACCCATCAGCTTGCGGCGCCTGGAAGCACGACCCATCGCCACCATGACCTTGGAGGCGCAGGAGCGCCACGAGCGCATGGAGCGTACCCATCGCACCGACTGACGCCGACGGTGGATGACTGGATCCTCTCCACTGGCCCCTCTCCTTCGGGCCGCGCCGGCATGGCCACCCTGTCGACAAACCCCGATGACGTCCTCAGCCGCCTAGGCTAAAGTCCCCCGTGCGGCGACGCCGCCGGGAGCGCGCGGCCGGCCGTCGCCCGCGACACGCAGGGAGGAGGCAGGGGCATGAGCGGGGTGATCGCATTGGGCAGCGCCGAAGCCGCGGCCATCGAACAAGGCATAGAATCCTTGGGCGCCGATGCCATTCGCGCCCCCGACCCCGCCGACCACGCCACCGCCAATCGCATCGCCGAGATCATGGACGACATGGACGGCATGGACCCGGACAGCTTCGCCGCCGGGCCGTCCATGATGGCCGCCGACTATTCCAACCGGGTGCTGGCCCATGTCACCGCCTCGGAACTGGACGGCGTGCATGACAAGCTGGTCGAACTCCAACTCCTTTACAAGGGCCTGGGGGCCGAGCGCCTGCGCAAGAACAGCCACGGGGTCGTCGGCCGCCTGTGGTTCAGCTTCAACCGAGAGTTGGAAAAGTTCCGCCAGCGCTTCGAAAGCGCCAAGACCACCGTCGACCGCGTGGTGGCGCAACTGGAAAAGGACCAGCGCGAGAGCGCCATCGCCATCCAGACGCTCGCCCACATGGGTCAGGAGGTCACCGCCGCCTTCCGCGAACTGGCGCTGCACGTGGAGGCCGGGCAGCGCAAGCTGGAGGACTGGCGGGCCAGTGGGCCGGCCAACGCCGGTGCGCCCGCCGCCAACGGCTCCGAGACCGACCAGCTCATGGACGCCATGAAGCAGCGCGAATGGCAGGAACGGCTGGACCACTGGGACCGGGTGGTCACCAACCTCACCAAGACCCGCACCATCATGGGCACCACCATCCCCACCGTCTACCAGACCCTGAAGATGGAACGCGTGGTGATGGAGGAACTGGGCACCGCGCTGACCCAGTTCATCCCCGCCATCCGCCAGCAGATCGCCCTGTTTGTCCAGCAGGCCCGCCAGGGCCGCCGGCTGGAGAACCTGAAGGCGACTCGCGAGATGACCGACGCTGTGATCACGCAGGTGGCCGGGCAACTCGAGAAGAACGCCGACATGCTGGCCGAGCAGATGCGCGAGGGCGGCGTGTCCACCGATGTGCTGCTGCGGATGATGGACGACGTGGCCGGCTCCATCGAGCGCCTGGATCGGCAGGCCAAGGAAGCCATGCAGTATCGCCAGGAAAGCCGGGTCAAGCTTCAGGACGCCACCCGGGCCTTCGCCAATCGGGTGGCCAAGGTGGCCGTCAGCTAAACCCCGCCCCGCCGCGTCGCGCTCCGGGGCCGACCCCAAAAGGCTCCCCTTGGTGCGAACCGGGCGGCCGGGCGATCGCGGACGCGACAGGGGGAGGAGGGATCGATGGCGGCGCGTGTGCTGCAATGGGTTGGCGGGCTTGCCGTGGTGGCCCTGATCGTCGGGACTGGTGTGGCGGTCACCGGGTTGGGGAGCGGCAACGGCGAGGGGGAGCGGTCCTTCAGCTTTCTCGCCGGATCGGAAAAGAAAGCCTTCGAACCGGTCATCCGGGCGTACTGCGCGGATCAGGGCTGGGACTGCCAGTTCCACTACGCCGGATCCGTCGACATCAAACTCGCCCTTGAAGAGCAGGAAGACTTCGCCCATGACGTGGTGGCCCCGGCCCATTCGCGCTGGATCGAAATGGGCGATTCGCGCCGCCGCGTGACCGACGTGACCAGTGTCGCCGTCTCCCCGGTGGCCTTCGGCATCCGCCGCGACAAGGCGGAGGCGCTGGGTCTGATCGATCGCCCGGTCACCATCGCCGCACTGCTCGACCTGGTGCGTGACCAGACCCTCACCTTCCTGATGTCCAACCCCACCCAGTCCAACAGCGGCTTCTCGGCCTACATGGGCTTTCTGCGCGCCCTGGATCCCTCCGGGGACCTGCTGACCCTGGAAGACCTGAACAACGCGAGCCTGCGCGCCGGGGTGCGGGACATGCTGGGCGGCATCACCCGCACGTCGGGAAGCTCCGGCTGGCTGGCCGACCTGTATGTGGAGGCAGCGCGGCGCGAGACCGTCTATGACGCCATGGTCAACTACGAGGCGGTGCTGCTGGACACCAACCGGCAGTTGGAGGCGCTGGGCCAGGCGCCCCTTTATCTGATCTATCCCGCCGACGGGACGGCGCTGGCCGACAACCCGGTGGGCTTCGTCACCCGCGACCGGCCCGACGCCGCGGAGCGCAAGGCGTTCTATGACGGCCTGCTGGCCTGGCTGGGCGGCCCGGAGGTGCGCGCCCGCCTGGAGACGGACGGCTGGCGCACCGGTGTCGGCGGCGCCGTGGCCAGCGCGGCCGCCCGCGCCGCCTTCAACCCCGCCTGGGGAGCCACCACCGATCCGGTGCCCGTGGTCCGTTTCCCCGATGTGCCGGTGATCAACGCCGCCCTGGAGCTGTACCAGACCACGCTGCGGCGCCCCACCCTGCTGGCCCTGTGCCTGGACGACTCCGGCTCCATGCAGGGCGCCGGGCATCAGCAGCTTTTGATGGCGCTGGAACGCATCTTCGATCCCGCGCAAGCCGGCCGCCTGTTGCTGCGCCCACATCCGCGCGACCAGTACCTTGTGTTCACCTTCAACGCCCAGACCACCTTCGCGGGCCAGGTTCCGGGCACCGACAGCACCCGCGTGATCGACATCGCCCGGGCTATGAAGACCAGCGGCAACACCGACTTCAACCGCTGCACCCTGCAGGCCGCGCAGGCGGTCAAGACCCTGGCGCAACAGCCCGACTACGCCGATCACCTGATGGCGGTCAGCCTGATGACCGACGGCCAGTTGAGCCGCGACATCGCCCTGCCCCTGACGGCGGTGCAAACCGTCTGGCAAGGCCTGGATCTCGACCTGCCGGTGCACACCATCCTGTTCGGCGCCGCCGCCCGCGAGGAGGTGGCGCCCATCGCCGAGGCCACCCTGGGCCGGGTGTTCGACGGCCGCGAAGACCTGGCCGAGGCCTTCCGCGACATGCGCGGCTATCAGTGATGGCCCGGAACCACGGGAAAGGGGGCGCCGCCAAGCGCGGCGACAACGCCATCCTGGGTGGCGCGGGGGTCACCGCCGGGGTGGTGCTGACGCTCACCTTTGGGGCCGGCCTCAATGTCCTGGTGGCCCTGGGGGTCGGCTTGGCGCTGGGCGGAGCCGCCACCGTGCTGTTGTGGCCGGAAAGCAAACTGCGCAAGCGGTTGCTCAATCGCCCGGACGGGGTGGGCTACGACGCCGCGTTGATGGTCGCCGAGTTGGAGCAGGCCGAGGCCGACCGCACCCTGTTGCGGCATGTCGTCGACAGCTACCCCCGGCACCCGGTGTCCAGGGCCCTCGACCGCATCGCCGCCCTGGTCGGCGAAACCCTGGCCCTGGTGGCCGACGAACCGGACCGCTATCGCGCCCTGCGGCCGATGCTGGTCACGCATCTGTCCACCGCCGCCGACATCGCCCGCCTGGTGGACCGTATCAAGGCCACCGGCGAGACCCTGGATGATCCCCAGGCGGTGGCCGCGCGCCTGGAAGACCTGGCGCTGCTCATGAAGGACGCACGGCGCCGCTCCACCCGGGCCGAGCAGGACCGCCTGGACGCCCAGATGCGCCTGATCGACAACGACCTGCACGCCCTGGCCATGCGCCGCTCCGTCGAGGATCGCCTGACCCAGGCGACCGATCGGAAGACGGGAGACGCGGCCGGCGGGTGAGAGCCCAACCAGGAAGGACATCATGAGCAAGAAACTGCTGGCCGCCCTGCTGGTGATCCTGGCCACGGTCATCGCCGTCGTGGGCACCCTGGTGGATCTTGACACCCTGCTCACCGGGCCCAAGGCCGAACCCGTGGCCATGTTGTCGGGCGGCGAGAAGATGGCCTTCCTGCGCAACCCCGCCACCACCGAACGCCTGGCCGACCTGGGCTGGGCGGTCACGGCCACCAAGGCCGGATCGGTGGAGATGGTCACGGAAAAAGCGTTGCTGGAGCGTCATCGGCCGGACGTGTTGTGGCCGGCTTCCCAGGTGTCGGTGGAGATCGCCGACCGGACCCTGCCGGTGCTGGGCACCGAGACCGTTTTCGCCTCGCCCATCGTGCTCATGAGCTGGTCCAACGTGGCCGACGCCCTGGTCAAGGCCGGCCTGGCCGACCACCTGGACGGCGCCGCCTATGCCATCGACACCACCGCCCTGCACCAGGCTATCCATGATGGGGTCACCTGGGCCGACCTCGCCATGCCCGCCATGGCCGGCCGGCTGATGATCCAGTCCACCGAACCCTTCGTCTCCAACTCGGGCACGCAATGGGCCATCCTGGCGGCGCTGACCCAATCGGCCAGCCTGGGCGAGGTGGACGCTCGCGGGCTGTCGCGCACCGCCGCCCTGTTCCGCGCCATGGGCTACCAGCCGCACAGCAGCGGCGACATGTTCCGCAGCTACGTCACCGAGGGCTTCCCCTCCAAGCCTTTGGTGGTGGGATATGAATCGCAAGTGATCGAATACGCCCAGTCCGATCCCGCGAGTTGGGAGCGGCTCACCGGCGGCACCGTCTATCCCGTGATCCTCTATCCGCGTCCCACCCTGCAGAGCACCCATGTGGCCATCGCCCTGACCGAGGCCGGCCAAGCGTTCCTGCCGGCCCTGCGCGACCCGGCCCTGATGGACATCGCCTGGCGCGACCACGGCTATCGCGCCGGACCGCTGGCGGCCGATACGGCGCGCGCGCTCCAGGGCCTGCCCGATACCGTCGCGCAGGCGCTGCCGTTGCCGCGCACAGAGGTGATCGATCAGGTCCAGCGGGCGCTTGGGACGTAACGATCGCGGGATTTCTGGGCAAGACGGATCGACAAACGCGCCTCATGGCGTGAAAAAATGCGCGGCCACGAGTCACCGTCGCCGCCGCTTGGTATAGACTGCTTCCGTGTCCACCCCTCACCGTCGCGCCAAAATCGATAGGAGTGTCGCCGTCATGAGCAGCACCATCGCCGCCGCCACCGAGCACTATCAGGCCGGCCGCCTCGGGGACGCCATCGACTCCCTGAACACCGTCGTGAAGACCAAGCCCCTGGATCTGGACGCGCGCGGTCTCCTGGCCACACTGCTGTGCTTCGACGGCAGCCTGGAGCGCGCCGACCTGATGCTCGATGTCATCGGCAAGCAGACGCCCGAACTGACCGTGGCACTGGCGCTGGCACGGCAGTTGATCCGCGCCGAAACCCACCGCCAGGCGGTGTTCGCCGAGGGGGCGGTCCCCGAGCTTCTCCACGAGCCGCCGCCCTGGATGGCCAAGCGTCTGGAAGCTGGCGTGGCCCTGCGCGAGGGCGCCCTGGCCGACGCCGCCCGTTTGCTGGGCGACGTCGAGATGACCCGCCCGACCGTGTCCGGCTCCCTCGACGGCAAGGCCTTCGGCGATTTTCGTGATGCCGACGATACGTGCGCCGGCTTCATGGAGGTCCTCACCAGCACCGGCAAGTACTACTGGGTGCCGGCCGAGCGCATCCTGTCCATGGTGTTCCGCGAACCCAAACGCCCCCAGGACCTGTTGTGGCGGCAATGCGAAATGACGGTGGAGGACGGCCCCGAGGGCGAGGTGTTCATTCCCGTCCTTTATCCTGGCACCGCCCGTTTGGCCGACGGCCAGGAGGGCCTGAAGCTGGGCCGGGCCACCGACTGGATCGGTGATCAGGCCGCCGGCGAGCCGGTGCGCGGCGTGGGTCAGCGCTGCCTGTTGGTGGGCGACGACCTGGTGCCGGTCATGAGCCTGGGCGAGATGACCTTCACGCCGGCGGGGTTCTGATCGCCATGGCCGGGGCCGATCCCGAGGTGCCCCTGGTCTTGCCGTTGCTGGACCGGCTGATCGACGAGGATCCCGCCAGCCCGGCGGACCGCCCGCTGCGGCGCGGTGCCTATCTGGAGCGGTTGCGCGCCTCGGTGCGCCGTGACCTGGAGGGATTGCTGAACACGCGCCGCCGGGTGGTGTCCTGGGCGCCGGCCTTGACGGACCTGGAGACCTCGGCGGTGAACTACGGCGTCATCGACATCACCAGCGCCAACTTGGCCACCGAGGATCAGCGCGACCGCTTCCGCGCCGAAGTGGAGCGCATTATTCGCCGCTTCGAACCGCGCTTCCACACACTCCGGGTCATCCTGCTGGAGAACGTCCAGGGACTGGACCGCACCGTGCGGTTCCGCATCGAGGCCACGTTGCACGCCGCCCCCGCGCCGGAACCGGTGGTCTACGACTCCGTGCTGGATCCGGCGGCGCGGGTGTTTCGCGTCATCGCCCGTGACGACGCCTGAGGACGGCCCCTCGCACCAGGGGTGGCGCCGACGGCGTGCCTATCGGTTGCGGTTGCCGCGACGGCTGCCGTACAGATAGCCGCCGCCGGTTCCGAGCGCGCCGCCGACAATGGCACCGGTGGTCGGCGAGGCCCCGACAATGGCCGCGCCAGCCGCGCCGCCGGCCGCGCCGATGGCGCCCCCCGACACGGCGCCCTGCTGACGCTTCGACATGTTGGTGCAGGCACCCACGGCAAGCGGAACAAGCAGGGCGAGCACCAGGATCTTGCTCATACGCATGGCACCGTCTCCTTCACACGGCGTCTCCGGTTCCGGACCCTCCGGACGCGGACACCGACACGGGGATACTGATACGGCGTGGATATCGGCTGTCCCTTATGCCCCCCTCGGTCAGCACCCCCTCTTGGAGACGATGCCCCGAGAACAGGCAAGCGTTGTAGAGGCACCCTAGGACTCGCCTTAAAAAAGACATCGGATCGACTGTACTCGGTATGGGCTGGATCAACCTCGGATCCATCGTTCCTCAAGAAAGACCAGGACCGTGCCGATTTCATGGCAAGGATAGCCTTTTTGCCGCCATGCCCCGTGGCAACGTTGATGCATCTTTTAGGGGTTTTTGAAGACGAAAGAGGAATCTAGTGTGGTGGATTTGAAGTTCCTATGACTTGGTCGGAAAGCGCTGGAAGGAACTTCAATCCATAAACCACACTAGAATCATATAGTTAAGAGTGTCCTGATTGAATCCGAAGTTCGTCCAGCGCCAGCCAAATGATGTAACGAACTCCGGATTCAGGACACTAGGGTATTTCCAGCACGTCTCATTTTGGCTTCCGCAAGGTCAGCAGGCGTGGGCGCGACACCGATGATCCAAGGCGCTGCCCGGACTTCCCTTCCCATGGACCCTATCGCATTCAGACTTTTCTTCTCCTGGTCCGGACGCTGTCAGGTCCCGGGTTGAGGTCGGGCAACACAGCCTTGGTGTCTTCGAGCCTTGGTGGTTTTGCTTGGCTCCGGTACCTATGGTGAACCACCAAGACACGAAGGCACCAAGGCGGCAGCGTACAGCCAAGCCGGTTTCGCATCCCAAACCGGGCCGGACAATGTGTGCACGTGATAGCCCATGGAACAGGAAGGGGCGGGGCGTGGTTGAACGCTGACCCCATGACCGGCGCGGGCGCACATCGCCCGACCCCCCTCCCGAGCTCTCCCCCCATGAATGGGGCTACGCGATCCACACTTTTTTCTGTCTATGGATCAAGGCGTTACAGCTTCCCAGGGGCAAAGCCACGTCATTGCGAGCCCGCATTTTTTGATGCATGCGAAGCAGTCCAGGGTGGAAGATAGTGTCCTTTGCCCTGGATTGCTTCGGAGCGAACGCTCCTCGCAATGACGGGAAAGTAAAGCTTCGCGTAGTGCAAACGAAGAAGTGTGAATGAGATAGATGAATGGGGGAGAAGACCAAACAAGGGTCGCGGTCCGGTCGGTAGGCAACCGAGCCAAAACAGAGAACAGTTGGGGTATGTCCGGGGGCGAGGGACTCCACTCGTTCACGGCGCCAACGGAAGCGTCGGCACCGACCATCCATCCGCCCCCTCAATCCACCCAGCTGATGCGCAGCATGTTGGTCGTGCCGGGCCGGCCGAAGGGTACGCCGGCGATGATCACCAGCCGCTGGCCGCTGCCGGCGAAGCCCTCGTCGCGGGCCAGGCTGGCGGCCTTGGCCACCATGTCGGTGTCGTCGGTCAACTCGGCGCAGGAGGCACCGTGCACCCCCCACACCAGGGCCATGCGCCGCGCCACCTGGCGGCTGGGGGTGAAGCACAGGATGGGCACGCGCGGCCGCTCGCGGGCGGCCCGCAGCGTGGTGAAGCCCGACGATGTGAAGGTGACGATGGCCGCGGCACCCAGGGTGCGCGCGACCTGGCGGGCGGCGGCGCAGATGGCGTCGGCGGCGCTGTTCTCCGGGTCGCCACGCCCGGTCTCGACGATCTTTCGATAGTGTTCGTCTTCTTCAACACGCAGAAGAATGCGGTCCATGATGCTGACCGCCGCCACCGGATA
>Ga0126339_10003147_pt1 | contig 11946 bp, 6 predicted proteins | sample OrbTmetagenome_2_FD_92532 | JGI IMG/M metagenome (GOLD analysis project Ga0126339, IMG submission 92532) | Coral microbial communities from Petempiche,Puerto Morelos, Mexico - Orbicella T R C metagenome | ecosystem: Host-associated > Invertebrates > Cnidaria > Coral | place: Petempiche,Puerto...
ATGGTGGCGATGTTGGGGGCCATGCCTGGAGCCACGCCTGGAGCCATGTCCGGCGCGGCCATGGCCCAGGAGGTTCCGGCCTCCCGCGATCAGATCAGCCTCTCGTTTGCCCCGGTGGTGCGCGCGGCGGCCCCGGCGGTGGTGAACATCTATAGCCGGCGCATCGTGCGCACTCGAACCGTGCCGCCGCTGTTCAACGATCCTGTCTTCCGCCACTTTTTCGGCGAGCGAATGCCCTTTGGCCCGTCCATGCCGCGCCAGCGGGTGGAGAACGCCCTTGGCTCCGGGGTGATCGTTCGCCCCGATGGCGTCATCCTGACCAACCGCCATGTGATCGAGGGCGCCGACGAGATCACCGTGGTGCTCCATGACCGGCGTGAATTCGATGCCCGTCTCGTGGGGACCGACGAGCAGACGGACCTGGCCGTCCTGACCATCGACCCCGGGCGCAACCCCTTGCCGGCGCTGCCGCTGGGCGACTCCGACTCCCTGGAGGTGGGGGATCTCGTTCTCGCCATCGGCAATCCCTTCGGGGTGGGGCAGACCGTGACCAGCGGGATCGTGTCGGCGCTGGCGCGCACGGCGGTCGGTTTGACCGACTATGCCTCGTTCATCCAGACCGACGCGGCCATCAACCCCGGCAACTCCGGCGGCGCCCTGGTGGACATGGCCGGGCGGCTGGTGGGGATCAACACCGCCATCTACACCCAGGATGGCGGCAACGTGGGCATCGGCTTCGCAATCCCGGTGGCGATGGTCCGCGTGGTGTTGGACAGCCTGTTGGCGGACGGGCGTGTGCAGCGGCCCTGGCTGGGTGCGACCGGGCAGACCGTGACCAATGACCTTGCCCGATCCCTGGGGCTGGAGCGTCCGTCCGGCGTCCTGGTGGCCGAGGTGCTGGACGGCGGCCCGGCGGCGCGGGCGGGTGTGCGCCGGGGCGACGTGATCCTGTCCATGGACGGGCGCCCCGTGACCGATGAGGAGGGGTTGCGCTATCGCATCGCCGCCACGCCGGTGGACACCGATGTCACCCTGACCGTTTGGCGCCGGGGGCATACCCAGGACCTGACCGTGACTTTGCGGCCGCCACCCGAGGATCCGCCTCGCGATCCCACCGTGTTGCGCGGCCGCCATCCCCTGGACGGCGTGAAGGTGGCCAACCTCAACCCGGCCCTGGCCGAGGACTTGCGCATTCCCGCCGATGCCGGTCCGGTGGTGGTGTTGCGCATCAATCCGCGCGGTGGAGCGGCCCGGTTCGGGGTGCGCCCCGGGGATGTCGTGCTGTCGGTCAACGGTCGTGATCCCGTTGACGTGCGTGGGCTGGCCCGCTTGATGGACCGGGCCCGGCCGCCCTGGCGGCTGGAGGTGTGGCGCGAGGGACGGACCCTGCGGGTGGTGATCGGCGGATGAGCGATCTTTTCGGTGATCCGCCGTCGGCCGCGCCGATGGCGCGTGGCACGGGGGCCGGTGCCCTGGCCGGCCCGGTCCCGGCGGACGACCCGTCGCGGCCGTTACCCGATCGCTTGCGGCCCCGCGACTTGGCCGAGGTGGTCGGACAGGACCATCTGTTGGGCTCGGACGGGCCGTTGCGCCGCATGCTGGACAGCGGCCGTCTCGGCTCCGTCGTCTTCTGGGGGCCTCCGGGGTGCGGCAAGACAACCATCGCCCGGCTGCTGGCGGATCACGTGGACTTGCGGTTCGAACCGCTGTCGGCCGTGTTCTCGGGGGTCGCGGACCTGCGCAAGGTGTTTCAGGGGGCGCGGGAGCGGCGCGCCCGGGAGGGGCGGGGCACGCTGCTGTTCGTGGACGAAATCCATCGCTTTAATCGGGCGCAGCAGGATGGCTTTCTGCCGTATGTGGTGGGCGGGACGGTGGTGATTGTCGGGGCGACCACCGAGAACCCCAGTTTCGAACTGAACGGCGCCCTGTTGTCGCGCATGCGGGTGCTGGTGCTGCGGCGGCTGGACGATGAGGCCCTGGACCGGCTGTTGGCGCGGGCCGAAGCCCTCACCGACAATGTCCTGCCCCTCACCGACGAGGGGCGCGTGGCATTGCGGGCCATGGCCGATGGCGATGGGCGCTTCCTGCTGACGCTTGCCGAGACGCTGTTCGCGCTGCAGGAGGCCGCCGGCGAGGGCGGGATGGCGCCGCTGGACACGGAGGCGCTGGCGCGGGCGGTGCAGCGCCGCGCGCCCGCCTACGACAAGGACCGGGAGGAGCATTACAACCTCATTTCCGCCTTGCACAAGTCGCTGCGCGGGTCCGACACCGATGCGGCGCTCTACTGGCTGGCCCGCATGCTGGATGGGGGCGAGGATCCGGCCTACATCCTGCGGCGCCTCACCCGGTTTGCCGTGGAAGACGTGGGCCTGGCCGATCCCGGCGCCGCGGGACAGGCCATCGCCTGCTGGGAGATCTACGATCGTCTGGGCAGCCCCGAGGGCGACCTCGCCCTGGCGCACCTGGTCATCTATCTGGGGACGGCGCCCAAGAGCAACGGGGCCTACACGGCGTTCAAGGGCGCCATGAAGGCGGCCCGGCGCACCGGCAGCCTGATGCCGCCGGCCCATATCCTCAATGCGCCCACCAAGCTGATGAAGGATCTGGGGTACGGCGCTGGCTACCAGTATGACCACGATGCGCCGGACGGCTTCTCCGGGCAGGACTACTTTCCCGAGGGCATGGTGCGCCAGCGTTTCTACGATCCGCCGGATCGGGGTTTCGAGCGCGAGATCCGCAAGCGGCTGGCCTATTGGGACAAGCTGCGCTCGACGCGCGGGCGCCCCGATGATCCGTAGGCTTGGCCCTCAATAGGCTTGACGGTCGAACAGAACCAGGACGGCGGTGATGGTGATGATCCGCAGGTCCAGCAACAGGGACCAGTTGTCGACGTAGTACAGGTCGAAGCGCAGGCGTTCCTCCGCCTGGGCGACGTTCTCGATCTCGCCGCGTGATCCGTTGATCTGCGCCCAGCCCGTGATGCCCGGCTTGACCCGGTGGCGGGCGGCGTACTCCGCCACCACCTCGTCGTAATAGCGGCCGCCCACCGTCATGGCCACGGCATGGGCGCGCGGCCCGACGATGGACATATCTCCCTTCAGCACGTTCAACAATTGCGGCAGTTCGTCGATGCTGAAGCGGCGGATGATGCGCCCCACGGGGGTGACCCGGGGATCGTCGCGCACCGTGCGCCGCTGGCCGGAGAGGTCGCCCTTGTCCACGTACATGGAGCGGAACTTCAGGACCCGGATGGTCTTCTGATTGAACCCGAAGCGTTCCTGCTCGAACAGGATGGGTCCCTTGCTGGTGAGCTTCACCGCCAGCGCGGCCACCACCATGATCGGCGCGGCCAACACCAGCAGCGACAAGCCCAGCACCTTGTCCTCGATCCACTTGATGGTCAGTTGTTCATCCGTCAGCGGCCGGCGGCTGACCAGCATGGTCGGGATCTTCCCAAGCCACAGCACGCCGCGCGGCGGTAGCAGCGAGGTGTCCAGGTCCGGCACCAGGGAGATGTCCACCGGCAGTTCGCGGAGTTGCCGGACGATCTTGGCGTTGCGGCCCTCCGCCGCCCAGGGCAGGGCGATGACGATGACGTCCACCAACTGACGCCGGCAGTAGTCCAGCAGGTCGTCGACGGTGCCCAGCACCGGAATGCCGCTGACCCGGGGTGGGACGCGGTTGATGCGGTCGTCGAAGATGCCGACGACCTCGTAATCGGCTTCCGGGTTCTCGTCGGCGAAGCCGGCCACCAGGTCGATCACCCGGGGCGTGGCCCCGACCACCGCCAGGCGTTGACGAAACAGCCCGCGCCGCGTGGCCCACACGATCGTCACGCGGAGCAGCAGCCGCGAGACGACCAGGGCGATCGCAACCAGGGTCGCCCAGGCCAGGGTCCAGGTGCGCGGATAACTGTCGCCGAGGGCGAACAGGTAGCCCAGGGCGCTCATGCCGAGCAAGCAGGCGCCCCAGACAGCCAGCGACCAGAGCGTGTTGGACCCGGTGTGAATGAGCCGATTGAAGGCGTACAGGCGTGCCCCGTTGGCGGCCAGCAGGAACAGGGCGCCCCCCAGGATCCCCAACGGCAACGCGGTCAGGGCCGGCATCAACAGGTCCTCGACGACGACCTCGAGATGCAGCACCCGTGTCACGTATGCGCTGCCGACGATCAGCGCGAAGTCGATCAGGGGAACGATGACGCAAAACAACTGATGATTGGTCCATCGAGAAATGGAAGGCGCATTCTGCAGCCGGTGGTTCACGGTCTCCTGCTCGGGTGACAGAGGGCCGCGCGCCGCCATCCGCCCCTTCTGGGCCATGCCATCCATCGTATCACGACCCTTTTCAAGCCGTCTTGCAAGCCGTCGTTCCGGGGGCATGACCGACCCGACGACGCTCACGCCGCCCACGCCTGCCGAGCTCTGGCATGCTCGGCCCTCGGGTGACGGGCCGCTTTTCCGGTTCTTTCCCCATCGCATGCGCCACCGTCGTGGGCTCTCCTTGCCCGATCCGCCGATGGCATCAATTCGACGAAAAAAGTATACCCCGATTGAGCCTTTCGGGCCATGCAGGTTTGCCAAGGCTTTGCAGAATTAGCTCGGGACGGAAGACGGCGTCAGGGTTGTTTCTCTGGGTGTCGTTCCCCCAGGCCGGTTTGTGTCCGATCGGTTCTCAACCTTAATGGGATTTATCTTGCATCCAAGATCGCCTGGTGCGCACGGGCGCCGCGTCGAGCCCGAGCCGGCGCGCCACGGGTCCGGGCAGCGGTAAGGCAGTGGTCGCCACCCCCAAGGTGCGCCAGGCGAAGACCATCAAGGTCGCCTTCCAGGGCAAGACGGCCAGCGCGGTGGCCACCGCGGCACCCTCCATGCCGAAGGCCGGGACCAGGGCGGCGTTCAGGGTGACATTGACGACGGCGAAGATCATGTTGATGCGGCTGACCGGCTGTTGGTAGCCCGTCATCATCAACAGCTCCGTGGCCGGCCCCATGGCCATCTCCAGAAGGAAGGTGGTGGCCATGATCATCAGCACCGCGTACCCGGCGGTCATCTCCGGCCCAAAGATGCCGAGGAGCCAGGGGCCGAGGATCAGGAACACCACCCACAGGCCGGCCGCCGGCACCAGCCCGAGCAGGCCCATGGTGCGCACCAGCGACCGCAGCCGCCGGGTGTCCTGGTCCATGTGCGCGCCCACGAAACGGTGCAGGCCGACCGCCACCACGGCGGTGTAGAAGAAGCTCATGAACCCCGAGATCCGTCGCGCCACGTGGTAGATACCCACCGCCGCCGGGGACGCGAAGGCGCCCAGCATGAGGATGTCGGTCTCGGACAGCACCATGAAGAACACGGGCGTGACCATCATGGTCATGGCCCGGCGCACCCACCGCGGCGACAGGCGCAGGCAGCGGCGGACGGCCAGGGATGTGATCGCGTCGCGCCCCACGCGACGGAACGCGGCCACCATCATCACGACGGCCGCGCCCAGGGCGCCGATGAGGTTGCCGTAGAGTGCCAGGTTCGGCGTGGCGCTCACGCCGAGCAGCAGAAGCAAGCCGATGCAGACGAAGGCGAACACCCGTTGCAGCACCTGCTCGCCATAAGCGGCGACGGTGGTGCGTTCCAGGGCGCGGTTGGTCAGCGCATACAGTTGAACCAGCGCGGCCCCGACCGCGAACGCCAGGACGGCAAACAGGTCGAAGGGCTGGAAGGCGGTTCCTCCGGCCAAGGTGACCAGAAGCCAGATCGCCAGGGCGCCCAGCAGGGGGCCGGCGACGGCCAGGCCCGTGGCCACCAGCAGAAAGGCCTTAAGGCGGGTGCGGCGCCAAGTGCGGCGGTAGCGGGCCACGTAGTAGCTGGAAACGGTGGGCAGTCCGAGCCCGCCGATCAGCGAGACAAAAAAAATGATCGAGAGAACGTAGACGTATCGTCCGTAATCATCCGGTCCCAGAAGGCGAACCAGGATCAGGGTCCATATCAGGACCAGGCCCACGCCGGCGATGCGGGCACTGAAGTCCACCACACCGCGCAGCAACAGGAACCGGCCGTCGGCGTGGCCGCCGTCACGATCCCCAAGCATCTGGCCGAAACGGGACAGGAGCGCGGCGGACAGCTTCGGCATATCGGATCCCTGGCGGACGCGAGGCGAACAGCGGCGTGTGCGGCAGCATACCAGAGAAAGCGGTCGGACGAAGGATGGGATGCGAGCGGTAGGGGGGAGGCTGGACAGTTGAGCGTGGCTGTATGGGGCACGGCGCTGCTGGAAAATAGCGCATTCTTTCAATATCGTGTTAGTGTTTGCTGAGGTACTATATAAACACTATGGGCGGGATGGTCCTGCCCGGCCGCCACCACCAGCCAGGATACGCCATGCCGCGCCGGGGCCCTGGGTTCGAGAGCGGAGCCGCACACGTTGCCTGGGTTTCCCGGTCGACCGTTTGTCGTGCGCGTCCTCGGTGGTGGTGGCGCGGCGTCCCCTTGTGGATCTGCCTTCTGTGGCTGCCGGGGCTGCTGGCCTTGGCGGGCTGTGCCGAGCGCTCCTATGACATGAGCCATGGCGGCGAGCCGATCTATTTCGAGGACATCGCCCCGGATCAGAAGGCCGTGCTGCGGCAGGAGGTCCTGGAGAGCCTGCACCGCGTGCAGTCGGCTCAGCGGCTGCGCGTGGGGGATACGCTGGAGGTCATGTATCACGTCCGCGAGCGGCCGACGGCGGCCCGGTATCGGCTCGGGGTCGGGGACCGGCTGGCGGTGACCTTTGGCGACGAAAGCGGCCTCGATTTCGTCGCCGGGATCCAGCCGGATGGGTGGATCACCCTGCCGGACACCGACGATGTCCGCGTGGTGGGGTTGACAGTGGCCGAGGTCAATCGGCTGGTCAGCCGCCGCTATGCCGACCTGTTGGTGGATCCGCGCGTCAGCGTGCGGCTGGAGGAGTGGACCAACGACGCCGAGCGGCTGGCCGAGGATATCGACAGCTTTGCCGTGGGGCGGGCCAAACAGGTCACGGTGCTGCGTGATGGCACCATCACCTTGCCGTTTCTCCGGCCCATCATGGCGCAAGGGCATGCCATCGGTGACATGCGGGATCGCATCCGGGCGGCGTACGACGCCCTCGGGCTGGATCTGGACATCAGCGTGTTGATGAGCGACGCCGTAGGGGATCGGATCTTTGTCTTTGGCGCGGTCGAAACGCCGGGGGTGCTGACCATCGATCGTCCCATGACAACCTTGATGGCCGTGGCGCAATCGGGCGGCCCGAGCGACGACGGATCGTTGTCCGACGTGCGGGTGTTCTATGTCGATGGCACGGGCACGCCGCGTCTACGCAAGGTCAACCTGCACAATGTGCTGATGGACCTGGCGCTGGAGGAGGACTTGGTGTTGCCTGACAACGCGATTGTCTATGTGCCGCCCACGGTCCTGGCCCAGACCGGCAAGGCACTGGACTTGATCTTGAATCAGATCCTCTTCTATCGCGGGTTCTCTTTGTCCGCGAGTTACGAACTCTTTGGGAACGACTGAGGCTGCCCGTCGTTCCGAGAGAGAGGGCGGTGCGTCATCCAGACGCCAGGGAGCACGGGAACCATGGACACAGCATCGGCGGCTCTCGACCCTCTCCGCGTGGCGTCAGCGATGGTTGATTGGACCAGTGGCCTCCGAGGACGAGCCGTCGGCTTTGCCGTGGCGCTGATGCTGGCGCTAACGGTGAGTGCCGCGCCGGCCGGCGCCAGCGGCGGGCGCGACGCGACGCCCGCGCAAGGGGCGGTGCTGGGCAGCTTTACGACCGAGAGCGCGGCCCGGACGGCCTGGCCCTCCCTTGGGGCTAGTGCCTCCCTCGGGTTGCCCGTGGCGATCGTCTGCGCCCTGGATGGGATCGCCGATGGTCCGGTGCGGTTGGTCGTGCCGGCGAGGGATCCCGCCGACGCCGTGGCGCTTTGTCGGACGGTGACGGCCGCGGGCCGGTCCTGCCGGCCCATGGCCGCGCCCTGCGCCAGCGATGGCCGAGTGCTGGACGGCATGGCCGCGCGACCGCTCGGGACAGGAAAGCGGGTGCCGCCCCCGGGGCCCTGGACGGCCCCCTGGACAGCTCTAGCCGAAGACCTCTCGGGGTGGTCGGACGCCGCGCAGTCAGAAGACATCGGCCCGACCGTGTCGCGTCATGCCGCTCATGCCGCCCGCGCGGATGCCGGGGTTTCTCGGGGTGTCGTGGATGAGGCGGCGTTGGCCGCGGCGACCCAGGCGATACGCGCGGGGGATCACGCGGCGGCGGTGCGCCTCCTGGTCCCCCGGGCCCAGGCGGGCGACCCCGTGGCGGCGCATAACCTGGCCATTCTGCTGGCGGAAGGCCTGGGGACGGCGCGCGATGATCGCGCGGCCGCCCGCTGGATGACGGTGGCCGCCGAGGCCGGTCTGATCAGTGCCCAAAACACCCTGGCCCTGATGTACCTGCACGGGCGCGGTGTCGCGCGCGACCGGGGCGTGGCGGTGCGCTGGCTGGCCCAGGCCGCCCGGGGCGGTCACCCGCTGGCCCGGGCCAACCTGCTGGAGGTGATGCGCACCAGTCTGGCGCTGTCCTCTCAGTCCGACGCCGCTAAGACCTCCGTCGAGGTCACCGCCGGGGCCACCGCAGGGGCATCGGCCGGTTCGGCCGCCGCTGGCGGGCGAGACGCCGGTTTCGCTGGCCTGATACCATAAAACAGGCTGTAGAACACCGGCACCGCCACCAGAGTCAGGATGGTCGCGAAGGCCAGCCCGCCCGAGATGGTCACCGACATGGAGGCGAAGAACGCGTCCGTCAGCAGTGGCATCATGCCCAGGATGGTGGTTCCGGCCGCCAGCACCACCGGCCGCAGACGGCTCACGCCCGCCTGCACCACCGCGGCGAAGCGGTCGTCCATCGCCTCGATCTGCAGGTCGATCTCCTCGACCAGGACGATGGCGTTCTTGATGAGCATCCCCGACAAGCTGAGGATGCCCAGCAGCGACATGAAGTCGAACGCCAGGCCCGTGCCCAGCAGTCCCAGCGTCACCCCGCAGATGGCCATGGGCACCACCAGCCAGATCACCAACGGCTCGCGCACCGTGCCGAACAGCACCACGGTGATCAGCACCATCACCAGGAAGCCCACCGGAACCTGACTCATCAGGGCGGACTGAGCCTCGATGGTGTCCTCGATCTCTCCGCCCCATTCGAAGGTGTAGCCAGGGGGCAGGGGAATGGACTCGATGGCATCCTTGATGCGCGCGTGCACCTGGGCGGCGCTCTGATCGCCGGTTGGGTCGCCCTGCACATTCAGGGTGCGTACCCGGTCGCTGCGGCGGATCAGGGTGTCCTCGGTGGTGGTCTGGAAGCCGTCCAGGATCTGCCCCACGGGCACGTACTGGCTCTGGCCGGCGCTCCACACCAGGCGGTCGCCGAGGCCCGGCAGGTCGCCGCGCTCGTGGTCTGGGGCGCGCATGATGATGGGGATCAGTTCATCGCCATCGCGGAAGGTGGCGATGTGGTTGCCGTCGGTGAAGTAGCGCAGGGTGAGCGCCAGATCGGTGCGGCTGACGCCGGCCACGCGGGCGCGGGATTCGGCGAACAGCGGGTGGATGACCTTCTCGCGTTGGCGCCAGTCGGTGCGGATGTCCTTGATACCGCCGTCGTCGTAGAACACGGCCTCGGCCTCGGCGGCCAGGGCGCGCAGCACGTCGGTGTCCGGTCCGGCGAACCGGGCTTCCAGCTTGGCGCCGGCCCCGGGACCGATCACCACGCGCTGGGTAAACACCTGTGCCGAGGGGAAACGTGCCTGAAGGGTTTCCGGGATCCTGTCGATCAGGTCGGCGATCTGCTCCCGCGTTTCGGTGCGCACGATCATGTGCCCGAACGCCGGATTGGCCGCCTCGGGTACGTAGGTGAGCATGAACCGGGCCGCCCCCTGACCGATGAAGGTGGAAACGGACTCCACGCCGGGCAGGTCGACCACATAGCTCTCGGCGTCGGCCATCACGTCGTTGACGACGCGGATGTCGGTGCCTTGGGGCATCCAAAGGTTCACGTAGAACATCGGTGTGTTGGAATAGGGGAAAAAGCCCTGCTTCACCGAACCGAAACCGGCCACGCAGGCCACCGTCACTCCAAGCAGCGCCAGTACTGTCAACAGACGCTGGCGCAGGCAGCCGCGCAGGATCACGCGATAGATCGAGAACATGGCGCCGCGATAGGGGTCGATCGGCGCTTCGCCCTCGGCGGTGGGCTTGCCTTGCTTGAACAGCCAGGCGCCGAACAGCGGCGTGACCATGACCGCCAGAACCCAGCTCAGCAGCAGCGAAATCCCGATCACCGCGAACAGCGAGAACAGGAACTCACCGGTGGTATCGGGCGACAGGCCGATGCCGGAAAAGGCCATGATGCCGATGACCGTGGCGCCCAGCAGCGGCCATTGGGTCTGGCGCGTCACCTCGCTGGCGGCGCGCAGGGCCGTTTGCCCACGTCGCATGCCGATCAGCATGCCCTCGGCGACGACGATGGCGTTGTCCACCAGCATGCCCATGGCGATGATCAACGCCCCCAGGGAGATGCGCTCCAACTGGATGCCACCCAGCCACATAAAGAACACCGTGCCGAACACGGTGAGGAACAGGATGGAGCCCACGACCACCCCGGCCCGCCAGCCCATGAACAGGCACAGGGCACCGATGACGATCGAGACCGAGGCTAACAGGTTGATCAGAAAGCCTTGAACGGCTTCGTCCACCACCGTCGACTGGTCATAGATGGTGTGCACTTCCACGCCCACGGGCAGGAAGGGTGTCAGGCTCTCCAGCTTGGCCCGCACCGCCTCGCCGACCTCGACCACATTGGCCTCGGCGATGGCGGCCACCGCCAGGGTCACCGCCGGCTGACCATTGAAGCGGATCAGGTGATCGGGCGGGTCCTGGCGCCCCAGGCTGACCGTCGCCACGTCCCGCAGACGAACCATGGCGGTGCTGCCGGGGGTGCCGATCATCAGGGTCTCGACGGCCTCCACCGAGTCGAAGGCATCGGCCACCGACAACCGCACCCGCTCCTCGCCGACGGTGACCATACCCGTGGGCTGCACCGCGTTCTCGACGTCCAGCAAGGTGATGCTGTCGCTGATCGAAACCCCGAGACGGGCCAGCTTGTCCTGGGAGATCTCGATATGGATTTCCGGATCCGGCTCGCCGGCCGTTTCCACCTTGGCCACGCCGGGGACCGTCAAGACCTCACGGCGAAGCTCCTTGGCGATCTCGATAATCTCCAAGTCGGCGTACCCGGGCGCGGTGATGGCATAGTAAAGTCCGAACACGTCGCCGAAATCATCGACGATTTGGGAGGCCCCAGCGCTCTCGGGCATGTCTCCGCGCGCATCGGTCACGCGGCGCCGTAACTCGTCCCAGATTTGCTCCAGGTCATCGCCTTTGTAGATATCCTTTATCTCGACGGTGATTTCAGAGATGCCGGGTCTGGAGACCGAGGTGATTTCGTCCAACTGGCCCAACTGCTGGATGGCCGATTCCAGGGGTTCGGTGATCTCCTCCTCCACTTCGATCGCCGAGGCGCCCGGATAGGAGGTGATGATCTTTGCTTCCTTGATGGTGAAGTTGGGGTCTTCCAGGCGGCCGACATTCAGGAGCCCGTAAAGGCCGCCGAGCAAGCAGATCAGCACGATCAGCCAAGTGTTGGCCGGCTTCTCGATCGAGGCGCGCGCCACATCCATGGGTCGGGTCCTATTCGGTACTCAGGGGCGTGACGCGCATGCCGTCGCGCAGGTGATGCACGCCGGCGGTGACCACCTTTTCGCCGGCCACCAAGCCGGATAGCACCGTGACGATCCGGTTATCCATGCGGCCGATCTCCACGGGCCGTCGCGTCACCGCGCCGGAGGTTGCGTCGACCGCCCAGACAAAGAAGTCCTCCGTCTCGGTCTCGACGGCGCCTGTG
>Ga0126339_10003149_pt1 | contig 11942 bp, 6 predicted proteins | sample OrbTmetagenome_2_FD_92532 | JGI IMG/M metagenome (GOLD analysis project Ga0126339, IMG submission 92532) | Coral microbial communities from Petempiche,Puerto Morelos, Mexico - Orbicella T R C metagenome | ecosystem: Host-associated > Invertebrates > Cnidaria > Coral | place: Petempiche,Puerto...
CTTAAGATCATTCGTACAGAAAGGTCTAGCACTTAAACTCCGAACACCTTTCATTTAAGTTACACTTCTCTTGTCGTCGTTAGCAAACTTAACAGTAACATGAATGTTAGCGGCTGTTTCAACGAGCGACTGAGTAGTGCGGCATCCATCGTTCTGTCACTGTGGTTCACCTCCTCTGGTTTAGCAGCTGTCATAGGAAATGCAGTGGTGCTGTGGTTGTTCTGCAAAAACGAGTCTTTACGAACAATTTCAAACCGGTTTTTAACCTCGTTGTGCGTAGCAGACTTTCTAGTAGGGCTTGTTATAGACCCTGTCTGGATAGCCATACGATTTGCCACTCAGCCTCAAAGAGCTCACATTTTGAAACAAGTTATAAACTTGCTATGGATTCACACAACTGCTGCTACAGTGTTCAACTTATGTTGTGTTTCCGTTGACCGATTTATTGCCATTCGCTTTCCTTTTCGTTATCAAGACATCATAACCAAGAAAAGATGTTACGCAGTGATTATGATGGTGTGGTTGATCCCACTGTTTCTTCCTTTCTCCAGGATTTTGGTAGATAATCAGACCAATGTTGAAAAACTGTGGTTTTTTCTTAACATTTATAGTTTTCGTTCTTCCATTAACTGTTGTCACTTTGTGCTATTTCTGGATTTTTAAAGCCGCTAAAAAACAATCTAGAAGAAGGGAAAGTCATCACAACTTCGACGAAAACAATACCCCACAAAACACCCAAAATTACAAAGCCATCAAAACCATTGGTTTTGTGTTGGGTGTTTTTATTGTTTCATGGATGCCTTCTTTAGTGGTTTCAGTTGTGGATTATGTGACAGCAGGCGACAAGTGCGTTGATCATAAACTGGCCTATGTTGTGTGGCCCTGGATTGAGGCAATCGCGTTGACATCATCAGCGATCAACCCGTGGATTTACTGTTTCCGAAATGGAGAGTTTCGAGATACATTACGCCTCAATTGTCATCTGTGTTCATGTCTTAACTCAAAAGATCCAGCAGATCGCGGTCTGGAACTGAATTAAATACGAATAAACATTCTAGCTCTGGGGTTCATCCTAGCCAGACATTGTGTACCTCAAACTGCCGCTTATAAGCCCTGGGTTTATACAACTTAGTAAAAGTTTTTAGATGGGCTTCTAAACGGAGGGGTTATATCCAAGGAGACTTAGAACAGGGATATAAAAAAAAAACATTTCGAAACGAGCTATTGCTGCACATGTTGATCGAAATAGATCAGTTTCATTTACTGGTAATTATGCTTTAAAACGTCATAATGATACGAATTGAAAACAAGGAAGGCTAGATGCTAGAAGAGGGCTTATATCCGGGGGGGCTTATAACCGGATGCATTTTTTAGTTTACAGATAAATGGTCCTATAACCGGTATGAGTTACAGGTTCCGGTATAAGTTCTGGGTACTTGTATTTAGAGTCAGGGAAAATTCGCCTCAGTTAAAACGCCTGTCTCTCAATCTCTGGCACAGGATTCAAACGATATTACACTTCTCGTATGTAAATTAAATAAATGTTTCATTTCAAAATCCAGCTATATTTTAATGACTTGTGTTGTATGCTAATGTTCTTGAAATAAGAAGGAACTTTTGTTTGATTTACGTGGGGTACAAGAAACTTGCAAGAAGATTTTATCATGTCTTTTTTTTTAAATTAATTAAAAAGCACCTCTCGCAATTATTAGAACGACAAACACGAAAAAAAAATTCATGAACTGTCCATACTCTACAATTCAGATCACTCAGGGGGCCAAAACGTTTATCCCTGAATTTTTTCCAGATAATTAATTTGCCATGCATTTACATTTTCTGTGATAAGCCGACCAGTCAAATTTTTAGCCTTGCCATCCGATTGACTAAAGAACGGGCCTCATTTTCCATTCATCGAAATGGGTAATAGTTCCGCGAATGAGAAGTTAAATGATTTCTTTTAGAAATAATACCAAACGTTGTCCGTTAAAGAAATAGTTTTTAGGTTAAATACGTGATTTAATTAACTGACTCACTTCTTGAATAAAACCAGAAGGCTGGAATTTCTATAAAACACCTTGTTTTAACCAGCCCCGTCAGTAAGATTCATATTCACACAAAACCGTTCATTTTTCGTCTCATTTTGATTTTAAGTTTTGGCTTCGTTTTCACTTATTTCCAGTGGAACAACCTAGCAGCCAGATCTTGCCTTTCCGAACCAACTTTAGCAAGTCCAGAATTAAATGACGTAACCCATACCCAGACTTCGGTCGTGTTCTATTGGGATCAACCGTTTCAACCGCAACCGGTTTGGGATACGGTCAACTTTTCTCGATAGAATATTTTTCCAACCGTTTTCGGTTCAAACGCGGTAACTCCTGGGAATACTCGTTACGCAAGCTACAATCACGCGACATAATCACGCAAATGCTTTTTCAACAGTTTCAACAGTGGTTTGAGGCCGGTTGCAAAAGTTGTTCAACCAAACCCGGCCACCAAAAACGGCTTTGCCCCCAATAGAACGCGAAAAAACCCAACCAACCCAACTAACCAGAAACGGTTGATCCTAAAAGAACACAACCTTCAACTGGTTCTTCATGTGCTGTCACAAGAGCAAAAGTCCATTCTTTGGACTACATAGCCTGCGAACAGGCTCCCGGCGAGGACGGAAAAAAATTTCAGAGAGCGCGAAACAGAAGAATTCGGAGAGCAAAGCGATCGGGGCGGGGACAGGGCTCACCGGGAGTCTGTTCGCAGGCTATGGACTACGCTGACGTGCATCACCAGTCCCCTGATCACGTGAGAATTCGTCAGAACCTCGATCACAAAGAGAGAGGTTTTCGCACTTCGCCTACGACTGCAAAAAATCAGTATGTCTGATTCCCCTAAAAATACTCAACCGGTGAGCTTTAGCTGTAAGACCATTGTTTCGTACCTTGTGGGTAATAAAAATAACGTTTTCGGTTTGAACGCGGCGCCTACATACAAAATAAAACTTTTGGGTCTCTTCCAGACCTCACTTTTTCGACAAAAATGCATCCAGTCAAAATTTTGTGACTTTTTCATGTTAAATTTTATGGTATCAGCTTGTACTAGCTTAATTCGTACCTCACAGAATGTCTCCCCAAATTTTACTTATATTATATTTGATGCTCTTTGGCCGATCCTGTCAATCATCATAAAGTGATGGTCAGTTCCGTAGATATTATGAAATACCTTAAAACCTGATCAAATCTCAGAATAGCTGATTATATTAACCTGTGAATTGTAAAAAACTGTTTCACTTAAGCCGCCGACAAGTTATTTCACAGTTGTAGCCAAATGCCAGGTGTTTCGAGTTTTTATTCAGCCAGCATCATGAAACAGCCGCAGATATAAATCAAAATGCGACTATTTGAGTCGAGTCACTTCAAAACAGTGAAGTCGACCAATTATATCGTTAATTCAGAACAATGGACGGGGATACTTTTCCTAGACAGGCCAATGGCTTTAAAGAAACTGCTTTCTATAGAACAACAAGTCATGTCAGTGTTATAATTGTTTGTTCACCTTATGGAAAACAAATATTTCTATCTTACATTTAAATCTATCTGTAGGAGTGGCGTTCGTACCATTGACAAACTTCAACCACTTCTGGCTTTTCTTTGTCGCGGACTAACTCAACATGAACATCAGCTGTCTTAACGAGCGACTGAGCATTGCGGCATCCAGCATTCTCTCGCTATGGCTCTTCTTGTCTGGTTTAGCAGCTGCCATTGGAAATGCAGTGGTGCTGTGGTTATTTTACAAAAACAAGTCTTTACGAACAATCTCAAACCGATTTTTAGCCTCGTTGTGTGTAGCAGACTTTCTAGTGGGGCTTGTTATAGACCCTGTCTGGATAACCATACGATTTGCCACTCAGCCTCAAAGAGCTCACATTTTAAAGCAAGTTATAAACTTGCTGTGGATTCACTCAACTGCCGCCACAGTATTTAACTTATGTTGTGTTTCGGTTGACCGATTTATTGCCATTCGCTTTCCTTTTCGTTATCAGAACATCATAACCAAGCAAAGATGTTACGCAGTGATTATAATGGTGTGGTTGATCTCACTGTTTCTTCCTTTCTCCAGGACTTTGGTAGGTAATCGGACCAATGTTGAAAGCCTGTGGTTTTCTTTAACACTTATTACTCTCGTACTTCCAATAACTGTTGTCACTTTGTGCTATTTTTCCATTTTTAAAGCCGCCAGAAGACAAGCTAGCACAATAAAAAGCGGGGGAAATCATCAAAACTCCAACGAAAAGAACGCTCCTGCTTGTGCTATGCAAAATTACAAAGCTATTAAAACCATTGGTATAGTGTTGGGTGTTTTTATTGTTTCATGGATGCCTTCTATAGTGGTTTCAGTTGTGGATTATGTTACAGCAAGTGACAAGTGCGTTGATCATAAACTGGCGTATGTTGTGTGGCCCTGGATTGAGGCAATCGCGTTTACATCATCGACGATCAACCCGTGGATTTACTGTTTCCGAAATGGAGAGTTTCGAAATTCTTTACGCCTCAATTGTCATCGCTGTTCATGTCTTTATTCAAGAGATCCAGTAGATCTCAGTCTAAAATCAGATACGAGTAAAATTTCTTGCGCTAGGGTCCATGCTAGCCAGGAATTATATGCGAGACAAAGTTCTGATACTTTAATGTATTTGGTGTCTATAGGTTAAATGGGAAGATTCGTCTTAGTTAGAAAAAAAAATTCCTATCTCTTAATTTCCGGCACAGGATTCAAACGATTTTGTACGTCTTGTATGTAAATTAAATAAATGATTCATTTCAATTCTCTTCCTCTAAAACTAGCATGTTTTAATGACATATGTTGTACGTTGATGTCGGTTGAAATAACAACGAAGTTCTAGTTGAGTTAGGTGGGTACAAGATGCTCGCACAAAGATCATGTTTCTCTGACCAATTAAGGCAAAGACATCGCTCGCAATTATTATCAAGACAAACGCGAGGAAACAGTTTTCATCCTAACAGCAAATTGTTTTCTTTTCTACAATGTTTTTGAAACGTAATTAGGCGAAAATCATTTCCGTAATAGCGAGTTTTAATAAGCTTCGCACTGCAATTTTGATTTTTGACCGCCAGGAATTGCCCTGAATTCAAATAGAAATCTGAGTTATTCCACATTGTGTTTGTTATGTGCAGATTAATTGAAAGATTCATTTCGTTTCAAATCCTTGTCAAGTTACCTATTCTCTCGATGACATCCGATGTGCACACAGTCGTATAGAGCGTTTGTCATAACATCAAAACCAAAGTAATTACTCTATCCAATCACAAAGGACACAGACAATACAGTGAACCAATCAAAGCTCAAACTAATTACATGTAGCTGACGCAAAGCGCGGGAAAATGTGCGCGAACGAGTCACCGTTGGTTTTGGTTTTACTTCTGATTAGATGAAAAAGTGGCGCAAGTTTTTTTAAGCTGGTCGTCATAGTAAGATATTTCAGAACAACAAGATAAGGTGTTTCAATACAATGAGCTTCAACAAATAAATCAGAATGTTCCTCTTTACAGAGCTAAACCCAAACATATAAAATTAACTCTTTACTCTCAGGATACGCCCTTGACTTCCATATCCTGTATATCAAGTTCAATATTTTAAAGTAATATAATATAAATGTAAATAAAAGAGAAAGGTTAAACCTCTTGTCGAAAAATTTAAGAACAGAAAATGGATGTAATTTTGTATCAGTGTCAGATTACTTAACTTGACTTTAATTTATTTGTTATCTTAGCTCTAGTTAATGAAAGAAGAAACATACATATTGTCACATATATTTACATGGAAGGTGAAAGAAAACTACAATGTAGACAATAGATCAGATAATATGTTATGCGGCTCACATTTATTTACACGAGCTTAGAGAGTCTGGTGTTTCAATTTTTATCAAGAGGTGACGAGAAAAACTGTTTCTTATTCCAAGCCTGGTTCACTGGTCGTTTGAGACGATTACAACTTTACAGCGTGTGACAAACTTACCGTAAGTTTATGGCACGAATTTCTGTCTTGCAGTAAAATCCTGCTGCAACCGGCTTGCTAGCCTGGTTGCCTAACGGTTCGAGATCGCTTGCCCACTCTTACCAGGGAGTTTAAGAAAACTTCGAGAGTAACGGCAACGGACACGTCGCTAAACAAAAGGTTTAATAAACAAGACAATGGCTGTGCATTATAATTCTTGGTACATTTCTTTGCAGGCCTCAGCAAAACAGCAAAGTGAACTGACCAAATTCTGCGTTGTGTGGAGAACGTGAACGACGACGGATATGTGTTTCAGATTCAATTTCGTGATAGTTTTGACAGTGAGAAACAAACAAAACAACTGAAGCAATATCGAGAGTTTCGAAGGTAAAATCGTGTAAAATATAAATTCATCCCCAGTTTATCGACGTTGTCCGTGGCGTCGACGTCTTGGTCACTTAAACTCCCTACTCCCTCTTCGTGCGCGACTTCGGACCGTCTGAGTCTCTAAGATTTGCTGACGATTGTGTTGTATGGCAAATAAAATATCCCAGGATTTTAGACATGTTTTAGGAAGCAACGAGGGTCGTTTTCTCAACTGACCAAGTTTCTGATGAAAGTTGTTTGCTCGACGTTTGCATGACGCGAGCAGCACTCGCTTCCAAAGTCCTATACCACAACCTTCTGCTGTCTTAATCGATCAGGAACCCAATAAACCCCTTTCAGAACCATCTTGTAATCCTACCACTAAGTCCGTAGCTCTCCTGCCCTATGTGTGCTGAAGATATTGCTCCTTATACTAGTTTAGTTTATTTTGGTTCTTTTATTTCGAGAATTTTTCAGTGTGTATCGTATCAGTTTCAATTGAATTGTGCTCAGCACAATCTGGTCCACATTTTAATTTTGTTTGACATGCTAGAGTCCACATTGGCCTTCATGTTGATGTATTCAGTGTTATTATGTTTTAGTAAATCTTTATACTTGAGGGAATGCAGAAGTCACTGTATATAAAATTAATTGTTAAAATCTTTATTGAGCAAACTTGCACGAACACCTTATCCCGAAAGCTTCTGTACATGTGATACAGCTTAGAACATTAAATTAGAAGCTAAAATAGATTGACACGATTTCAAATGAAATTAATCTTTTGAGGTAATCGAAAAATGAGAGATGCACTCGAATATAATCTGGCTATCTAATTTCCTGGTGTTTATATTTGTAGTTTTAGATAGGTATTCATTTGATATGGTAGGTTCACATCGGCCCTTTCGCTGCCTTTGCTCAAACCTACATATCAAATAAATAACAAGTAAATGTCTTGGACCAACTAATCCCGCTCTTTACTTCTTGTTATAAATTGCTCTAGTCTAACGAAGAGAATAACTAGAGGGTGGCAAAGGGTTTTTGCGTTACGCGTGATCGCCCCAAAATTAGCAGCGTGATGCGTGATTGAGACCAAATTAGCCGCGTGACACGGAACAGGACATCATAACGTGATGCGTCATTTGCTATTTTACAAGTAGGTGATGCGTGATTTACCAATTATATTTCCGTGATAAGTGAACGTTCTTTCAACTAGAAGGATAGTATTCATTCAAAGTAAATAGTAAATAGAGTCTTAAAAAAATCATCAAATCGTGGCAGACGTGACACCATTTTCTGGTCTTTTTCATTCTTTTGTTGACCTCTGATGTCTTTGATCTTCGTGGATCTCATGGTACTATAGGTCCAAACAATTGTGATACAAGTTATAGGAATAGGTCAACTGAAGGGTCATTGAAAATAGTTAAACTTTGCACAAGGACTATGAGCTTCAGTGTTAGTTTTGTTCATTTTGTCGACCAATCATTTTTTGCAGTGCATCAGACCAAGAGTATATGTAACACACCATATACGAATCCGGCTATCGTATAAAAGGTCTGAACGAATTTCGACCAAAAAGGCTGAAACGATAACACACGTTAGAGTTTGTGTCATTTTATGCCGTTCTGGAAGACAGTTGTGTAAGCAACGAGAGACTACACAAAGGAAACGTTTGTGTGCCACTTAATGAAGTTCGTCATGAAGACCTAACTAAATTCAAAAGCCACGTTATAGCCTTTACACTGAGAGATAACTTGAACGTTGCTGCACAGATCTAGAAAAAGATTTGCAAGTGTAAAGCTTTGACACAAATATTGCCTGTATAGTAGAGCATGGCAAAGATGGCGTAGACGTCTTCTCAATTCGTATACAAGATCTCTGCCAACTTAGCCTGTGAACAAGCTCCCGATTGTGTTATAGGGGAATAATAAAAATGTTTAACAAAACGAGCGGCTTGTCGTTGTACACCTTAGATCTGGATTTCATGATTTTCCTTTAAGGTATGCGAATCACATACCCTGGTATTCGATAATAAATTGTATACCCAAGATCTGGATGTCATGAATTTCCTTTTGGGTATGTGAATCCCACACAGATAGTCTTTTAATAATAAATAACGTTCCAGGTTCCTTCTGATAAATCGGACAGTAAAAGTAAATAAATTAAAACTTTATTTATTCACTAGGAGCCTAGGAAGCTTAGGCCCGGTCGTCCACACTACACCGGAGGAATTTAAAAACACATCAATCACCGGTCGTTTTATATTTTTGTTTGAGGAAATCTCGGCCAGGGAAATTACGTGGTTCTCCTGATCCTATCGTGTTCGAAAAGGTCCGTTTTAAGATGTTTTTCGTCCACACGAAAACTCAAAGCCGGCGTTTTCAAATTCCTCCAGTCTGAAGAACGTTTTCGAAAAGCTCCGTTTTCATAGGTCTGACCGTAGACAGAAAGCTATTATGCGTTTTTAAATCCCTCCGGCGTAGTGTGGACGGAGTCTGGAGCAAACCACGACGTCAATGGGCACCACCAAACAAAAGGTTTAATGAGCAAAACAAAGTGGCTGTATAAGTGTGTTCAGCAAACCTTTGTACATTTCATAGCCGTCCTCTGCAAAACAACAACGCACTGCTAATTTTTCGTGTTTCCATTTAGAATTGAACGCTGTCATTACATATTTAGCCTGAACGAGGTTTTAGAGCTATAGGCATCCTGGACAAATCCTGGACAAATTCAATTTTACAAGGCGTTGTCCTCGCCGTCGCCGTCGTCATTGTCAAGATCCCGGTATTTGCATCTGGGATGCTGGAAGGTCGATACACTTGTTTAACGACTAGGGTCTGTCATCCTAAGTGGCTGCTTGCTTTGCTCGTGTTTTATCCCAACACCAGTCGAACACAGATGAGATGAGAGCATCGTGTAAAAACCGTAAAAAATCACATACATTTCAGCTTTTTGCCAAGGTTCTTTTTGATTCAGCGATTATTTAAGTTGTCGAGCGTTTCGGTAGAAAGTTTTTCCCTCCTGCTGAAACAATCTTGTTTACGTTACTTCGCCGATGCCATCTTCTCCCGGCCATTACTACACGGCAATGGTTTGCGTCTTCTTCTTCAGTTTAGCTTAAGGCTTTGAACGCTTAAAGGCCATCGTCATCAATAACGTCCTTGAACATCGCAAGTTGACTGATACCTTTCCAAACCAAGTAATTATCACAGTATTTCACTTTCCATAGCTTCCAGTTCTCGAGGACCTCGCTACTTATATATATTGACTTCAAGTCTAACTGTTGCGGAGACAATGACATCTGGTGGAATAACATTGAAAATTGTGATGCTTTAGGCGGCGAGGCACCGGAAGCTGTTTTCGCTCATAGGCATTCTTAGACGGTGGCTGTAACCGTAAGATACACGAGGTGAACGCGTATTTTAATATAAAACTGTATGTAAAGCATAAATTACAAAGCCGTTACAGAACATAAGCGTGCATATAAAGAATGTTGGGCAAATTAGCATATTATAGCTTTCTCATTGGCTAACAGCCAAGCCTTTTGTTCTTTCGCTTTAGCAGTGCGACACCACCCGGATGGTTGGGCGGTCAGTTAACTCCAGCGCAATGTACATATCTCTCTTAATCTCTCTTAAAACAATACCTCCTGGATATATCGCCATAAATATCCCCCCAATATCCCCTCACAGCCTGCATTTCATTAATCCCCGACAAATACCTACACAGCCCGCTTCTCATTAATCCCCTAGTTGAGTACATAAACCTACACATCCTACATCTCAGTAATCCCTCACACACACCTACACATCCTACATCTCAATAATCCCCCACATACACCTATACATCCTACATCTCATTAATCCCCCACATATACCTACACAGCCTACATCTCATTAATCCCCCACATATACCTACACGGCCTACATCTCATTTATCCCCCTCATATACCTAGACAGCTTTCATCGTATTAATTCCCAACATATACCTACACAACCTACATCTCATTTATCTCCCACATATACCTACACAGCTTTCATAGTATTAATTCCCAACATATACAGGTTTACACAGCCTACATCTCATGAATCTCTAACATTTACCTTCACAGTTTGCATTTTACTAAATCGTTACTAGAGTCATTACTCATCATATTCAGTGGTTATCAACTCATGTAGAACCAAGTGGTCTTAAGATATATCGGAACAATTAAATTGACTATCGCTATTCAAATTATACGTCCCCTTGTAGTCTGGGAACAGGCTCCCGTTTGAGTTAATGGGTTTAGTGCGAACTAGCCAAGTGTGGTCTAGGGCCGGGCGAGCGAGGAGAGCCGAGAGCGGAATGGTGAGGAAGGGGAGCGCAATTCGCGGAATTCTTTTTTCCGCGCTTAACGGCTCGCTGCGTTCACCGGATTTTTTTTTCCGCCGCCGCCGGATTTTTTTTCTGCCCTCGCTGGGAGCCTGTTCGCAGACTAGTTCAATTGCCGTGCGTTCAGCCGCTCGAACGGATACCGTAAGGAGCGTTTTCGCGTGAGAGGTCACATATTTGCCAATGCATTGGAATTTTGCACCCTGTGATTACAATCTGACTCCGCTGTAAGTTCTGTCGTAGTTATTGAGTGAAGGCGTGGACAATAATGTAAATTGGGGCATAAAGCTTCGAGAAACTCTCCATTTCGGAAACAGTAAATCTACGCGTTGATCGCTGATGATGTAAACGCGATTGCCTCGATCCAGGGCCACACAACATAGGCTAGTCTATGATCAACGCACTTGTCACTTGCTGTAACAAACGATCCACAATCCTCCGTAGGAAAAAAGATGGCGACTGGTACATTTACCCATGGTTCTTAGGGCACGAAAACCTTAACAACGTTCATAAAAACGTACAGAAGAGTTATAAAATCTTCAAACCTAGCATGCACAATATCCTTAGTACAAGGACAAATATTGTAAAAATTTGGCTTTCTTTGTCTTTAGGCTATGTTAGGTTCGCAAGGTATTGTGGTAAAATGTACAGCCGCCATTTTTTTTTCCTACGGTGGATTGAAACCATTATAGAAGGCATCCATGAAACAATAAAAACACCCAACACAAAACCAATGGTTTTGATAGCTTTACGATTTTGTATAGCTTCAACCAAGAGAAAATTTGCTTTAACTGGAGAACTGTTTTTCTGAGAGGTTTGTAGATTTCCTTTTTTTGTTCTTCTAGCTTTTTTTCTGACGACTTTGAAAATCCAAAAATGAAAAAAAAGCACAAAGTGACAACAGTCATTGGAAGTAGAAAAAATATAAATGATAAAGAAAACCACAAGTTCTCAACGTTCCTGAGATTATCTACCAAAATCCTGGAGTAAAACAGTGAGATTAACCACACCTTTACAATCACCGCGTAATATTTTTTCTTTGTTAAGATGTCCTGATAACGGAAAGGAAAGCGAATGATATAAATAAATAAATATACATTTATATAGCGCCATTTTCCACTAATTGTCCATGGCGCTTTACAATACTTTAAAATTAAAATCCTAATTCTTTAAAAACCTAAAATCCTAAATCCTAAAAGTTA
>Ga0126339_10003153_pt1 | contig 11939 bp, 3 predicted proteins | sample OrbTmetagenome_2_FD_92532 | JGI IMG/M metagenome (GOLD analysis project Ga0126339, IMG submission 92532) | Coral microbial communities from Petempiche,Puerto Morelos, Mexico - Orbicella T R C metagenome | ecosystem: Host-associated > Invertebrates > Cnidaria > Coral | place: Petempiche,Puerto...
TGAAGTAGAACGCTAAATTCCCACTATGGGAGATAATGGGAGGGTGTCAACCTAACAGTAAGACCTCTTCAAAGCTCGTGCCTTAGTTACCCCCTACCAAAGACGCCGCGACACGAAACCGTACCTCTATCCTTTATATGGGCGCTGTTACATAAAAGCATCCCACTCGAATTAGTGTCTCTTTGTGTACAGCTGCAGTGATACGTTGAAAGTTTACTGCTATCTCGATAACGAAAATGTGGCATAGCGACTTTGGAACAAATTGGCCCGGCATGGTTCAGCCGCAGATGCTTCCATCGACTTACCTTGAAGACGACGACGACTCGCATGTGAAGAGGCCGATGAATTCATTTATGATCTGGGCCAAAATTATGAGGCGTAAATTTGCTGAGGAGAACCCAAAACTGCACAATGCAGAAATCAGCAAACTACTAGGCAAAGCATGGAATGAGCTCACCACGAAGGAAAAGCGTCCTTTTGTCGAGAAAGCAGAAAGGCTCCGAATTCGCCACATGAAGGAACATCCAAATTACCGTTACACACCAAAGAGGCGCTCGCAAGAGCGACGACCAGGCCAGCGAACTAATTCAACGTACATCAATCCAACCTTCATCAGCAGCATTTCTAATGTTGTCATGAGCAGGCAGGTGTTCGGAATGCCTCCTTCTCCAGATCCAAGTTCCAAGGAGAGGCATTTTTCCTCAACTCAATACGCGGACAATGCACAGCAATATTACTCCGCAGGAACTGAAGACCGTGATTGGAACTCCAATTTGTTCAGAGAATCATTAAGCAATCAGCACGATTACCATGTGTACCCGGCGACGAGATGGGAAAAAGAACACGGCAGATCTCATTATATCGCATCAGCTACCCTCGATTGCCACAATTCCCAATTTAAAGCAGGAGTATGCTTCGCATCAGATCGGAACACTACTGAGTATGACGATGCCAGATTTGGTACGAATGCTGAGCGTGTTTTTTACCCCGTCGAAGCTGGAAGGAAAGATGTTATGCTTTCCCCTTGTGCCTATCAGCCCGGAGAGATAAAATCATCTGAACATTATTATCCTAATAGACCTCGTTCATCAGTTGTCAAAAGTGCGGTACATCCCGCAGGAAGTAGTGGATCTACAGTACCCACAGACGATCGCCAACCACACAAAATAGCAGGCCGAACAAGACTGAGTTCTTGCAGATTTGCCCAGCCACAAGCTGTTGAAAATGAAGACGACGAAGGCGATGAGTATACTGAACGAATGAGAGGAAACTCGGGGGCTGTGTTAGAAAACTTTACAGAACTCTTATGCGACGACTTGGATAGAGAGGAATTCAGCATGTACCTCGCCGAAGCATTCTGAAATATGCACTTTTTCCTCCCAAAGCCTTTTTATGCATTGTACCCGGTATTCAACAGGACTGAATACGGTTAGGTGGATGTTACAAATTTACACCGAGTTGCTTGTGAGCATGCAGATTAAGTTGTTATATGATTATTGGTAGATGGCCAAAGTAGTTAACGAGTTTCAAATGGGTTCCATCATGCCAATCCAACACGCTATTTTTGCAGATAAACCACACTTTAAGTGTGCTTGGAATCCTTTTTTCACTGAAAGGGTAGCTCGAGAACTTGTGAACAACATATTTGCAATCTGATGATAGAGCCATGCTATTATCCGTACCTTTTTCCAGAAAAGTGTTGTTTACGACGTGACGAAAACCACGCGGAGTTCTCGTGAGTTGATGCTATAATGATAAGGCGATGAAAAAAGCCGAGGTTATCTCTTTCAATTAATAGCTTTGTTATAGCAAGGGTGTATTGTGTAAATAGTAATAATGAAGAAAGGAACCCAATATAGAAAATGTTATGATTTCATGTACATCTTTTCTTAAATCCGGCGCAAAGTGGCGCCTTTTTAGTTGTAAAATATCTCGTAGTGCAAGTGCAATTAAGCATGATTGCTTGGTCGAGACAGAGGCAAGTGTTCATCTTCTTCCATGGAAGCATACAAAAACTCTTGGCTGCTTTTGGCGAGCAGTTGACGAATTGCCTCGTCATTTGTTTGGATGACCCGGCCAGCTTTAAAGAAACGTTGAGAAACATTTCTCTTAAGTATGAACCTAAATATGATCAACATTTTAACTCGTCGATATCTTTTCGTTCTTTGAGGTCTGCGGTTGACCCCGCAAATACCAAACAAATTTAGCGATACTGCTCTCCAAGAAATGCCTTCACTGCAGGCTAAACAAAAAACTCCATTGAGATAAATGCTCCAAATTGTCGGTGGAGCTATAGACTGATAGGGGTTTAAACTACACTGAGTAGCGCTTTTAAGCCTTATGGAAAGCTCGACGAGTGCCTACTTGAGCACTATGTGTAGCAGGACTCCTGCTTAGCTGAGGGTTTCTTCTAAAGATTGAATCCAGTCCGAGTATTGTGGGGTAAAAATCCGGCCTTTCTTAGCTCTCATCAACTCTCAGTCACTCCTGTAACACAAGCACAAACTCATTTGACTCCCGAGGAGGTTCGAATTCGATGAATGCGCCAGGAAATTCCGAGTTAGCCGATGCGAGTGCAGAAGCACGATCGGAATTGGTATCAAACTAGAGTACAAAAAGTTTTAACACTTGTCTACTTGTCGTTCTCTTGTAATCCGTCCTTTAATATTCAAAATAAAAGGGGGCAAAATCCTTCCTGTATAAATCTAATCTAACTCATCCAATATAATTATGATTTTAAACAAAAAACAATACGTTCTTAAAGGCATTGGCTAAATTATGTTTTTGAACTGTTCATGATCACCCACAGAAAGCAATAAGTTGCGGCTGCCGTCCCCCTTGAAGGCAATTTCACTTTTCTCAAAGGAAAGTTGGGCCAGGAAAAAGAGCGAAAGACCTTCTTTCACCGTGCTTGAAGGAGAAGCCTTCTAGAGTCTTTTTCTACACCTACGCTCCACTCACAGTCGTATTGCGGCGTTTTCTGGCGTACTCATAATACGTTTTGGCAGTGTGCAGTGAATATAGTTTTTCCCGTTGGGCTTATTGTTGTTATTGTTTTCTTAGAGCAAAAGCCGTGTTAAAAACATTGTTGAAATAAAAGGTCGATTGTTGAAATAAAAAAAAAATGAAGAAATCTCAAGTTCACATCGATAGCACCTTTTTGATGCCGCTTAATGTGGCCTAATAGAGGTGTTATTTACAGTAATTATATAAGATAAACTTAGGGACCCTAAACCACTTCCCGCTAAATAGAGAGTTTCCGCTAAGTTAAGGACCGCTTAAGGCATGTTCCACTAAAAATGTCTTTAAATTCTGGTGGCATCCTCTCGAGGTATACGCCAAGAAAAAATTTCCGTCAATATTGACACATTTATCCATCTTCCCTCCGGCAAAATTCCAATTTTTTTACCACAGGAAATATTTGTCTGGATTAAACCATTTTCAGGTTTTGTAACGAAAGACGATCTATTTTAACAGTTAAATGCATTTGTAGAAGTATTTGGAAAGTAATACTCAGTTTACATAACTCTCCAATTATCACTTTGAAAAAGAGTGACATGTTTGAAATCAGTATGACGGCTGGATTTTCACTCTTGGACCGAAAGAAACTTTGTCACTCTCCAAATATCTACCTCTAAAAATAAGATTGCAGTAGAGTTAAAATACCAACGAGCAAAAGTTTTCTCATCGATTTAAAAACTTGATTTGAATTTGTATGAATTTTAGATACACATCATCCCTCCATGCTTCTTGTACCCTTTTGGAATTGAAGAATAACATGGCTGCATGCTACCTTTTTATGGCATTCAGCCATAGTAACCAACCGCATGCTGGTTAGTACCAAATCGTTATAACTCAACCGGAATCTTTTTTGCCAGTCCCAGCCGAATAGGCGCCCAAGAAAACGAAGTGAACACAAGAGACACCGCTAGAAAGCTAAAAGACATTTCAGTTTTGTGGTTTCAACGTATTAGTCTTGGGCCGGCTAAGAGATTGTTTGTGTTTACGATGACACCCAGGCTCACCCATTTTGGAACTGGAAGCGTTTTTTTCAGTTTACTAGCCCATAATGTTGCTAATTACTTTTCAGGACTAGCCCATAGTTTCCTTCGAAGGTGTTCAGAGTTACATTTAAACCAGGACGATGGCGTGTTTCTTTATGGTCCCTTTTTTATATGTGTCAAAGCAAAACGGTTGAAAGCATTTATCCCAGACACGAGACCATGATTACTTCTTTCTTGCCATGAGCGAATTTACTCCTCTAATTCCCTGGATCCAAAGCTCGATGCGTGTTACCTTTCGTGTTAGCCTGAAAATTTTGTTTTACTCTAACGCAATCGCTTCCTACTTGATAAGCGCTTTAACAGTTCTCGTCTCCTATGTGCTCTGCTAAGTATTTGCGTGTGCACTTTTAAAGACATGTTATTAGTTCGTGTAAAAGGTAAACAAAGGTATTATCGGCCAACTAGGTCATAAAATGTCATTTCGTTGGTTGTTTCACTAAACCCGTTCGTTCTAGCCGACAATCCTCAATATTTTTTCCTCAGCAACTGTCTTCTTGGACCAGCATTAGCTGAGGAAAATTCCACGCTTTTATTATGCCTAAAGATTGCCGCCTAACCGCTGCAAAGGGGCAACCTAACCTTTTGCCTCACCACCTCATATGCGTTGCTAAACTAAACTTCTTTATAAGTCTTCGAGACTTCAGAAAGGACTGCACATGAAGTAAATTCTGTACTCATCGATGAGAATCTGTCTCCTCAAGTTTAACTTGTGATGATGTACTAGCGAAGGGATTAAATGAAACGCGGATCTACACAAAATTATCAAGACCCGTTCAAAATGACGTTTCGAAAACTAACGGTGCATTACATATGTAGTTGATTTACTTCGCCCCGCAGAAACACAATCCTCGTATGAAAAGGTGCTTGTGAAATGACGAAAAATTCCAAAAACAAAAAATTTCCCACGAAACGTTATATGCATTATTTAGTTTTTGATATCACCAGCTGTGCTCTTTGTAATTAACTGAAAAGTTTGAAACTGAGACGTTTTTGTGCTTCCTTAGTCTTATTAACTCCACTGCTCAGTGTTTTGTAAAAGGCAACTTAAAAGGCGCTCGGTTTGGGTGTTAAAAACTCAATTCTCATCTTTCTTTTGAGAAAACATTTTGGCTAGGGAAATGAACAGAGCATTTAAAAAAACAAAATGCGGAGCTGTGTAAACGGAAAAGGAGGGTACAAAGTACGTCGCGATATGCCCTTTTGAACTAGAAGTTTATAAAAAAACTCTGCTCAACTCAGCTTTGCTAAACACAACCAGATTTCTATCGCGGTCATATACAAAGGACAGCTATGCTCACACCCACTCTGGACCGTTCTTTAATAAATGAACCAAGTTTAATACTGGCGATGAAATGGTCAAATTCTGCTATGTAAGTAAATCTACAGTATTTAGATTTCTTCTTGAGAAATTTACCGAAAAACGAAGTTTATATAGTCTACGATAGTTGTCATAACCTGTTCGTTTACAGCTTTTAAAACCACAGTACTTTCTAGTTTCTGCCTAGTTCATTTTTGTGGGATTTTGCCGAGGGCAATTTAGACTGACAGATAATCAAAGAAGCCAAAATAGACCTCCGGGATCAAGCAGTGAACATAGCCAACTAAGGAACACAAAACATGCCCAGCTGGCTTTCAGTGTTTGGCGTACGCCAAGAATCTAAGTAAAATGGGTGCAGTGACAAATTTCACAATAAAATATTAAATGAGCGTCTCCTCCGTTATCGTAAGCCGTTTTCAGAGGATTCCGGCTTAAATTTAAAAAAATTATGGTTTAAAGGTGGCCAATTAACAAAATAGTCCCGCTTTGTCATTAAATCTAATTTAAGCTAAATCGAGCCGCGCGACCAGATGACCTAATTTATTATGGTCCTCCACGTATGCACGCTTCAGCTAACTTCGACTCTCTCCCTTCCTGTTTTTCCTTAGTTCCTCTTTGCGTTTAGGTTGCTGAATTTGCCGTTCATCCTCTTTAGTTGCGTAGCGAGTTTAGATTTGACCAGCAGTTAACGCAGAGATACTCATTGACATCAGCTCCTATGTTGAGACGCTATCATTTTAAATGCTTCCGGAATAAAGTCTATTAAAAGTGTATGTATACAGACAAAAAACATTTTGTAATCGCTACAGATCCCTGTACGTTTCACAGTGATAACCAAAAGGCTAAGAATTGTAGCTGTTCTTGGCCCGTCCTAATGTTTAGCCTTCAGCGTCAGAGAAAGGCAGGTCAAGTTCGTTCTGAAGCCACGCCTATTTTGCTCCTGCAAACCGTGGTAAAGACATAAGAACTGAACATACGTTTTTCAAGTTGAGAGAATTGTTCCGAGGTGATATCGAAGTAAAATGCATAGGAACATAAGCTTACGAAGAAACGTAATCGAAAGTTTCGGAAATGCAAACATCTTTGGATATTTTCGCCTTGCCCGTTAACTTGTTTGTTGTTCGATTTAGTGAATAAAAAAGAAACCTCGTTTTGAATGTGAGGTGAACAGCTCTTTTACCAGGTAGACTCAACAGAGAAAGAAGATTTTTTGCTTACAATCACAGACCGTCAGGGAAAACTTTCCAAAGTGAATTCAAATATACCTGTGGTTTTAATTGCAGAAAAGTTGTGGAACTTGTTATCAAATGATACAAGGGAAAAGAGATAAAACACAGGATATAAATCTATGAAACTAGTACTTAGATTTTTGAGTTTCACAAGATGTTTTGCACTGATTATTTTCAAAATTGAAATAAAAAAATAAAAAATGAGCTTTTAAAGTGACGGCAATTGGTGTCATAACTTACTTATCTAGAAACTTCTATAGTTATGAAATATGTCAAACATTACTATATATAGCGACTGATATTACTTTAATGTAAGTAGGACTTACATTAAAAACTGTGTTTTGTAACTACGCGAGTGAGGGGCAGTCAGTGCTCATGTGTGCACACTTCAGTCTTTCACTTACGTCTAGTTACTTTCCACGATTTTTGAGCTTTGAGAAAAGCGTATGAGAAGCTCTCTCCTTCGCAGAGGCTCCAAGGTTTTTTCGGGTGGGGAGAATCCGCTGAGTGTTGTAAGTGCAGGGGCAGACTTTGCGCCTGCACTCACTTCGCACAGCGGATTTATATAACGAACTTTCGAACCTCTGCGGAGGAGAGAGAATATGAAGTTCATATCATCTACGTGACCTTAAGTTACCGATAATGGAACTGATACATTTTGTTCTGTTCAACATGGGACATCGTGTCTCTGTCTTGACATTTATAGTTGTGAAGATGCTTTAAGATGGCCCCTTAATTGCCTGGAGATGCATTACTTGAAGAATTCAAGGAAGTAAAGTTCAGATTATATTCTAGATATTGCGATCAATTTTAAGTTCAGGACTTTGCTGTCTATGGACAAGAATAAGAACAAGGACAAGCTAAGTTTTACGCATAAACTTGTATTAGATCATTTGTCGAGCTGCCTGATCTAACGACAGGGAGTATCTCCGCTCGATGAGAGAGTCTTCAGACCCTAGCATTTCTTACATTGACTAAATTTCTCCAAGGTGTAAGGTTTCCAGTATAGTTCCATTAAAAAGGCAGTTTTTAGATAACAGCTTGGTGTACGAATGGTGTAACGTAGAGGGCTGTTACTTTTTCCTTCTTTGACTTTGTTAGGGAGGTAGGTATGTACATAAGTAGGTGGATGGGTGGGTAGTTAGGAGGTAGGTGAGTTGATACGTGGGTAGGTAGGTGGGTTAGGTAAATACGTATAGTAGGTAGGTATAGATCAGTAGGTAAGTAGCTATATAGGAAGGTATGTAGGTAGGTGGGCAGGTGGGTAGGTAGGTTAGTTGGTAAATAGTGGTAGCTATGTAGGTAGGTGGGTGAGTAGGTGGGCACGGCAGGCGAGTAGGTAGGTTGGTAGATTAATATAGGTAGGTATGTAGGTACCTACATAGCTATAAGTAAAACGTACAGGAAGTGAGCTGGTTGGCTGGTTGACAGTGTCTTTATTTTTGATCTCTCTTATGAAAAATCTTCTTACAATTCTATCCCTTTCTTTGCAAACTGGAAGAGTAATCGTTGATTTTCCATCTTTCCTTTGTCTTTGGCAGAATGAAAATCATTCTATACACTCGTTATACGAATAAAATCTGCCGGTTGTTGCACATTGTTTATATCGTCACTTAAATCTTTAGTAGTGTCGGCAACATGCTTGCACTTTCTTAGGGATGAAAACTCAAGTGTTTCAAGTCTACCACTCTGATTGCAGGATATCGTTATTCTGATGGGAGATGACGAAATTACGCAGCGATTTATTATCGCGGACTTATCGCAAAGGATAGCCATTATTGCTTTTCGGAAGTTGGGCATTCTCCAAGCGTATAAAAACTGATTTATCGAGCAATTGACCAAAGTTAGAAGGAATTGTAGATCTCGAAGCCAGTGGATGAGTGCGCAGTCACATGTGTCACAAAGATTTATAATGTATATCATTATGCAAGATGGTATCAGACACAAAATAAAAAATATCAAAATCAAGTTAAATGCTCTTGTTACTTGCTTTTCCATGGCCATCGCCTTTGACGCTACTTGATCGTGACAAAATGAACGCCATCGAGAGATTTGTGCTCTTAGTTTGTGATAGATCCGACAGTAAGAAAATGCTACGATCACAAAGGATGTGATGACAGCAGTGTTGGCGAATATAAACACAAACAAGTAAAATCCGGTGACGAAGTAAACGAAAGGTATTGTGAGAGATAAAAACCACATCATTGCGGAGATACGAGCCACAGAACGAGAGGAGAGCTTCCTTCTAATGGACACAACTGTTAGATGTCTGTCTAGAGTAAGAGCTGAAAGGCTAAGAAGTGAGGCTGTGCACGAGATGAAATACGTAAGGTGGATAATCCATATTGTTTCCATGACACCATAGTTGAGGGCCTCGCGAATATGCCACACGACAAAGGCAGGCTCGGTGAAGATGCCTACAATGACGTCACTCAGAGCCAACTGAAGAACAAAGTAGTTGAATGAAGAGCATAATTCACGATAAGGATCCTTTAGGATGGCGATGCAGATCAGAATGTTACCGGGTACAGTAATGAGACAGAGCACCAGGGAAACAGCTGCAGTCATTACTGAGGTAGCAAATGGCGGGTGCACTTCCTCGCACAAATTCTTCATGAAAACCATCTTTTCGAGTCTCTTGTTGATGGAATACAATGTCGATTCTGAATATGTTTGTAGTTAAGAACAAGACTCCGCAGTTCACACTCCTGGGGTGTACAGATTGAATCTGTTTCCAGTTGGTAAATATACTTCAATCCTCTTTTTCCACTGAACTTTCAATAGATGTCCCAGTTTATCAAGACCCTGCAGGTTTTCTCAGCGACTCATCATCATCAGTTCTGGTTCGCGTATGAACCTTTCGATACCTGTAACAGTAAAATGTTTGGTGTTAGTTTCTTAAATGGTATATTTTGGCAATAAAATGCACTCCCAGATTATGCATCGCACAACGAACAGCCATAACTTCGCCTTAGGCTACGCATGAAGCCCTGCGCTGCCTTTTTCGACGGAATTCCCTCTCTTTAGCGGCCAGATGTCGTGGGTGCCTGGTGACTAGGTGACTGAGTCACCAGGTGCAAGGTTGATGTGATCATGTCAAGTTTCACATCAGGTGCGAAACGTGACATAACCCGACTTCGTTGCTAAGGGGATTATCCCGTTGCTATGATGATGGACACTCATACAATTTAACTTACTGTGCATGCACCTCCTGCTGAGCATGACTAAGGAGCGACGCCTGGAGATGAAGCAGGTATTTTACTCTCAACAGTGTTGTGTTTATTTCATATTATGACAATGACGATAGTAAGCCAATAATTTTGTATTCGGGTGTCAGACAAGTGTCAATTCGGCAATCCTGCAAGGCATTGCAAAAACCTTAATCCGATAATATAAATAAAGTAAACCGTGCTGATAATGAATGGGTCAGAATCACAAATGCGGGAACTGAGACGAAGAGGCCCAATTGACAACAGTCAATGAATGAATGAAAGAAAGACTTAAGTTATTGACATGTCTGCTTGAACCTTTGCACCACAGTTTTACTGGGTCTCAGAACGTCTATATTGACATGGGATACATACTCAAAAGGATTCGGCTTAAAGGGAAAACGTGTAAGAGGTTAAAAATAGAAATAAAAAGAGCATTTATTCTTTTCAATGTTTGGCTTCTGAGAAACTTTTCCATGGATTAAAAGAGTTATTTTGCATCAAACAATGCAACTTACTCTTGGGACTGTCTGATCATGGTTCGTTGCAGTGGTAATCTATTGTCTCTATTCAAAAGAAACCTTCCCAAAAAGTTGTACTAAAATTATCATACTCGTGATAAGTTTTCGTGAAAAAGTTTCTTCAGAAAAGTAGAACATCTGTGCTACTGTTATAAATGGGCAGCTATTGCACAGATAGTGAGCATGTCAAGAATTAAGTCGAAAGACCCGAGTAAGCGAAGACTACGCACATGCTATAGCTCATTTCATGCTTCAATAAAACCCTCGACTATTGAAAAGGTCACTAAAGACTATTTGAAACGTGCGCGTGAAATAAACCCCTTACAGCACAGACTTCATGTTTATATGTCAAGTGCTTCGTACCGGCTTAATTTAGTCACAGCAAGAAAACATAGTACTTGTCAGGATGTCATTGATGAAAAATTCTAATCTGCTTTACAGTGAGTGCAAGCACGTTCGATAACAGTAATTGCTATATCGTAAACTCGGTAGTCATGGGAGATGATTACGTATGCGGAACAACCTTACCTGACGAAAAGGTCCTTTAGGCACAAACTCAAATTTAAGAAAGATTGTAAGTCGTAGTATTTCTTACCTGTATGTTGAGCTAATTTTTCACGATGGATAGATGGATGCGTCGTTGTCTTTCAGTCGATTATAAAATGATGCAGTGAATTGCACTTAGATTTCAAGAGTGATTTGTCTGAGGTGACTGGGCCTTCATCCGGTTTTGTCCCATAGGCATGCAAAATATTCGTTCCCATGGGAACCCTGGTCTAGTCGTGACCTGTCGTAAGGGCTCAGTAGTCTGTAGGATCTCATCTAAGAAGCTAATATGAAACACTTAAACTGAATTCAATGAACAAGTATTTATCTAATCAGTCATCTTTACAACAGAATAATAAAGAATTCCGTTCTTCTTCACTGATATTCAAATTGAAAAAACAATTGAATAACTCCAAACTATTTTTATCAAACACTGAATTTCCATAAAGCTGGTGCTTTGAGTTACAATACTTGTATCTTCACCGTCTATAAGACATACGGGATTTTAATCTCAGTGTACAAACCTTCAGCAAAAATAATTCAAGCAATAATGCGGAAAAAAAAGATAGCTTTTTTCAGTGCTAGAAGGTTCGAGAGGCACTAGCGCCGGAACGTCCTGGGACGAGACAAGATTGGACGAACCTATCTGACGTGACAACTTTCAGACTGTTCGAGAGTAGCGCTCTGACGGGACGGAACGGGACGGGACGGGAACAGCGAAAGCTGGAACCTTGATGAGTACATGTATTGTAATTTTCTTGCATAGCTTAAGTAAATTTGTTGGTCAAAGGCAAGTTAACAGCAATTTAACACCCAAGCACCTTTTTGTATGCAGCAGTTGCTTAGCAAAATCATAGCACTCAAAAACAAGGGTTGAAAGGGTTGACAAGATCATGGCTCCATCCAGCTTGTTCGTAGACCCTCAGTCTCCGTTCTGAAACAGGGGCTGGGGTGAATGCGAGGTTGAGCTATTTAAATAGTAACTCAAGTCTTTTAAATAGCAGTAATAACAGTAAGAAGAAGAAGAAGAAGAAGAAGAAGAAGAAGAAGAA
>Ga0126339_10003154_pt1:0-2500 | contig 11938 bp, 13 predicted proteins | sample OrbTmetagenome_2_FD_92532 | JGI IMG/M metagenome (GOLD analysis project Ga0126339, IMG submission 92532) | Coral microbial communities from Petempiche,Puerto Morelos, Mexico - Orbicella T R C metagenome | ecosystem: Host-associated > Invertebrates > Cnidaria > Coral | place...
CGGCACCGGGAAACAGCCAAGGCGAGTACATTGTCCTTATTTTATTGAAAGTACGTCAAATGTATCCTTTATTAAACGTTCGAATGCCATACAACTGTCTCAACTGTCGGCATTGTGACGAAACGACGCTTGCTTTTGTGCACAAGATGTAATTTTGGGACTGAATTATTAAACGTTTGCACGGAATTTAGATTTCAGTTGAGACTTTCTGCCGATAAACCTGATGTCGAAATTCCCAAATAGATTCACGAAATTGTATTTGGTACTGCTTTTTATCACTACGATATGTTTCTTGGTAATCTGAGCGATTTATTGGCCAATGTATCCGGCTGTAATGTATTTATACATGTATACAGAAGCTGTAAATAGACCGGAAGAATATATTGACCAGAACGTCAAATAACCTAGAAATACAACGTAGTGATAGAAAGCAACCCCAGATATAGTTTCGTGAGCTTTATTTCGTGATTTCGGCTCAGGGCTAAATTCCATGCAAAGGAACTCTCGAACATTGTTTGAAACAATCGAGCTTGGTTTACTCAGGGCTATGGCGCGCCATTTGTTTCAAAATTATTTTTTAACTGTCGATTGTCATACGTGTTGTTTAGTCACATAATCATTGCATAAGCCCTCCGTTCAGTGTCCTCTTTATCCATTTCTTTCTTTTTAAATTCGATCTCTTGTTAGTGTACTTGATATTCAATCAGTTGTGCTTTATATTCGATCAGTTATTTTTTTCATTCGATTACTTGAATGCGTTGATTTTGTCATCAGTTGTGCTGGACATTGGAATCAGTCGTAAGTGTGACTTATTCTGTCAGTTGTGCTTGATATTCGATCAGTTGTCTGTTTTTCGGTCAGTTCTAAGCGTGACTTTTTCGATCAGCTGTGCTTGCTATTCGATCAGTTGTAAGTATGACTTATTCTGTCAGTTGTGCTTGATATTCGATCAGTTGTCTGTTTTTCGGTCAGTTCTAAGCGTGACTTTTTTGATCAGCTGTGATTGCTATTCGATCAGTCATCTGTTTTTCGATCAGTTGTAAGCGTGACTTTTTCGATCAGTTGTGCTTGATATTCGATCAGTTGTCTGTTTTTCGATCAGTTGTAAGCGTGACTTATTCGATCAGTTGTCTGTTTTTCAATCAGTTGTAAGCATGACTTTTTCGATCAGTTGTGCTTGCTATTTGATCAGTTGTCTGTTTTTGTATCAGTTCTAAGCGTTACTACAGATATAGTTCCAGATATAGTTCTACACTCCCCATCCTCCACCCCCAACCCCAGCCCGGGCTCAAACTGAACAAAGAAAAGACTCGACATAAGCAGTTTGAATAATCAATTAAGCCTTTGGATAACATCTCGTTCAACATGAGTACAAAGAACCTTGGAAGAATTCATAATAACTAAGGGTTATTCAAATTCACTCAGGATTTAGAGGGTTAGAATCTGGAGCACTAAACCTTTGCGGGCTTTGTTACATGGGGCGAGTAAATGGAGAGCAAAATAAGCGCAAGTCTTCTAAACTTTGCTACCGTTCTTCGATTTGTTCGGCTACGAAACGTGCCGTTCTGTGCCGTAATCTGAACTTTGGTCGAGGGGATTGACATTTTCTTTTAATGTTTGCATTTCTTCGGCTATTAAGGGAACGTTGATCTCTGGAACTGTCACTTCAACATTGCAGTCTTCGAGAAATCGGCTGTCGGTGCCAGCTTCTTTGAGACGTCTCCACAGAGTGGTCCTTGAAATACAAAGAGTATAAGCAATTCTTGTCCACGAAAAGCGCCAAGACCGCAGAAATTTTACTTGGACAATATTCACTACGAGCCGTGATCTGCCAACTAAACCAGATCGATGAACGAGGGCTTCGGGAAGCCATGAAGACACATAAGAGGAAGAATCGATATTATATAGCTTTTTCTCGACACAATTAATAACTCCCTGCAGAGATTCAGAGAGAATTTTGATCTCCCAAATCGTTTCCAATCCAGCAGGAAGCAGAATTCTGAGCAGTAAATCCTAGCGAGTTGGCGACTCGTTTACATCCACTGCGTACACTTTGAAGACGTTCAAGGAGACCTTCCAAAACACGGTAATCCTGACTTTCACATTCATGAATTCGACTTTCACATTCATGAAGAAAGTCATCAACTAAATTAAAAAATATCGGCCACTCATTCGGTAAACTCATGATCACGGTCCTCCTTCTCCGCGTCTTCTGATCTGCGCAGTCACGCACACAACTGATCAAAAAACACACAATTAACTGATGGAATATCAAGCAGAAATGATCGAAAAAGTCACGTCTACATCTGATCGAAAAACAGACAACTGATCGAAAAAGCACAACTGATAGAAAAAGTCACGCCTTCGATTGATCGAATAGCAAGCAAGCACAAGTCATCAAAGAAGTCACGCTTACAACTGATTCGAATGTCCAGCACAACTGAGGAGAAAATGAACGCATTCGAGTAAAAGAATGAAACAAATAACTGGTCGAATGTAA
>Ga0126339_10003154_pt1:7500-11938 | contig 11938 bp, 13 predicted proteins | sample OrbTmetagenome_2_FD_92532 | JGI IMG/M metagenome (GOLD analysis project Ga0126339, IMG submission 92532) | Coral microbial communities from Petempiche,Puerto Morelos, Mexico - Orbicella T R C metagenome | ecosystem: Host-associated > Invertebrates > Cnidaria > Coral | place...
AACGAGTTTGCCAACACGGGTATACCAACCTAAGTTTGCCGTGTGAAGGCCGCCTTAGATTACTAAACGTACATTTTTATATAGCGGACTGTTTCTAGCTGGCGCCAGTTTCCCCGGTACGTTATCGAGAAAACAGTATTAAGCTTGACTACTATCGATTTTGATGGAAAAATGGAATATGCACCACCATACTCTGCGCCAAATAAAAAGAGCCGGTCGTTAAGAAGTTGAGTGCTTCGAGTGGGCGCGCTATAGAAAACATATGCCTCAAGCAAATTCCATACGGGGAGCACACGTTTCCAAACTGAAATGGTTTTCCGTCCATGAATTATGCAGAGTCGTCGGTCTCAAATGAAAAAAAAGAGATCTATTGGGCCCCTTTTGATACCAGCCTATGGCTGATGGGGCTATCCTTCCTAAATGAAGATGACTTGACTTGACATTGGGATGTTTTGGGGGCGTACCCATTGTCAACTAAAATATTGGGCATTAGTTTTAGCCTCCCTCCTCCCCTCCCCCTTCCCCTTCCCTCCCCACTCAATCCACCCCATCGGGAAAAACTCGGGAATAGAAGTTTTGGATTTAAGATATCAAGTGGCCTGCAATGACCTCCTCCTGTGTTCTGGGTCCTAGTCATAATTTTCTAGGGACAAATAAGAATCTCCGTCGTTCGTGAGTACGAGCTCGAAAAGAAAAGTTACTCCGTTAGCATGTAAATGATTCTGCTTGTACATGTAGATATTTGTAAGCTTTATAGCCAGAACTTGTCTTTTTTGTGTGCCTAGCCTCCCACGTAGACGTCTTAGGCTATTTTGTGCCTAGCTTATGTCGTATTTCTGGGTTTTAGTTTAATAAGAGATACTTTTACGTTTGTCTTAGTGCTTCTAGGAGCTTCCAGGCCTTGGTTATTTTGCTGCCGCCTTTGCTACTACACCAGGTTGATCGTAGAGAAAACCACCAAAATAACATTCGGAGATGATCATGCCTGGGTATCTGTTGGCCAGTTCAGAGCAGGAAAAAAGCGGTCCAAAGTGTATCCGTAACTCCCGTGGTCTGCTACTCCTTCTACTTTTTATGTTATTTCAGTAAGTGTTGCCAGAAATCCATACCGTGTTTTGTTATAGCTTTATAGCTTTGTGCAGTGCTTTTTCTATACATTTTGTATTGTACACTTTGGTCAATCTTCTGTGTTATCTACTTCTGTGTTACCTACTTGTTATCTTCTTTTTGTGTTGTTCTTCAACCACTCTGCGTCTCCGGAGTCAAAATTATATGATCATGAAAGTATTAATTACACACCAGTGTTATGCATTGACAAAATAAAACTGTTAACTGGGCCTGGGGAGAAATCAATTCTTATAATTAAATGGTGACGATTTTTGGCGTGCCAGTCACGCAACAAGCAATTTATGTAGACCTCAACTTTAAGAGCTTGCATTTAAGTTTCTGCAAATGTAGTTTTACGAAGAGTTGACATTTTTCCCCAATGGGAAAATTTTGTGCCCGTTGTCATGAAATCTCAGACTTAGCTTCTTTGAGACTCCTGGCTACTTTTTTAAAGGTTTCACTAAGGTGTTGGCAGATCTCTGACTTGAGGCAGTGGTTTGAGCCATGGGTGGGGACAGGGCTGGTGTCGACTCTCTTAGGCAGCTTAGCAAGGTCTTTTAAACCTTTCGAATTTTCTGACCGGATGCCATACCCTAATGCTCGTCTGTTAATTGAACCCTGAAACCCCTGCAGACTTCTTTTTCTTTCCGATTTCCACGACACTTTGTTCGGATTCCCTAACCTCAGTTTAAATAAAGGCTTTAAATAATTTTTTTTATCAAATCTCCTAATAACAGCGCTAAGCTCTTGAGCTTACGCTTCTTGTTTTTGTTTTTCAGAAATGGATCTTCCAAAGTGATCTGTTTAGAGGACCAGACAGAATTTCTGCCAAATGAGGTCTGGCATTTCTTTGAGTTAATTGTTACATACAATGGTGTAGCTAGCAGTAAAAATAATCACCATTTATATAACAGTATTTATGGAGTACTATTGAAACAGATGGTTAGTGTTGGAGCGGCCAGTGAGCATTTCGCTTGCATCTCATACCATAGATATGCAAAGGTTTTCAACCTTCCGTCATATATGTTGTATGTCAGACCTGCACACCAGCTGGCACACGCTAAAGAGAGTGATCATTACTGAAAATGCTTCAAAATGCATCTTATCCAGGACGGCTATTATTTATACATAACATCTGAGGGTCGTGATACTTTGGCGGATGAGAGAGAGTCCGAGTTAAATAATTGTACTGGATGTCTCTTATTTGCCTTTAGAAAAGATCCTGTGAGAAAGCACACCCTAAAGCCGTAGTGCTCTATTGATTCTATTCAGCCTGCATGGGGATCCACTCGGCTATCGCCTCGTGTATCCACAGCTACTTTAACAATGTTATGACGAAATTCATGATCAATAACAGGACAGTCGCATGAAAAACGGACGTCAAGTTGTTCAATAGATAGCTCTTAAAATATTTTTGTTAAATTTATACAGGTATGTTTGCCAATTATAATTAGAATCAAGATTAATTCCCAAAAGTAATATTCATTTAACGTAATTGTGAGGTTTAATAAACATATTGGAGATGCTGAGATTCACTTTATGAGCTATTCTTCTGCCACAAATCTGTTTTACTCCGTTTTCAAAGCTAATTTTTTAGCATATAACCACTGGCTCGCCTTTTCTAATTTGAAATTTTCGTTGGTTTCGTAATTTAGAATGTTTACAGAATGGAACATTGCAAATCGAGTCTGTAAGTAGAAACGTCCTCCGTAGTATGCTCCTTTACTAATATAAACATAAGAGAAATATGTGTTCGGCGCGCATTGCGCACTACGTCTCAAACTGAGCGATGAAATTTCAAAAAAGTTAAAATCAGACACCCGCGTGATCGTACTTCCACATGTAAGAAATGGCACGCGGATAACAAGTCAGAAAGAAGAATCTTGATTCTAAACCAAATATTGATTATGAATTTCGCAGGTTTTTCTACAAGTAATCGCAAGTAACAGTGCAATGGACGGAATGATGGAGGAAACGGAGGAAGCTAATGAAAACTACAGTTTCAGAAATAACGACAGAGACGAGTACGATGATGATCAATGCAATCATGGCGGCTGTGATGAAGATGGTCATGACGTTACCATTGCCCCTGTTGGTTTAGCTGCTGCTATCGTCGTTGTAGTAGCAGCTGTTATAGTCGTTGGTGTTGTTGTACGGGGTGGCGGCAGTGGCGGCGGTGGCGGTGGTGGTGGTGGTGGTGGAGGTGGGGGTAACGGTGGTGGACCTGGTGACCTAGATCAATATACGCAAGGTGAGGTTATGCGTGTTAGGTAATGTTGTAGCATCAATAGCTTATTAAGCGCAGTTTCCTTTCTCGAACGAGCCTAATTTATAAGCTTACCCTTGAGTCTCTCTCGCATTTGTATTCGTCTTACACCAATAGTCGCGTATTTTATTTGTGGTTAAGTCTGCGGTCCTTAGTTAATAACAGTCAAGAGAAATAAGTTATTCATCATCCTTGTGGAAATTTAATTGATGAACCAATTTGCATCTTAATATGTGACCAGCAACCAGCAGCCCCTTTAAGAGCGATGATCATGAAAGGCAGAATTGTGAGAGTGCGGGTTTTTCCTCCAGTTTAGATTGGTACTCTACTGTACTGAGTTTTCGCTTGACAGGTTTTGAGACATAAGTGTATGGCGTTAATTATATTTTGCTTTAAACTCACAGATTTTCTGTTCGCGACCCCCGGAATTGCATACCAAGTATAGCTGTTTTTGTACAAGACAACCCAAGACAACGCAAGACGCTTTAGGGAGAATCTAGCACAGCTAAATGTTAATCTGACAGTAACAGTGGTGTGTTTTTTTAAGGGCTGTGTTAAAGTTTGACTTTCTTGCTTCTTTGCCTTCCACCACCGCTACTAGGCTTGTACGTAGTCAGTGATTTTCAATCGTTTTTATATGGTTTTAGTGTATCGTTCAAAGGTTGTAAAATTAACATATAATGTAAGTTGTGAGACGTAATATAAGTCAATAAACAGATTTGACAGATATCGATATGTCGTTTTACCTTTACTAAACATCTTTACCAGCCAGTGCTGTTTAACAAACCTGTTATTTTACGGAAGAAGAACAAACTAGACAGAAAAAAATGCAGCTACCTTTAACTACCGAAGCATGCATACAACCCTTTTTTCAGAACCTTAAAATAAACAACTAAAAGCTCACCGGAAATTTATATATCTGTGGTATCAACAATCACTTTAATAAACATGGTATCGTCCTTTACGTAGGCGTGGTTGTTTAACTCAAATAGAGGACAGAAGGTGGGGCTTCCGCTGGCAATATTGGTTTCTCTTCGAGGCCTCTGGAAAGAAGAGCTGCTGGGA
>Ga0126339_10003155_pt1 | contig 11936 bp, 9 predicted proteins | sample OrbTmetagenome_2_FD_92532 | JGI IMG/M metagenome (GOLD analysis project Ga0126339, IMG submission 92532) | Coral microbial communities from Petempiche,Puerto Morelos, Mexico - Orbicella T R C metagenome | ecosystem: Host-associated > Invertebrates > Cnidaria > Coral | place: Petempiche,Puerto...
CGGGCGGTGCATCGGAATAAAAAAAAAAATATTCAGAGAAGAAGTGGGGGAAAAAAATTCTGTATCAACACACTAAAGAGCGGGAGGGGTTGTGGAAGCCCCCCCCCCCCCCCCCCAAAAAAAAAAGAAAGAAACCGGCAATTATTGAGGGTCTTTACTTCTTTTATCAATATTGACCAATATTTATTTTTTTTTTGGCGGGATTTAAATTAATAGAAACGATTAGAATAATTATTCTTTCTTTAATCAGACATCACGGCGTTTAAATCTTCCCTGTCAAAGCAATACTTAAAGAATAAGTTACTTTGGCCTTTTGCGTCTTATTCTAAACTCACACAAAATCATAGAAAACTTTTTCTTTTTCATTGTTATTTAAAACGGCGAACTGGACAATTTCCGCCTTTTTTCCTCGTTTAGTAGTTTACTAGTGCAGTGAACAATATAAAGGACGAGTGAAGTTGTCGCTTATCTTTTCTAAAGTGCTAAATCAAAGAGACTGAAAAAATCAAGCGCTGTATTTATGGTGTCTTCGCGTTTTAACGTGGTCTGTGCAAGTAACGGTTTTGCTCATAAAAAACAAATCAGCTTTAAAATGGATATTAAGCGATATTCGTATTCTCGGTATTGGACTGGAACTAGCTTGCAATTGAGGCTCATGAGGGGGAATAACATTAAAAAGAGATTAATGTCAATTGCATTTGAAAAGACTGCCCGCAGCCAGGGGAAACGCCGTGCCTTTTTTTCCCCAATTTTCCCGCCAAAAGACTTAGAGAGGAAAGACAGCATTCGCAGCATTCGCAGAGCTGTTCGGGACTACCTAATCGAGCTTAACCCTTTGAATTTTTTTTAGAAATCATAGAGATTCATAGCGGGCTTTTTAAAAACCTCTTTTAATAGAAAAACATACTGAGAGTTTTACAGTCCGTTTCTAAACAAAAAATTCTTGTGGGAGTATATTTCTTCGTAAGAGGACTTGATTAGGGCAACACTTTTGTCAAGGGCTGAACTGAATTTATTTCTCGAGGGCCTTCATCATAAATATAATCATATTATTAACAATTGTAGGCAGATATTTTCGTTAAGCTGAGCACTGTCTTTCTATTCTCCCTTCTGGAGTTGGGTGACCTTGAATGACCTTCAAAAGTTCGCATTCTCCACAGTTCCAGTCGGTTTTCATTATAATGCAAATTAATTATAAGCAACGTGATTTAGGTGAGGTAAACAGATTCACACCGGGAATTTAGAGTAGATGTTATCCTGATTTTGTTAACATATTATGATACACAAAACACTTGCGTCACTTTTGCAGCAAAAATGCGAAAAATAAACGACTTGGTAGTTGACAGTTCCGAGTCTAATTTATTTAAGAAAACCATTTTTCTAGCAATAGGTCAATTCCGATACATATCAAAATTCTAACTTCGCTCCGAGGCTTGGGGGAATAAACAAACAAAAAACATTTTCTCATTCTCAATGCGATTTCTTTTTTTTCTCTTAAGCCTGGGAGCCGAGTTCGATTTAATATACTGAATATATTAATCTAGCTATATCAGTTGAGTTGAGACCTTTATGCGCATGTAGATAAAATTTGTCCAGCGAAATATGTATTTAGTTGCTTAAGTGTTAAGTCGATCTTTTGCTTATGTTTCCTTAGCAACTCCTTGCTGCCGACTCTGATAGACTCTCATTCGTGAATTTTCATGGCTAGTCTTGGACTCTTATGGACACAAGGATGCCTGCCGACATGAGGAAGATTTGGATCATGTTTGGGTGGTTTCTGACTTGATGCTTCGTTAGGTAATGGACAATAGCAAAGAGTTTAGATACAGTTTCTGATCGACAGTCAATTTCTCCTCACAAAGTCAGTGCATTGTGCAGCAAAGAATGAACAGAAAATCTGCATTTAATTAAAGTCTTGACTTATCGCCAAATTCTCACGTTTACAGCTACACTGTACTTAATACGAAAAGAAATGTATAAGAACAGATAAGAATTAGGAAAGAGAATTTATACTTAGACCTCGGGATTGAAAGGACTGAATAAGCGCGGATCCATGTTATTGAAACCACAGACTAAAGCACATTTCTTGGAAAAAAAAAATTCGTTTTAGGCTTGTTTACTGCTAAAATTGTCTTAAATTTCTCGATTTACAGTCACATTCGATATGCACCAAACTACACTCAAATTTTGAATTTCGTGTCGTTTCGCGCAATCAGCTGAAATTGTCTTGAATCACACGAAATTTTGCTGTTTGATTATTCGACATGCTATTAACCAGAAGGAAAATATGTTTGGCAGAAACGTTTGAAAACTAAAACATGCATGGTTGCCACGGTACTTCACTGTATTTCTTAAAAATTCACATAATTTTTGCCGGAATTATTCTAGTTCAGGTAATTGTAATAATTTTAGATTTTCAGAGTTAATGTTTCTTGAAATAAGGAATTTCGTCTTAGCAGTTTCAACAAATAATTTTCAGACTTTGAATTTTTTTCATCTCCTTTAATAATGATGAACAGATTTAAAGTGTTGTAAACAAGTTTACCTTGTAAATTACATTAATGGAACAAAACAATAAAATATTCTACAACAATGGTTGTTTATTTCTCTTTTTTCTTTCATTTTACAAAAGAAATAAAAAAACTATTGCGCTTTTAAAAGGGGACTGGAAACTAGTCGGAATGTAGGCTATCTCTTTTACTGTTTTTTGACTATGTAGGGCTGCCAAAAAGAAAAAAAATTCTGCACTTTTGAACAGGGTCTAGCCAGAAATCAAACATATACTTTGACTTTTGATGGGAGAAATCCGTTGCACGGTGCAAGATTTTTCCCGCCAAAAGACTTAGTATATCTTTGAATCAAAACCAGACACCATTCAAAAGCGCAGACTTTTTTTTCTAAGGCCAATTTTCCCGCCAAAAGACTTAGTTTTTTTTAGACTCTTTGGACCCTTTTAAAAGCGCAATATCGTCAAACAAGAAAATTTTTTCCCGCCAAAAGTCTTAGTTTTTTCTGAATTTTTTCCGGTCGCTTTGAACGCGCAATTTTTTCTGCCTCAAGACAATATTACCGTCCAAAAGACTAAGGTTTTTCTCAGACGTTTTTCTCGTTCGCTTTAAAACGAGAATTTTTAATCCAAGACTTTAAATCCAAGACAATTTTGTGGACTTTTTCCCGGGTTTTTTCCTCGGCCACTTAAACACACAGCAATTATTCCCCGATAATTTTCTCGCAAAAGTCATTTTATTACAATATGCTTTGCTTTGCTTTGTCTTGCTTCGCTCTTGGTAACTCCACTGAGCTTTCCGATGTTTGTCTTTGAATCTAGAAAGAAAAATAACATAAAAAGTAAGCGTAAGGTAGTTATGAAAAGATCTGTTGCTGATAACTGACTGACTTTTTGATAAACTTAGCAGAACTAATCTTCAGAGTCAAGTGAAAAGTGCAAGTTTGTCAATCAACCTGTAAAGCTTCTCACTCGACTCTGAAGATGACCTCTACTCAGGTTAATTAGAACTCATTTATAATTAGTAAGTAGTTTTTAAGCATTTCTGAAAGAAATAGTTTGCTTTCCTATTTAAGTTTCATACTATCGTTTATAGCCCTCGTTGGGGATTGGAGAATTTTCTCCCAAACCTCAAGAATCATTTGTTATATATTCTGAAGGCGAGCGCAAGCTGATCATGAAGATGCAACCCAACATTTAATCTGAGAAAAGTATTTTTAAAATTTTATGTTAGGATCGCAAATGCTCCAGAATGGGCGTCTTTCATTACAAATCTTTATTTACCATACTAGCATACTAATAGAAGCCTTTCTCTAAAGAAAAAGATTGGTTCTCCGATCACGAGTTCTCGGCCCTACAATAAGTCTAAATAGTTTCTCAATAGAATTTGGAAGAAGATGGCACTTTTGAAGGGTCCCCAGGAGAGCGTTTTAAAAATCATACATACATATACATTTAAACAGGCCCTAACTAGGATATATAAGTACATTATTTTTCAAGTATATATATGAAAGATATATTTGAACAGCAGAGAAGGATATGAAGAATGGTTGCTTAACTTCCAACTCAAAAGAGATGATCACATGTTTTGGAACAACAGACAAGAAACTGTATTAATCTCTCAACTGCTTAAGTTGTGTATATAACTGTGATGATCAATCATGTCTTCATATCTTTCTCCGCAGTTCAAACATATGATCTTTCATACATTCACTTGCATCTTCACTGTCTGTGGGTATATCACAAACTCACAATGTGATCAGCACCCAGTTGCTCACAACTGCTTAGCAGTAAGTTGTGTATATAACTTTGATGATCAATCAAGTCTTCATATACATTATTTTTACTGAGAAAGACCGAAACTGTACTCAACATTTGTGATAGCAATAAGGTCCTTTCCAAACTTTTTGTCAGTTATGAATTGTTCTACTGAACTAATAAAGACAGTCGTCCAGAAGCTGTTGGAAAATCAAATTAATTCCATTCTTCTTACTCGTTATAATTAGAGATGACAGTGTTCAAAACACTCCACAAAATGAACAGAAACAGTACAAAATTTATAGCAGCAAGCTATCTCAGAGCAGGAAAAACCCAAGTCTGATTGCCAGGGGCAAAAAAATCTTGCTCTTGGGCAAGTGAAAATAGAATTTCAGTGACCTGGTGGGCAAGTGAAATTAGCCTCAGTAGTCTTGTGAGTCTGAATGAAAATGGCAGCTGGAATAATAATGATAATTTCCAGTCAGAAGTTATTACAAAACTTAAGACTGCAAGATTAGTCAACCATTGAATTGAAAGCATAGATTAGTTAGGAATCCAAGCATACTTTGTTTGCTTTTGTCAACTGATTGCCATACTGGCTGCCATGTCGGCAAGTAATATATCTTTCTCCGTAAGTAATATGACAAGTGAGGGCAGGTGAAAACTGAAATTTACTGGCCCACTAGGCAATTGAATTTCATTTTTTTCCTGCCCTCAGTGTCTGCATTATTGTTGCACTAAAACATATTGTACTTTAATCTTTTTTTAAAGAGTTTTTTAGAATTAGTCACATGGACATGGTTGTGGCCTGTTGACATCAGCATGACGTTAGTCAGACCATGGAAAAGCAAAAAGAACATGAAATAACTAATATAACTAGCTAAATGTGAGTAGGTTATATAACAATTTTCCTTAGCAAAAACTCAAAAAGATCAGTCAACAGGCCCTTAAAATAGCTGAGGTATAGTCTCATTTAAACCTGTTATTTGGATCATCACACAACACTTCATCTTCTCTCTGGAAAGAAGCCTTGCATGATGTCACAAGTAACCCGCTATGAAGGAGAATTACCAGTGCATGGTTCCTTAACTCCCAGTTCAAAAGAGATAATCACATGTTTTGGAAGAACAGAAAATAAACTGTATTCACCTGTTGCCATAAAACAGCTGAGATGCATTTCCGCAATCCTTTGCAAACTGTTCCATCAACATGAATCAACAATTGTTGTAAGAAGCAAAAATAAGTTTTAGCAACCATATTCTTGCTGGTGATATTGGAGATCCTGTAGATCAGAAATCTTTAGCCAAAGCACATTTTAATCACCTATTTGGAAATACTATTATAATATCTAGACAGCATATTACATGTATTTTCCCTCTGAACTATAAAGGAACAGAGAAAGGTTGATGCAGGACAACAATCAGCTGAAGCAAACACCCACCACCCCAAACAACATTTCTGGACACTAGTATTTATAAACTTAATTAAAAGTGAAAGATTCCAAAAAAAATTCAGATGTGAGTAGCCACTTCAAGCCTACTGAAAATATTGCTTTGTGTCACCCACCAGAACTAAGGAGTGAAAAAAGGCTTCAATTCATCAAAGGAGGCCTTAACTATAAAGGCTTAATTCTCAGGAAGAATTTCCGTACAAGAGAGAGCAATCAAACAAATAATGGTACTATAATTACAACAATACAGTAAGTGAGTGAGAAAATTCCTGTAGTCCTCTGGAAAATGTCTTATAGTACATTTAAATAGTCCCTCTCTAAGGAATATCCATTGTCCTAAAAATAAAGCCATACTCACCATTTGCTAATGATGCAGACACTTCCACTCCAATCTTTTCATTTTCCATCAGAAACTGTGGGAGGAAGCAAAATAAATCAATTGGAGAGGACAATGTCACTATTAGAAAATGGGCAGAATGAGGAAAGTAGGACCACAGGTTTTGGCAACTGACTAACTGCAGTATAGTTATGTTGCAGTTGAAACAAATTCTCAATTATACTAGACAAGTCTTTGCTTAGCACTGATGAATGATGGTGAAAGCTTCATTTATGAAGTTGCACCTGTAGGGTCTTTTTCTTATGGAGTAAAAGGTTTTCTGATATGATTTGCTCTGGCATATTGATGTAAAAGAATTGAACATTTTCCAGTGAAATGTGACCTGCCAAACTTCATTCTTCCAATGAAAATTAAATGGCTTATTTTTCTGCAGTTTCAGGCGTGGAAATGAAAAATTTTCAGATATCAGAGCAGGTTCACTTTTCTCAAAGCTTTGCTGCTCATAGACATGTAAATATTAGCTTGTTTACAGGCTACTATTTAAAATGAAATAGATCCAGTATGAGCCAACAGAAATAAGAAATAAGCCCATTTAGGAGAGAAGCCTCACTTTATCCTCAGGGTTGGGGCAGGGTGGAGGGGGGGGGGGAGCGGGGCTTTCATTGACTGGTACATAAATCTTAATGCAGGCTCATAAAAAGCACAGAAAGGTTCTAAAAACTTGAAATGTTAGATGTGTAATGCTGCTAGTGCAGAGACAAATCTCAGTGGGTTAAGGGGGGTCCTTCTTAACCACCAATTTGCCATGAATTTGTTGCTATGGGAGATTTCTAACCATCATATTTTGAAAACCAGACCTCCTAAGGATAAACTTTTTGCACAGGTTAGTTCCATTTAAGACTCCTGCAAAGGTTTCAAATCACGGCCATATCTGACCAGTCATGTGACCTGAATAAAAAAAACCCCTAAAACTTAAAAGCCACCTAATTCCGAAAATTTAAATCAGTGTCAGTAGATTAAGAACATCCAGGTACTGAATGCTATGTATGGGTTTTATGAAACTCGCATTATCATAAATGTTACGAGGTAATAAACAAGCATTAGCTGTATTAACAGACTTTCTACAGTAGCTTTCCTCTTTTTCGTGTTAACAGTAATTCCACACTTACAGTTACAACGAAGGCTAAGTTATTTCTGATTCAAAAGAAAAATCGCAACTCTTCCTCACTTTTTCTATGTTTTAGAGATTTAAAATTTTTACGCGCGGTTTTCGACTGGCACTAGTTAAGCACACGAAGTCGTGTTTTTTTTCTCATAAAATTCACGATTTAGCACTGCAAAACACTCTAAAATAGCTTTCCTGCAAAATATTGCCTTTAGCTATCAATTAGCAACTGCTCTAAGTCTGTAGTTCAGAAGGACCCCCCTTAAGTTCGTAAGGCATTTTGGCAAATTGTACTGCGTCCATCTTTTCTTGTACAGTAGTTCTACCCCAAACAAGTTCCCCACTCTCGACTAGTCTCAAAAAAACTAAATACAAACAACTCAACGAATATGAGATTACAATTCAGGCCTAATCTGCCAAAGGGAACCATTCACATCTGGTGGTATACCAAACTTCTTGTTGTACAGTGAACTTTGGCGTTTTTGGAGCTTATAAAGGCTTACCTCCAGCTTGCCTCTTATAAACAGCATTTTCCAAACAAAACGAAGGGTACTTCTTGATCTTTCGCAGCTTGTGAATTCCAGAAATATTCAACTCTACGTCCAGCACAAACGCTTTCCAAACTCCGCGACTATCGGAGGGTTATACGTGCTGCATTGTATAAATTAATTTTGCTCAAAAATACCGACTCCCGACCCCCTGAGTTTGTCTCTGGGTACAAGCTAACGGTTACAGTATCTCGAGAGGCTCTGGGTTCAAGTTATCAAAATGGCGGACACGAAGTCCACAACTGTGAAACTATGTTGTCTGTAAGTATTAATTTGTTTTATTTTTTTCGATTGCATGGCACAGAACTGCTCTTGACAGCTTTTGCTTTATTTGTGCACAAAAATGAAGTGGAATGTTGCGTTTCATTTCTTCGCGCGCAATTAGTTTAAGAATGATCAATCCTTTGATAACTCGCCTAATCAGCAAATGAAGCTTTCGATCACGATTTGCTTTATGATAAGCTAATTGATTTAATTGCGGCCCGGGCATATTTGCTACCGAGATGGTCAAACCAAAGAGCGAGTTTACACTTGTACAAACTTCGAAGAGCTCGCGCTTTACGAAAATGCCCTTGACGCGAGCTGACAACTGACCTCATGGTTCCCATAGCCTTCGATCAACAAACTGTCAACATTCGCGAGCGACAAGAACGAAGAGAGAAGAACAGAAACTGAATTCGTATGGCTTTGAATCGATTCACTGTTAAGTCTTGTACTCAACTGACTGATCACGAAAATCAAAATCGTTAGAGATTTTTTTAAAAGCCAGGTAGGTTCACGAAATGTCGTTGGTTTTCTTCCGATGGAAGAAATTAGAAATACCGATTGGTACCGGCTCAATCCTGACCACGGTTAAGGTTATAACATTTTAAACAACATCTAAATATGCTTCATTGTGCGATTTGAGAAACTCCTGTAAAGCTGAACTCTCCTAAGTTTTTGACTTCAATTTCATTTCTTTTACTGTCAAATTTGGAGAACGTAGCAGAGCAAGACAATAATCCTCATTGATGGTTACCTTTATTCTCATCACCACTATTTTCAACAATGTATTAATATTATCAGGAGAAATTAGCTGTTGATCACTCAAATTACTTTTCTTCAGCTTCCCGGATGAGTCACTACCAGGACAATATCAATGCCCCACAGTTCCCTGGTGGGGTGCACATGGCTCATTTTAGCCTAGCAAACACAACTCTCATTGGCCAGGAAGTGCAGCAACGACTTTGGGAAAAATACTTTGGTCATCAGTGTCCAGCTGTACCTACACCTCTCATGTGGTGCCATCCAGGAATGTGTTACCATGGATACCCATATGGTGTACCGACTACCTTCCATGCTGTGACCATGCACAATGGGTTAGACCAATCACAAAATCCAAAGTTGTTGCAGAGAAATACAGTTAAAAGCAGCAATGTTGGTGATCAGACCGTAAAATCCCATCACGAAAAGGATGTTTCAGAGGAGCTACTAGATGGGCAAAACATTACAAAAACATCCAAGCAAAAACAGGGTATCGACTCTTCAAGCCCTAGGCCTAGGGTCAGTTCCCAAATTCTCTTTACTACATTATTTGTCATATATATTTCAAATTCATCCTGAGGGGAATTCAGTTTTGAATCAGGAAAAATTTTCACAGCATGATTTGATCCAGCAGGTGCCTCCCCAGGAAATTCTCAACATTTTCTGTCTTAAGAACATTGTTAAGCGGTGTTGCAGGTTTTGAAGTCACATGAATTGCTATTATTTTTTTACCAGACTGTGCCTGCTTTTTCTCCTTCCCATCAACACTGTTTCTATTACATGGATCTGACAAATAGTAACAAAAATTTATTTCTTCCTGTCCAACTATTCATTGTGCTTAGAAGCACACCTGTGGATAATTCTCAACTTCTTTTACGAGAATAGTTATCTGTTGGGCCAAATAGAAAATTACCACCAGGCAGTAGTGTAACAATCAATTAGATTTGTTTAAAACTTATTTTCTCTCTGTATTTCTAATATAAAATTGTACTTACGTAATAATTTGACATTTCTGAAGTCAGAAAGATGAAGAGGCAGTTTAATTTCTAGTTTCACAAGTATGAGTCTGCAAAAGTGTAGTTTAAATGTTGAAATCACTTCAAACAGTTTTTTCCTCTACTCAAACACGTAGAACGTGGACCCAGTAACTGATGACCTTAACTGGAACATGTTCAGCTCAGATCTGGCTGATGGAATTGCAGTGAGTATACTGGACAGCTTCAGTTTACAACTGCCTCAATTGGATTTTACTCTGGTACAGTCTGTGTTACAGCAAATAGAGAGCAATTCACCACAACCTGAAGTCCACGTTCAACAAGCTACAGTAAAGAAGGAATATTTTCAAGAAATTGCGAGCTTACCTCAAACACAGTGGCAGGGTGGCAGTTATGAAACACACAGTGATAAAGCAGGATCTACTCCAAATGCTCAACAATTAGACTGTTCTTTGCCTTTGCATACCCAAAAGGAACCAGAGGAAACTGGACATCAAACATCAAAGGCAAGTAGGTCTTCATCAGGCTTTCATACAATTGGAAAGACTCTTCTAGAAAAGGAACTCTGTTCAGCTGTCCCAGATTCCTCAGACATATGTGAAAGTGTAAAATCAGTTGTCACAGGCTCCTCCAGTGATGGGAAAGTGGAATAATGTGACAACCACAAAGAACATATTGTAGCCATAAAAACCTAGAAATAGCACATTTTACTTTAATATTCCATTTAAATACAAATTTTCTTGCTAGCAAATTCTCCTATAATTAACTCCATGCACACGTTTTACTAGTTCCCATTCGCAATCAGTCCAATTTTTCTCATACGTGCTTGAATCTCCATCTTGATACAACTGGTATTAGTAATAATTATTTCAAATGGCTTAGTCAGACAAACATGTTTTTGAAAACCATGGCAAACCCATAATAATAGTGGTCATGTCCTCGTAATAACACTGCCAGCTCATATTTACTTCCAATAAAGAATACAAAAAACTTGTTACACTTTTCACTAACTGATGAACATTTTTATTCTTTGGTTGATCCACCAGTGTAACATTTGCCGGTAACCATTACCATTTGATATATACCCCAGACGGGTGAGGCACTGTAAGAGTTAAGTGCCTTGCCTTGCCCCAGAACATAACATGTTAATCCTGGCCAGGGCTCAAACCGGGGCCATTCTATCCAGAGTTCAGCACATCGATTATCATAAGTCACCTTAATATGTAGATTTAGGCCAGCCTAAAAGCGTAGCTCCTGGGCCGTGTTGTTCAGAGCGCAATTAAGCTAATCCAGGAAAAGGTAGAATTTTGATTTGAGTTTTGTAACTTTGCAGTGCGGTTTTCTGTATATTGTTTGGCCTTCTGTTTTGAGTTTTAATAATCACCATATACACAAAACAAAGCAGCAAAAAAAAATGTATAGAGAAAAAGTTATAATTCAGTTAACTTTTAATCCTGGGTTTGCATTAACCGGCTTCCGAACTATCCTGCCCCATTTTCAACAAGTTAACCTGACATGAGCCCGCGATCCAATCAAAAACCAGCACTTGGTCAGCGGTCAACCTCAAAAAACACGTGACCTCGATGAGCTGTACACTTGAGCCGCGATGTGGTCACGTGATACTGATCAGCGGATACCTTGTTTTGACAGGTGTCAATTGATCATAACATGAATGTCCAATATCAAAGAAGTGCATGATAAACCAGGGCTGTCAACCTATTATTTCGAGTATGGCCGCCATGTTGCGTGACTCCGTCGTCGCCGTCGTTGTGCGTACGCGCCCACGAGCAATATCGCTATTCATGATAACCATGAGGAAATCAACGCATGGGTTTCCTTTTCTTTCCTATATGAGAATGGGGCTCCTCTTGGCGGCCCTTCGGGCCGGAGCTCCGCTAAAAATAAAATTACCAGAGTTCTCTCCGACTTGGGGAAATTTAACATTTTCCTAAGTTCCCCTGGTGGGGGACATTGCATTGTGTTCTTAGACAAGACACTTTACTCTCACAGTGCCTCTCCCCACCCAGGTGCATAAATAGGTTCTGGCAAACTTAATGCTGGGGGTTACCCTGCGAAGGACTAGCATCCCATCCAGGGGGGAGTAGAAAATAATACTCCTAGTCACTTAACGCTGGAGATGCCGGGATAAGACCA
>Ga0126339_10003157_pt1 | contig 11934 bp, 10 predicted proteins | sample OrbTmetagenome_2_FD_92532 | JGI IMG/M metagenome (GOLD analysis project Ga0126339, IMG submission 92532) | Coral microbial communities from Petempiche,Puerto Morelos, Mexico - Orbicella T R C metagenome | ecosystem: Host-associated > Invertebrates > Cnidaria > Coral | place: Petempiche,Puerto...
AACCCCGCTCTACGGACACCCGCTTAATACGGACACCTGCTTCTAACGGACAGTTTTCTTTGTCCCGACAACTAAAAAGCTCATATATTTTCTCTTAAATTAGCCTGCTTAATACGGACACCCCGATAATGCGGACACTTTATCATGTCCCTTTGGCGTCCGTATTAACGGGGTTCCACTGTAATAAAAATAATAATTTCTTTCACCCTTCGAGTGGGCCAGTTTCGTTTCAATCCACGAACAATTTGCCGACTGAAACACGAACCATAACTTGAATCACTTTAGGATACCGAGGTTGCGCATTATCAGCGAGACGATCAAGCCAACTGGCAACAAACTGAGTTGTTTCTTAGTGTTGGAGTTTAAGCTCATTGCCAGACAAAATAAGGTCACCGAACCATGCATCATGCATGAATAATAACTTAAATATGCCACAAATGACAAATTTAAGACTCATATACGAGCATTTTAGGTGGAATGGAAAATGCTAGTGAATGGAACATTACAGATACAAAAACACAGCCAGGATCTTCCCCAAAAAAGTCTGAAAAGTCTCTGTCAACTTCTGCCTCAAAACTCCGAGTTCGATCGTCATCCTTACCGCTTCCTTTACCAGAAACTGTTTATTTATTTATCACCACTCAAATATTCGACTCCGTGCATCTTTTGAACACTTCTTAACTCAGTGTTTGGTACGGCAGTGGGAAATTGATTTCTACATTTCAGGAGCCACGAAATCGTCCATTCGAGAACTTGTATGTCGGCATTGATTTGCATTGAATAATTAGCTAACGGGCGAGCGAGAAATAATCTGCTCGGTAATAAATGTCGGTACGATCCTAGATGTATACACCCCTCATAACTCCCAAAACCAAAGCTTACCTTGAGTGTGGCTTAGAGGGAAATCAGTGACTGTGAATAGAAGTTAGTTGGTTACGAACCAGATTACAGCACTACAAATGAAAGCATTATTTGACTGTGCGCGAGGGATATGCCCAAATATGGAACGCTTAGCTTGTCTCATGTCTGATGTTGAGTCATTCTCGTCCCCAGAGGCCGCGCTCCTTTTGGTTCTTGGTGCTGACCAAAAGGAGCACGACCTCTGGGGACGAGAATGATGTTGAGTATGCTTCCCTTTACTTCGTCGAAGACTACCCTTCACTGACCCTTTCAAGGCGCCTTCTCTACTGTAAACAGCTGGTAATATTGTTTTTTTCATTTTTTTTTTTTATCGCTCCCACTTCTCGCCATCTCAACTCCCGCTGTACAGTCACCTTCCACGGATTGGTGCACCACACTGTTGTGCAGCTCGGTTTCAAGGCTTTCTTCCTCGTTACAGTTAATTTGCATTCGGGATCATCAGACGGGCAGTGTGTGATGTATAGGAAGCGAAGTTTGGTTGTGGAGTATTGTCTGTGAAGTTGGTTACCGTCCGTTTATCAAATTAAAACTTACGAAGAGCGCTGGAGCTTCAAAACCATTTTATATCGATTAATGGTAGTTTTTCATGCAACTAGCCAAATGCATTTCTCAATCTTGTGAACTTTTCAATGTTTTCCCTACCAAAGTACTATCAAGAAAAACAAAACAAAAGGAACAAAACTAACAAAAAGAAAACAACAACAACAACAATCAGACTCTGACAAAACTCCGGAGAAAAAATAGCACCGGGTTTTTTCAACGAATTAGCTACTGTAGGTCATATGGCAGAAATGAGGCCATCTGAGGGAAAAATAAAAATAAAGCATTCAGATTTTTCTCCTATTTTCCTTCAGATGGCCCTCATTTCTGGCTCATGACCTTAAATCTGGTTAAAAAGAGAGTGCATTTATCATCTATATAAGTAAGAGTTAATAAAGACCTAGATTTTGTCTAGGCTGTCACTTGTCATATAGTAATATTCAAAACGCACTGATTTAATCATCTGTGAGTCAGAGACAGCTGTTTTTGTTGTCGCTAGGCTGAATTTCCAGCCGTTTTGTTGGCCCGCGTTCCTTGCCCCACACCACGGCTGGATCACTGGTCTACCCATTGTATTTTTGGACCAATTACAGTCAAGCCTGCTCGAATCGAGCAAGCTTCCCTGTGATTGGTCGATTCTGTCACTCGTCTATCCAACATGGCGGATGTCAGTGCTGAGTTTCTTCTGCCACAAAGTGTGATTTAGAGCGCTTTCACATCTACAAATTTCGGGAAACACAGCAGGATGTCATTTTGAATTTCTCAAAAGGAAAAGACGTTTTAGTTCACAGCCAACGGCTGTAGTCCTGCCCGGTCATCGTTGATGTTGCGTAGATGAGTCCGATTTACTAGTTGTGCTTTGCATTGGCTACCAGTCTCTGCTCAACTCGCTTATGGAGGACCGAGCCAGGTTCCTTACTTCAGTGGGTGTACAAGCAGCCTTTATCGGGGACGAGTAAAATGACGAAAGCATTTATACACGAAAAAGGATGCAAACTAGTGAGACAATCTCAGATAGTGCAGAGTGCAATTTACGGCTCTGATACAGTAGTCACATAGGCCCTTACCCATGCCTTTCTCTCCTTTGGCCCTTCAAAAAATAATTCTTCTCACCAAAAAATTTACAGCTGATTAAGTTTGTACAGGGGCTTTTCAGCCAAAAAAAGAGAGCAAGCATTCCACAAATAGTTTTCAAGAATAAGTGAAATATGTTCTCTTGTTAAGGTGATTCCCTAGTAATAGAACCCGCCATAGATTTCCGATGAAACGTGGTATGCTGTTGTTACAGGACAAGGAGATATTAAAAACGTAGTAAAAAGAGGGGAGTTACCGTGCTTGTTTTCACGCCACAATGCTGACAAATACGGTTATTTAGGTGCCTTTTAGGTAATCCCCGTGCGCAACAAATGAACTCGATTATTTTTCAATGCAGCGTGTTATATCACTCAGAGTTTGACTTTCTTTGATTGTTTATTCATCAACGTCCCAGAGAAAATGTCTTCAAATACCCTGCATTTTTTATCCTTTAAAGGAAGAATGATTTGGACTTGCGCTGTTGGGCATGTTATGTCTCCATCTGTAGTATTTATTTCGTTTGCTAAAAAAGTAACCGTAGATTTCTGCTAATTTTTTTCTCAGTTATTGAGGATATTGTTCTCATTGAAATTATGAAATAAAAAGTGGGGGTAACCGTGCTCGTTTAAGAGAAAAGGAGCATTTATTTCGCTATCGAGCTTAGTTTAAGGGAAATCTCTTATGTTTTGTATGCGCACGCGCTTATATGCGCGTGCTAATGACGCGAAAATCGTGCGCTGTAAGGATGCGCAATGCAATACTATGGAATCACCTTGAAGGGGTCCCCTTTTATTTGTTGTGTTCACCACAATGGCAACTAAGAAAACCAAAGACAAAATTATTTAAGCGATGCAGATGCAAGGGTTTGCCATTCTTTATCAGTTTCCCAATCAAAAGAACATTGGATATTCTGTTCAAGCTGTCAGTGGTGATGCACCATACAAGCCAGAATTGATAAACTAAATCAGGAAAACATTCTCAGTGATTTGGGCAAATCAGATGGCAACATAAGAATTTTGATAGCAACAATCGCATATGAAATGGAAGTTCAAAATTTATCAAGAGGTTTAAGTCATAATCTATTATGGTCCTTCAAGAAACATTGAAGCACACCACCATAAGAATGGCAGGGGAGGAAGAGACACACCTGACCTGTGCACTGTAGTAATACTCTATTCCAATTTCATGTAAGTATTGTAGTGACAATTAGGAATGTATACACAACAATATGCCATAGGGAGGATTGAGAAAAATAAAAAAATAAAAAAAGCGTCGCGTGTGAGGTTTGCTTCGGACAGCAACATATAAAATGCACCAAATTGAGTGCGAAATGTATCGTCTCTACATGGATATGTCCCAAGTGCCAGTGTTTGCTTTCTGTTCTACCGTTTTTCAACTATCAATATCCTGATACGCTTGAAGAGTTGGATGACTCCGCCCTAAATACCACCAGCCTGCAAATCACTGAAACTCTAAAAGAACATTCTAAGGACCTCAGCATGATGCAATTTAAAACCCAGAGTATGGTCTCTTCCATCAACGAGTTTCAAGTCCTCGTCTCGCAGCTTCCGATGAATATTATCACAATGAGTGAAACCTGCCTTCTGAATAACCCTACCCTTCTTGATTACGTTACACTGCCTGGTTACACAGCTCTCTTTCGAAACCGCGAAGGTACTCGAGGTGGCAGCGTCGGAACTTACATCTGCGATTCTATCCAGTTTAAACGGAAAAAGGATATTGAGCGACTTCAACCGGAGATAGAACACTTATGGATCGAAGTTCCAGGACGTAATAAATATAGCAAGGCTCTGTTCGGAGTCATCTACAGATCGGAGCGCATTGGATTGAGCCCATCGGATTGGCTGGACGCTTTTGAGGCATTGTTGGGTTATCTTACTGTTTCCTGGGACGGATTGCTCTTGTCAACTGGCGATACAAACATCGATATTTTAAAACCCTCGGATAGCTATACAATGCAATATCAGTGTATACTTGATACTTTTGGATGCCACCAACACGTGACCAAGCCAACTCGTATCACACGAACATCTAAGACATTAGTTGATCGCATTGTAACAAATAATCGCCGCTGTGTTACTGCCACGGATGTAATACCTGGGTAGTCAATTAGTGATCATGAGGGTATATTTGCGTGCAATAATGTGCGCGTGCCTCGCTATCAGCCGCGGTACAAATAGATTAGACTGGAGAAAGAACCGAATACGGAAGAATTTGTTAAGGACTGTGTTAACCTGCCTCTGTCAGTTGTATATGGCTTAGATTCACCAGACGATATGGTACTGGGGTTTAATGCGCTATTTGGTGGGTGCATTGATAGACACGCACCCCTTAAAAGGATTAAAGTGATACGCCCACCCGCACCGTGGATGAACTCGGATAAGCTACGCAAGCTACAAGCGGAGCGAGATAAATTGCGTCGTGAGGCTCATAAGGAGAACAGTGATGATGACTCCTGGGTTACTTTTAGAGCTGTACGCAATAAGTCTAAACGGGTATTTGTTCTTAATGCTCTCTCATCCAAGCGACCAAAGGAAGTTTGGAGAGTAATACACCACATCCTCCACCCTAGTCCTAAACCTCTCCAAGCGGACCCGGATAGACTTAAAACGTTCTTCTTAAGTACAAATTAGAGAACACTGGGTACCAAACCGGATAAAAGATCAGATCTAATAGACCTTGTGAACTGTTTTTCGGAGCGTCCTCGGACCTCGCATCCTCTTAACCTGCGCTGTGTCTCCCTGATGGAAGTGAAGAAAGAGATCGATAAACTTCGCTCCGATACATCAACTGACATAGATCAAATTTCGGTGAAATTTGTAAAACTGGCCAAGGAACATATATCGGATCCTTTGACACATATAATCAACCGTTGTATTGCAAAATCGAGTTTTCGCAAACTCTGGAAGATAGCACGAATCTCCCTTATTCCTAAAGTTGATGAACCCTTGTGTGACGCTGATTACCGTCCGGTCTCGATTCTACCGACACTATCTAAAGTGTTCGAGCGCTTGGTGCTTAAGCAGCTCATTGCTTACATCAACGAGGATGGCGTTTCTCGGTTTTACAGTATCAGGATTCCGGAAAGGTCATTCAACAACTACTGTTTTACTGGGGATCCGCGACGCTCTAATTCGGGCATCAAGCAGAGGGGAGGTAACACTGATGGTCTGCGCAGACTATAGCAATGCCTTTGATACCGTCCAATTTAGGTCGCTGGTTTCTAAGATGGTTATTTCTAACTTCTACGTCGCCGACCTCCAGAGTGAGCTACAATGTGACTTATCAGTATGCTGACGATACAAAGTTTTGTATCCATTCGAAACCAAGTGATCTCGATTCTTCAGCAGAGCACATAAATAAAGCAGTTACAAGCCTGAGGGACTACTCTAAGAGTTCCAACCTGGCCTTGAATTTTTCTAAGACAAACTGGATGCTTATCTCCACCCCACAGATGGCGCGATATCACAGTTTAGAAGAACGAAAACTTCCTATCGCCTGTGGCGATACTCCACTAAAACGGATCTCCTATACAGAGCTATTGAGTGTACACGTGGACCAGCACCTGACCTGGAAGACGCATGTAGACCATGTGTTAAGTTCATCGTACGGGACACTGTCAGTACTGCGCAGGCTCAAAAGTCTAGCCCCCTTTCATGTGAGGAAACACCTGGCGGAGAGCTTAGTCCTCTCAAAAGTAAATTACACATGCTCTGTTTTCCACCCTCTTCCAGCATTTCAAATGAAGCGCCTCCAAAGGAAACAAAATGCATGCGCTGGTTTTGTCACAAGAAGGTTCGCAGGAATGGAGGACGTTGTAGAGTTGAACTGGCTTCCAGTGAATAAGAACGTTAAACTAAATATACTTAACTTAGCTCATAAGTCGCTATATGATGAAACGTTTCCTAAATATCTTAAATTAAATTTACACAAGGTCAGTGCTTATAGCTTAAGATCTTCGACTGCGCCTGTCCTTTCTATTCCGAAAGAATCAGGAACATTTCAGCACTCGGCAGCAACTAGTTTTAATAAGCTCCCTGTAGCAATTTGAAACATAACTGAGTACAATTCCTTCTGCCGTAGTATGAAGTGACATCTTTCATATAAGTAATTTTAAACAGCAAACACAACTGTAAATATGTATATACTCTATTTATTTACTTATTTATTTATTTATTTATTTTACATTTATAGTGTAGATATTGTAGATGAACAACTTTTTGTTGGATACTCTGCAATAAATCATTATCTTATCTTATCTATCTTTTGTATTTTGATGCAGATTTAAGGGATTTGGGAAAACCTTGCAATCCTCATAAATTTTGTAATGTAAGGGTAATGGTGATTCATGTTCTCTAGTCTATTTTCCTTTGATCAAGTCTTCATCTGTCATAAAAGGAGGGGGGATTACTTGTAATCAACAAATCTGGAATCTCTGAAAGTTTTATTAATTATCCAATGAACCATCAGCCCTTGTGAGCACACCCAAAACAAGAGACAAACAAGTTTTTCATGCATGTATGGCCGCGTTACTGTGCGTGTTTGTAGCTTTTGCTGAAACACTTGGCATTATTTGCAGATGCGGGCCACCCAGGAAATGCGTGTCCCTCGATATTCAATTTTGCCAGGAAAAAAGGTCATTTGGGGCGATTTTTACTTCTAAATCAACTTGATTTTGAATGTTGGTTATTTGTAACGGCAATTTTCGATAATTTCAAAAAAAGTAGGACTAGAACGAAACCATAAGCCCGATACGAGTTTTATTCGGTGTGTTTGTTTACCCAAACATGACACGCAATTTTGTTCACTTTGTTGTCGGATCACTAAAATCAACAACAACAACAACAAACTTTATTCGCTCTTGTACTTACAATTTTTTTAAGTAAAGCGGCATATAGACTGGCAACCTTATACTCTGGTATCTTTTTTGCTAAGAAATGAGAGTTCTTACCTGTACTACGTGGGGGGTTCTTTGCTTTCGGCTTGAAATTCAGCAGAAGTAGCGACTATCAATCACGCTACCGAGAGTGGTAGAACCGGCATGGTATATCGGCAAGGAAAAGCTCTAGTTAGCTACAGAGGTCTTGCAACAGACAGACGAAAGCACTCCGCGCCGTTCGTTTCGGACACGTCACCGAGATCAATTGACCGTGAAGGTCTGGGAGTACAGGAACTAGGCGAGAATTTCATCATAACATTATCAAAGTAAATTGGGATTCTGTTAATACGGTCACCAACGGGCCACGAAAGTTTGGCCGTATTAACAGGGTAAAGCCAAATTTTATGATTGGTCTAAATTGAGTGACTTCTTGACAGATATCTGATCAAAATTGCCTTCTAAACGACTGTTTTTTAACAAGCTTCCGGAATGCAGATATAACTTTTAAAAAATTGAAACTTCAATCAGTACGTTAATAACTGGTTCACGTGGCCGTATAAACGGGATTACGGGATTTCAGGCCGTTGGTCGTATTAAAGGGGTGGCTGCATTAACGGGGTTTTCTTATTAGAAATTGTATGGTTGTGTGGTCGTAATAACGAGGCAACCAGGCGGGGTTCCAGTGTAGGTCTATCGCCTCGTGAATCCAAAGCTACTTTGACAATGTTACCACGCAATTCATGATCAGTACGTAACAGGGCAGACGCACAAAAAAACTGACGCCAATTTGTTAACTGGATCATTGTGAACACTGGGCACTGCCTCTCGCCGAGCGAAATAAGAGAGAAGAGTAACTCGCTCAGGCTTCTACCCGCTAATCGATTTTCCATCCCGCTATTACTGTATGTTTTTTTCCAAATAATATCCTTGGCTACCTGTTAACCATGTTAACATTTACCTGTTTTGTTTATTTTTTATTTCATTATTATTTTTTCTTTATTTCACGGAAATTTGTAGACTTCAGGCATCAACTTCACTGAAATCGAGAGCCCCTGAACGGAAAAATTATAGGCACGCAATATGTGCGAAACGTAATAACCTCTTACCCCCCTATGTGTTCGGACAGCTTGGACTTGGGTATAAGTGCAGATTTTCTGATAACGACAATTTCAGCTTATACAAACATCTTGTCAATTTATACATCTCTTATCTCTAGACGAGAGACAGTGCGTAGAATTAATGATGGTCCAAACGTGATTTTACGTAATGTGAGAAATGAAAAGTAATGTGATAATGGTGGATTACTGTTTGACAGGGAATCAATGTGTTTTCCGCGGGTGAAATCTGCAACGAACCCGACCTTTTTGTTTTTGTCAGGTTTTAAGTCCATCATAGAATTTTATCACTGCTTCAGAAACATCACCAGCGGGTTGATGCCTGAAACAGATAAATCCAACAAAAGAACAGTATCCAGTAATAAAATAGCACGAGCTTTTGAATACAAGCGGAATTCGCTTTCCAGAATGAGCGGAAGTTTTTTCTGGCGTTAATTGCCTCCAGCTTTATCTCGGGTTCACCAATCAGCTTGCGATCGGTGGAGATAAACTTTCACTTAGTTTGTTTGCCCTGTGGATTATACTCAATTGTACAAACAAATCAATATTACATCAATTTATTTTCCGTGACAAAAAAATATCCTCGAAAAGAAAATGATTAGTATAGTAACTGAAAATGGAGACCTACTGTTTGAGTTGCAGGACGGCTGATTGTGAACGTTTGATACGCAGCAAACAAGTCTATACGCGCGTACGCAACAATGCGGAATAATTAATCTTGAGACTTAACACACCTAATACGATATGGCTTTATCTGATAGTGCGATATTCAGGATATAGATTAACAGTGGTTGTCAGTTCTGAGTTTCATTTTGAACCTGGGCTCTAATGTAATTAACAGCGCAAAGTGGTGACTAATTAAGTCAGGCTCATTCACCCTGGAAAACGTGGTGTGGGAAGGACAAAACTGACAACTATGGATGTTGATTCAACAACGCAGAAACCGAAAAGCAAAACGAAAGTGCACCGGGTTAAGTCGTGCCCGCTACCTTTTGATTTAATCCTTCAAATCGCGTGTAGTAAGGACTCTTTGGATTCAGAATTTACCGAAGCGAAGAAGTTTGTCGAGTTGCTGCGTCGGAAAGGAAAAGAATTTCAACTGGATGCCATTAGCGCTTCTGGAATGACTGCCCTTACTCAGTGTGTGCTAGACGGCAATTTGAAGAGCGTCAAGGCTTTGGTCGAACTGGGAGCAAATGTTAACAAGAAGGACGGACTAGGATCAACTCCTTTGCACCACGCAGCAAGTGAGGGATACATCAACATCGTCAAGTTCTTGTTACGCTGCAACGCTGATGTACGAGCGCTAAATAGAGAACAACAGATGCCTATTGATGTGGCAGATGGGGATGATGTACGCAAACTGCTATCGCGTGTCACTTTGTTTTACTCACCCATTAGCAAAAAGTTGACAAGACAGGCCAGTTTGCCAGTTTCCATCTGGCTATGAATACCCAAGCTTTTCATCTGATGTATTGATTTGAAACAGTAACATATAGACACGAATATTAACCTCTAAATTAGTTTGACTCCTTCGTGACAAAGATCACTGTCTTCAGTTGAAAAAAACGTGCTTTCCTACAAGTCTTTATCAGCGAAATCGGAAAAGTGGTGACGATGATATGAAAGATCAAGAGGAAAACATAAAGGACTTTACGCTCGTCCCTAGGGCCTACTCACACGGACTGTTCTGGCCGTGTGGACGATACTAGATCTCTTTTAGAAACAGTGTTGCGTAACACAGAAAGAGATAAGTATAATTAACAGCGCTAGCTAGGGGCGAACTGAACTTTTTGATGTATGATTTGGCTTGTTCCGTGAAATCTAACTACTGACCTAAAGCTTGGACTTTTTTTCCCGATGGACTACAACACTGGCAATTTGCCGAATGCTCAAGAATGTGTACAAGAAGGGGTCACCAGCATCACTAATTACTAACAGAAACGTAAACAAAACGACAGACAAATGACCCAAAGTTTTACTGATAAATTATTTATTATCTCCACATTAGTGCCGGTTGTCTTCCATCCAACAGTCTCCAACCAGAAGCTTATCACCCCGCAGGCGCGCAGCCAGCTTTTCATTCAAGTAGTAAAGGAAATCATTTTTGCCGACATTAAACGTAGGAGCAAGCAACCAGTTTGACGCAGACAGTGAAATAAGGGGCAAGCGAGTTTGGTCTGCCGAATTTAGAAGCTGTGAACTGACTGCGGTATATTGCACACTATTCCCAATGACTTATATATACTACAATACGGTTGCTTCTTAAAAGGCGTAAAATCCCCGAAGCCTTTGATTATATCATCGTGGCAAGAAATTTCGGAAAAGTACTTTAATAGCACGCCTTAGTACAGTCGTGTAACTCGTGCTTCCTTGCCCCCCCCCCCCCCCCCCCCCCCCCCCCCCCCCCCCCCCACCTTTTTCATTCACAAAATAAATCCCCCCACCCCCCCCGTGCACCCCTGCTCCCTCCCCCCCCCCCCCCCCCCTCCCCCATCCCTTCCCGACATACCTTCAGTCTCGACAACTGAAACATCCGGCTCGGCTTATCCATGCATTTTCCTTGTGGGATTTATGAATTATACAAGAAAATTAACAGTTAAATAGAGGGTATTACACGGCGGCGCGTAGATAGAACTTTTATTTTCAAACGAGCGCAGCGACTGAGTAATATATAGATTTAGGCCAGCCTAAAAGCGTAGCTCCTGGGCCAGGTTGTTATGGTAAAGGTAGAATTTTGATTTGAATTTGACTTTGTTTTGCTTCCAAACAATCCTGCCCCTGCGATCCAATCGAAAACTAGCACTTAGTCAGCGGTCAACTTCAAAAAAACACGTGACCTCGATGAGCTAAACTTGAACCCGCGATATGGTCACGTGATACTGATCAGCGGATATCTTGTTTTGACAGTTGTCAATTGATCATAACATGGATGTCCAATATTAAAGAAGAACGCGGTAACCAAGGTTGCATCTCTCTGTCAACCTATTATTTGTAGTATGGCCGCCATCGATCTTGCGCGACTCCGTCGTCGCCGTCGTGCGTACGCGCCCACGAGCAATACCGCAAGCCACGATAACCATGAGAAAATCAACGCGTGGGTTTCCTTTTCTTTCCTATATGAGTATGGGGCTCCGCTTCCCATTAAAATATCATTAATAATAACACGACTATTTCGCATTTCGCATTGAAATTTTTAAATTCATGAAAGTGGTTTGCGAATTCAAATGATGCGATCTTCAAGACAGATCTTGAAAACTGTTAAAAACAAAATATAAAGAAATAAATATAATCAAAATCAACTAACACCTACTGTTGTCCTTGAAGTCTTACCGTTGCATTAAAAGACTGAACAGTTGAACGTTTTATTCACTGATTAATAAA
>Ga0126339_10003158_pt1 | contig 11933 bp, 8 predicted proteins | sample OrbTmetagenome_2_FD_92532 | JGI IMG/M metagenome (GOLD analysis project Ga0126339, IMG submission 92532) | Coral microbial communities from Petempiche,Puerto Morelos, Mexico - Orbicella T R C metagenome | ecosystem: Host-associated > Invertebrates > Cnidaria > Coral | place: Petempiche,Puerto...
AATTTCAGTAAATTTTGCAGGTCTCATATTTCAGCTATCACCTTAAAAAACGTTCTCAGAAGACAGTTAAACCCTATACCGACCCCCTTAGGCTTCTTCCACACTACGCCGGACGAATTTGAAGACGCAACAATCACCGGTCATTTTGGATTTGTGTTTGTGTGAAACTCGGTCAGGGAAATCACATAATATCGTGGTCATCGTTTTCGAAAAGCTTCATTTTCAAAATGTTTTCCGTCCACACTAAACGCGAAGCCGGCACCTTAAAATTCCTCCGGTTTATAGAGAGTTTTCGGAATGCTCCGTTTTCTTAACGGATTAGTGTGGACGGTAGGCCTAACCGTAGAAATAAAGCCGCGTTTTTAAATTCCTCTGACGTAGTGACGACGGGGCTTTATAATCAACGAGTGAACGACTTCACGAACTCGTGTACGCCAAAAAACACCAACAACAAAGAATGAAGCAAACAAGTTAGTGATCTGCTGCTGCACACTTGAGAGCAATGAAGCCAGTATAAATACTCACCACGGAGGGAACCAATGCCTTGGTGCGAACAAGAGATGAAATTTGTTTCCACTTTGACATCATGGTTTCTAGTGACTTCTATTTATGCCCCCGACAATGATAAACCTCTTATCGCTGTTATGTCATCTTCGCGTCAGGTCAGACAGAGGGAAAGAGATAGACACGAGAATTAGTGGCTGGTAGAGTAAAGACTAAGAAAATGAAAAAAATAGATATGAATAGGCCACTGTGGTTAGGGACTAGAACAATGGCAAAGAAATGAAAAGGCTTAAAGGCTGGTTTTCACTAGCGTACAAACACACGCAGACGCAGTTAAGGAAGGACCATTATTTTTTTGAGGGGGTGGGGAGGTGGGCAATTTTCTGGTTCATGAAATTTTTTTCTCACCCTTACGTTGTGCATGATTGTTTTTGGTAGACAATAGTTTGTGCAAGAATCTTTTTAAAGTCACACACAGAACCAGGATTGTAGAAAGCACTTGCTCGGTTTTTTTTCCCATGGCTCCTCTTGTACGATTTTTTTTTCAGTCGTTTTTGCTGTGCAGGAATTTTTTCGGGGTAATTGCCCACTCCACCCTGCCCCCCTCAAAAAAATAAGCGCAAAAAACCAGAGAAGAACATCACGTGTATATACGTGAATAATTAACGAGGAACGATGCGCTTAATAGCTTTGAGAATGTAGGATATTCTAATGAAGAATTGAGTAAATGGAGATTAGAATCACACGCGACATTTGACGTTCACCTCGAACGAGTTCACAATAAAATGGGAAGGAATATGACGGCAGATATATCATAACTTGGACAGCAGATGTCGCCGTGGCCAGTTTCTGACGTTTCTGTGAGCAAATGCCAGAAGTTTTGTTGCAAGAGCGTGACATTCGCACAGTTGAGAAAATTGATGAAAAACATATTATGGCGACGGATAAAATTATTTAAATGATGTTAAAGTGATTAAAAGCTTTCTAGATTAATATTTAGAATTTCAAAACAAAGCGTTGAAGTCATTAACAAGTGGCGAGGATAAAAACAAAACACTTGCAGTGAGTGATAATAATGGATAGCGAAAGGATTACCTCCTAAATTTTTAGGCAGCACGGTTTACCGTTTTTCTTTTTTTTTTCGTTTCGGCGAAACAACAAAAAAAGCAGATCTTAAACCCCAAGCAGTATTGCTAACTATAAATGTCGCCTGACGAGTAATGCTTAATGACTTTTTTTCTCGCCGGCGATGGAGTTAAACTGAGGAAAATAGCTTAAATGCATCACTCTTCTTTATTGAAGCTTTTAAAATAATTGGCATTTCGAATGTTATTTAAAATTTCAATTGGGATAAGTGTAGTTCAAATGTGTGTATCTGAAGATATCATGAATTTATTTACCTAGTTCACTTTGTAGTCAGGTGACTTTCTAGGTCAGTGGTTGATGAGACAAAGGTGCAGACGTTCTATCCTGGCCAACCATCCCACACTGTCGATCAATCACCACAATTTCGGTGGCACGATGCGACTGAGCGCATTGCTTCTCAACTTGATTTCTGGATGAAGTACTCATTCATTACATTTTACCTTAGCATTTTTGTTGTCAAAAACATTCGCCGGCACTCATTTTTATTCCCAAGCGGAGAGAGGTAACAGGCCAAACTCAAAGTCTGCGCAGCAGTCAGTGTCCGGCCTGTCTCAGTCCAAAACGACCTCTCGGCTTTACTGACTATGAACACAACAACCTAGTCCCACGCATCTGTGGTATTCTTTGGCAGGCCGCTCTAACAAAAAGGCAAGGCTTGCCTAAAGGCAAGCGCTTAACTCCAATTTTCGTGCCGATTCTTAAGGTCATTCCGCTGAAATAGAACCTGCACTGAGGTTTTTGTGAAACTTTGTCTATCGATTGTTTATATTATAGGAACTTAAATTTTGGAATAGAAATGAGGAGTCCCCATGTTCGTTTACGAGCAAAAGCACCTTGTTTATACCCATATAAATCCTTAAAATAGCACCATGATTGTAGTTACGATTGCTTGCTAAATTCACGTTTTCGACGATTGCTTTTTGTTCTACACTGAGAATTGGTCCATATTTATTTTACACAGAGAAATTTATTACTCAATTCAAAACATCAGAAAAAAATGATAGGTCACCATACTCGTTTGTGAGAAAATGACGATTTACCTCTATGGCGAGGTCCAGCTGTGAAGAAAAAGCCGCCATTTTTTAATGCACGCGCGCTAATCACGCGTGAAATTATGCGCAGTAGGGATGCGCAATGCAATACTGGGGAATGACCTTAAGGTGTAGCTAGCGATTATGAGCTCCCCATTCAGAGGCGATCATACGCCTGCATGCAGGCTACTACCAAGTGTCAGCGGCTTCTCTGAACAATTTACCAGCCTACATATTTTGGAGTTCTCTGGAGTCATGCCTTGCTCTGAATTTGTTTACTAATTTTCTTATTGCCTCAGTGCACTATTTCAGTTGTTTTGATAAATAAATTTACCGTTGCATTAAAAGTGACTATAACTAGAATAGTTATACGCAGCATTTAAGCTACATGTGTTGGTTTACGGTATTACATAGGACTAATTTATGTAACCGGTTTACACTGTGTTATAATTTTTATGTTATCCCAGCGATTTGAGATGTGATAACTGTATGTTACCAGCGAGATTATCCCAGGCTTGGGAAAACTGTAACATCTATTTGTTTACTTTAACTTCACGACTTGAAATCATCATTCATATTTTACAGTGCAAACAGAGCGAATGCGCTTACTGGAACCTAAAACTGTCAATGGGTTTCTTGCGCAGTGCGCGAGTTATCCGTAACAGCTTCTCTCTCCTTGTTGCAGACGATGCTTCAAAACAAAGCACTGTTGACTTCAGCGTTAGCCGAGGGAAAAAAATCAGCAATGTTTTACCTGAAATACTTACAGGGAGTTTGCTATATGGAAGGAAAAGTTTATTCTATGCATTCTGATAGTTTGTTAAATAACAAATACCAGAAAGACTGGGATAAATAGACTTTCGATTCACCCAAAATCCTACATCAAGGTCAAAGTTATTTCTTTTTCAGTCAAATTTATGATTCGATTTACGGGGGTCTTAGCTTGAACACTGACAACTGTTAATTAAAACATTTGTAGCGCTGCAAGATAATAAATAAACAGAAAAAAAATTACAGAAAGATATTCCAGACGTTGAAATCTTAAATACATCTTACCATTGTTAAAGCTTTTCTCGCGGGTACTTTACGCAGCTCGATTCTCCTTTTCGCTCAATTACGTATTTTCACTGGAAAACCGTTTGGTAGTACTGACTCAAAGAGTGCGGTGTCGGGAACGTTGTGGCTCCACTGTTATTTGCTTGTTATGTGGGTGAGTCACCTGCTGGGGCGTAGCAAACTGAACTCGAACGATGGAGAAATATAAATAGCCCCTGAATTATGTTATACACTTGGTGATTCGTTTGGCTACTTATTTCTGTCCTGAGGCGCTTGAAAATAAAATAATCCTCCTAATGAGTTTTCATGAATACGTTTTGGCCTTGCAGATGGTAAACTCTTTAATTTTCTAACTGAACGTGCACGTTAAAAAACGTTTATTGGTTTTGTTATTGTTTGAAGGGAAAAACATGAATGCATTGTAAAAACCATGTCAGTCATATTAATTAAGTTGACAAAGCAATACTGTGCTTCCATTGGTTCCAGAACATGGTGCTATTTTGAGCTTGTTTATATTGCTACTCTCTAAATTTACTCTTTGAACAATCATTGACTTTCACAAAATTTTGAAGCAAACTCGTTCGAAACCAAAACTGAAAGAATGAGAGATAATATCTCGCCTAAAAATACCTCTTCTACGGTTGGAAACCGAAGAATTAAAACCTTCACCACAGCTAACTATTCACGCATGCAGAAAAAAAACTCTTTCACCAACTTGTTAATCAGAATTACCACAAATTGTCTTAATTAACACGATTCTTCAATGCTTAATCCAAGGGGGAGCTTTCCTACCTAACCACTACTTTTAGCATCAGAGAGCCGTAAACTTTGTTTCTACTATTCACCACATAGGCTGAGCACTGATTTTTCAACAGTGTGTGACCTGAGCTGTTGAATAACTCTTTAAGATTTCCTGATTTTCGAGTGGCTGCAATTACTTTGCTATGGCTTTGTTCAACGCGTTTGTTTACCAATAAAACTCGTGCGGCACGCTGTTTTTTTTTTTAAAACCAATCAGAAGCTAACCAACTCCGGTCGTAACTCGGTTTACATGTTTCGCTCACTTGGTAGGGTGTTTAGCTTCCAGTTTTGATTGCTCGGGATTGCGGGCTCATCGCGTCATTTGCGCGTGCTGTGCATGTTTGGTCATCAGATATAAGGGGTGGTCCATTTGACTTTTGAGGGGTGTATGGGTGATTTGGTAAAGGCACGATGTTTTTTTTTACCATTTCAGGCACAAGCAAATTTTTTTCCTCGGAATGTGAGTATGCATGGTACTTTTCTTTTTCTCCGTGCCTTGCATACGGCGGCTGCGCACGCAGTACGAACGGCAGTCAAAACTGAGCTGTCCTACCGAAACGACACGATAATACCCTTTTTCTTCGCAGCTAACAAAAATAAAGACAATGCTAAAGTTGCTTTGGACTCTTCTAATAGCTAACTTGAGAATTCCGGGTTTAATTTGACGAGGAACAGCATACAGAACAGCATATTTTGATCAAAATGACACAACTATTATCCCACCTGGCGACACTCGACGAACTACTAGCGAGTTGCCATGCCGGACGCCCGCGACCCATTTTTGGCACCAGTTAGAAGCTTGGAGACACAAAATATTTCATATTATTATATGGCAAGCTAGTCTTGAGGTAAATCCGAGCGTTCTGATTGGTTCTACCTTGGTCGGGATTTCGCCATACGCAAGATTTGCAATTAAAACTACGGAAAGAAAACGTGGAAATACTCTCATTCTTCGCAAGAAACTACCTAAAAGATTGATATTTTACAGAGCTTACAACATGGACGAGGAAGACGAATATTCGCCAAGCGAATTTTATTGTCCTTGAAATCTGGAAACGTCTAATGTAGAAACTGAAACAGGCATCGGCGAAAGTCAGGAGGCCATAGACGATTTTATAAACAAAAGGAAAAGTGCAAACACAAATTAGAAGACGGCTACTGATATCAACACTCTTCTCCACTACTTGGAAGGTAACGGTATGACAAATGAAAGAATTGAAAACCTACCTACGACGGAGTTTGACCACCTTTTGACCAAACTTTTTTATGAACACACGCAGGAACCAGCACCAATTTCCAATTTTCAGCGCAGAATTGTCCAGAATGAAAAGAAGCGTCGAATTGTTATCGAGAGCGACGAGGACGATTTACTTTAAGGCTGCTTCTTCGTCAGCTGTGTATAAGTTTGAATGATTTTCACAACAACCAACTTTGACTTTTCTTCATCCATATTTTATGATGCGCAAGTTAAAATATTCCAGGATCGACAGAAACCCTTTTCCGAATTTCAGCAACCTGCAGCTGTTGACACTTCCGTCAAATTCCGTTATAAATCGTTCTTGAAGTCTGTTCTGTCTGAGTTGCTCGCGTCATGAAAAACATGTTACGGCGGAAGCCCTTTGAATTCAAGTGACCGGAAGTACGTTTTAAGACAAAGCAAACAAGCATGGCCCGAGTGCCATATAATAAACTACTTACTAACCTAGCTGGCTCGAGCCGTACTGGGGATTATTGGTCCGCGGTCGTTTTTTTACGGACCTCGCTGCGCCCGGTCCGCACTGCCTCGACCTTGAGCCAATAGGGACCTTAAGCAAACCACGACGGCAACGGCAACGAGAACGCCACCAAACAAAAAGTTTAATGAGCAGAACAATAGCTGTGCTCGTGCGTCATAAATCTTTGTACGCGTCTTTGCCGTCCTCTGCAAAACAACAACGTGAAATGACTAAGTTCTGTGTATTTTCGAGAACGTGAACGAGAGCGGCTAATTTTTTGTATTTTCATTTGGAATTGAACGCTGGCGTTACGTATTTAGGTTGAGCAAGTTCTGAGACAAGTAGGCCCACTAAACAGATCTAGACATCTGCGAAACTCGAAGATAAGATATAAATTCACTTTTTACTAGACGTCGTCCTTAGCGTCGCCGTCTTCGTTGCTCAAGCTCCCTAATATTCCTCAGTACGGCCCTCACGCTCGGTTTAAGAGGTTATTATTCACTTTTTACAATCTGATATGGAAACAATCTATGATGGGAACTGTAAATCCCTTTTCGTGAATATTTAATGCCTTCTCCAGTTAGAAAAATTTCTCCCGCCTGCTGAAACCTGATTGGTCAATTAAAATTTCAGGCGCGCTAGCCGTATGCAAGGTGTAAGGTACAGGCTTTTTGCGACGCTCTTAACGTGCGTGAATTTTTTTTCCGCAGTGGTTGTGTGTATGATTTTCTTTTAGTACAAGTATGCCTGCAGAATATTTTTTCAAACAGTTACCCCGGCCACCCCTCAAAAGTCAAATGGTCCAGCCCTAAAATCAATAAGGCGCAAACCATTCGTAGACCGCTCTAATGTCAAAACAGTTTTAAAACGACAGAGAGGTACCATTAGGCTGCCGCTGTAATAAGTAAAGAATACAATTTAGAATGAGGGGTTTGCTTGAAGAAACAAGGTGGAGACTTCCATATCAAAAAATTATAAATAACTTCTTGCTGCTACACCGTGCTGACGAGACCCAGCCAGGTCGAAACAGCTGTCCACGGTGTCAATTCTTGGCTTTCACTTTGAACTCTATCTTGTCGTTGTCCCGTTAGGCTTTCTACGTAGTAATCAGCCTTGCTTCATTGTTATGTTAACATATTATACTACAGTCCTCAATGTAAATCAAACGGCCTTTAGTTTGTTCATCCCGCCTAATTAACTTCAAAGGTGGTTTTAAAATAACCTTCATTATAAAGAATTCGATTCAAAGAACTTTTTGTGAACTGCTCAGCTTTAGGGTATGATGAAAAAAAGATAACACTGTGGAGAACTTTTTTTTTTTACTTAACTGAATAGTTCACAAATCTGAAATTTTGTGGAGTTATTTGCCTCGCGGCCCCCCGGGTTATTTCCCATGGCATTTTCAAAATAGTCTTACAGTTGAGACTCGAAACATTAGGTCCCCTCAGGGGATCAAACAAAATTGCTTTTATGTTAATGTTTGACTATTCAGAATTACGAGAGGATATAACGGCAATGCTAGGATGGTAGAGTAATGACATGTGCATATATTTTACACCAAGGTAGTGGTTAGCCTGTGGTTCTACGTTAGTTAAAAATTAAAAACATGGATGCGGTGTTATGAATTAATTTTTAATGATCTTTGTTCAGTACTTGAGCCCCTTGTCTTCAGTTTATTTCAATTCTTAAGTTGTTAGCTTCTCACGGTGTGAAACTAATCCAGTTATTATCAAACACGATCATATTTTACAGATATTGAATTTTTCGCTGACATAAATATTACGAAGGGCTCTAAATAAAAATGTTCCTCGCGTTGTCATTCAGAGTGATCTAGAATTCTGGTCTGCCTTTCATTAGGATAAAGGCGAATTAAAACAATTACAACCATATTTTTTACACGATCTTTGGCGGCATGTAATTAAAAGTAATTTTACCGGAGCCTCGTGTATCAATTTAGTAAAAGAGAAGTAAAGTATTGAGCAATCAGACAGGCTTAATATAACAAACCTGGGGCCCGTTTCTCGAAAGCCCCGGAAACTTTTCGGGCCCGTAAAGCCATAGCAAAATCTCGAACCTTTCGATTACAGAGCTGTTTTATTCACATATTGTTAATATGAAGAGAAGTTCCCTTTATACAAGAAGTTTCAGGCGTATACACTTCTCCGTTTTTAGATACAGATGGACCAAAAATGGTTTTACGGACCCGAAAAGTTTCCGGGGCTTTCGAGAAACGGGCCCCAGACCCGAAGAAAGCTATGAATCACTTTTTATTTTGTTCTAGAGTGTTGTACAATTTTCTTCAATTGAGAAGCCTGATGAATTATTTCTTTCATTTCAACCACAAATTATTTTCCCCTAAAGTTGCCGTAATTTCTTTTTAAAAAAATATTTGTCAGCATTCAGCGATATCTCGACGGAAAACGATCTTCTTGAGAAGTGATTTTCTTTGGAAGTTAACGAAGTAGGACTTGACTTTGGTCCTTAGTTTAATTTAATAAGGTAATATCTGATCTTGTTCTTGCTTGTAGCCTCAAGGTAACTTACCTGTCACAAGGGGGGCGATCAACGAATGTGGTATTGAATAGTTATCATTAATTTGCCGGCGGGGCGGCTGAAGCAGTTTCCTGTGCTATTCGTAGATAATTCTGATAAGATATCTAGACAAGATAGTCTCAGAAAGTCTTCCCGAAAGAATGAAAAGATAAATTCCGCTTACCAAAACATTGTGTCTTATTCGCGCAAGGTACTAAGAAAGAATTTCGTCAGTACGTTTTGTACAAATATTGATGAAGATAATCTACACTAGATAGAGAGAACTGATAGTTTGAAGATTTGTTTACCATGAATTGCTGAAAACTAATGAACAGCCTTCCAAAAATCCTCGTATTTGCCATACGAAGGAAATTGTCAAAGCTGTATAAACCTCATGATCATTGGGATTTAGATCGATCTTGAAGCTCCATCGGATAATTCTTTTGGTTTCACCGGCGATGATTGAAGATAAAATGTTTTGTGCGTACTTTCGTGTTAGGAAAACCAAGATCCGACAGTAGTGAAACTAAACTCTGATCTAAACACTTTGGACTTCAAGAATAGACAAGAAATTAAAATAATCCATAAAACACAGGGTTAACTGTAATATGCGTCTGTAAGTAAAGTTCTGATCGCACTTTTACGCAAAGAATGAGAAGCTAAAGCCCAAATAAGCGAGCGCAAATACACCTCTTTGAAAACAACAAATTTCGCACGCGACGGCCGATAAAAGCGAACAGATGAATAGAAGCACTTACTCACCTTAAGTTTTTAGCAACAATATTCGTCGACGGTTTCTGTTCAGTCTTGAAACATTTACCCACGCTGTATTTTGGTCTCGGGTTTACCACGGTTGATGTATTATTCGTCGGATTTAACCAATCATATCGACATGCCTCTCCATTTTAAACTATTTCACTGATAAAACTAAAATCTTTGCTGCTATCTCCATCTGGTCTGCGCATAATATTCACACAAGAAGAACGAGTTAAGAATCAGTAAAACCACAAATGGATTCATTAAAACAATTTGAAAACATGATGTTATGAAAATCACACTAAAACGCATGCAATTCGTTCAGCGACATTATTAAAAGCCATGACAAAAATTTAAAAATTTTTAAGTCTGCCTGTCTTATGTGTGAATTCTGAATTGTCTGTGTAGACAAAAATTTCACAGCGAAAACCCAGAGTTGTTCTGACTGTTTCAAAGAGTATTTTGAATTCGTAACTGTCTGAAACATTGTATATTGACCAACAAGTGGATTTCCAATGTGGATCTTTCCTAACGAAGCAAAATATCAAAAATCGACGAGGACATCAATAATGGTAATCCATTTCAACATAAAAATAATTAACATAAATTAACATTACACTATTGCATGCTATTGGCAAACTCGCAATCTGATTGGATACACAGAGGCCGCTTAACGACCCATAGACGAGAAAGTGAAACTGAATTTTAACTTCGCGTTTTCGAGACGTTTCTAAACTAAAATATGTTTTGTTCCTCGATAAATCGGTCAGTGATTTATATTGACTGACAATTAGACGAACTAGCTCGTGATTTTTATTAACTTTGATAGCTACCATCCACCGTTATAGTTCACCTCAAATTTTCCTCTGTCCTCATTGGCCAAGACATAAGCACGAGGTATTGTGTTGGAATGGGCGACCATCAGAAGATGTCGTCCGATCAGCTTCGTTCTAAAACTTTTTAGATGAAAATTAAAAAAATCATTCTCCCATGTTAATTTTCGTTAGACGACAGCACGAAGAACTAGTTTTTCCGGTGAGGTAAAACGGCAACTGGACGCAAACAATGCAAGTTCAGTTCGATATTGTGGAGAGAAAAAGCTGATTGGCGAAGATGAACAGTTGTACTCTTAGTTGCATTGTACTCTTCTGAAATAATTAAGTGGGGATAGGTTTTTATGTATAGCAAGAACATTCCTAAGCCTTATACAATAGATTATACATGCATATAATATGTCTTTCTTGGATATAGTTTCCAGACATTGTAGACATGTAAGTAACTTTGCTTGCGGGAAAACCAAAATTTACAGCTTTTAATTAGATCTGTAACTGAACTAATCATGACCGACAGATTACGATGAACTTATTTCAGTGGATTAGAACTTTAAGCAGTGTTCATAGCCCGGGGTGTACTCCCAGAATAATTTTGTGGGGGTGTGCGGCCCACTTCCCAAAACCCCTACCCTGTTTATGACCTGACCAAAGATTCGATATCCTATTCATGACCTCGCAGTTGCTTTAAACATAATTTTTAAACATTTTATCACCTTTTAACATCTTTTCAGAATTGCTTTGAGATAATTATTTCTATCTTAAAGTTTATACTTAATTTAGTTTAAATTATTCTATTTAGTTGTACTTTCAGTGATTGTAAAGCGATATAGAGCTTTGTATATACTCCCTATATAAATGAAGTTATTGCATTATATTGTATTGCAATTTGTGAGGGGCTTTTGTTGATGGTCTTATCGATAATGATGAAAAAGTAGCTTCTTCTAAAAAACACACCCAATTCAAGACTAGAGTGCAAAAAACCATACCCTATTTATGACCAAAGGGAGCAACCCACCGGGTTCATAGCAGGACTTGTGTCAGGTTCGCGTCTCTTCCTTCAGACTTCAAAAACATAAATAGGGAATTTAAGAAAACCACTTCGGCAACAGTAACGGGAACGTCGCTAAACTAAGACACTTTTTAAACTTTTATATATTTCGACTGTTTTAGGCTGTGTTCCATATTCATTTTCGGGATAGTTTTGACAAAGAGAAACAAACTAAATGACTTCAGAGTATCAGGTAAAATATAAAGTCATTTTTCAATCGACGTTCTCCTCCGCGTCGCCCTCGTAGTTACTTAAAAGGGAGCTTAAGAAACGACGACGGCGACGCCTAAGGCTTAAGACCAAGTTGATTTATATTTTACCTTCGAGTCTTGCAAATATTGCTCTTCTTGTGAGGCAAGTTCTAATACACGTCTCCCCCCCCCCCCCCCCCCCCCCCCCCCCCCCCCCCCCTCTAATCCTAAAAAAAAACATTTTTTGGGGAATATTTTTTCTGAATTCTCGACAACAAAATTATCCATTGTTCAAACATTTTATCATCTAAGCCTGCATA
>Ga0126339_10003159_pt1 | contig 11932 bp, 10 predicted proteins | sample OrbTmetagenome_2_FD_92532 | JGI IMG/M metagenome (GOLD analysis project Ga0126339, IMG submission 92532) | Coral microbial communities from Petempiche,Puerto Morelos, Mexico - Orbicella T R C metagenome | ecosystem: Host-associated > Invertebrates > Cnidaria > Coral | place: Petempiche,Puerto...
CGCTTGTTGACATAAATATTTTCACGGACGAGTACTATCCATCCGGGTATTTTCCTCGGACGGGCACTATGGGCTGATAGTGTCTCTCCGCGGATGAACACTATTGCGTCACGTGATCAGTTTGAACCGATAAGAATCGGAGAAAATTTAGTGGTGAACTATAATGGTTGTTAGAAAACAGTCCTAAGAAAATACGCGCGCTGATTGGTTAAAAATCGTGTTTCTAGAACTCAACAGAAACACAGAACTAGCACGAACTGTTGACGTAATGATGGCGCGAGCAAAGAGAATTTACATTTTGATAATCAAAGTTAACAAGTTGTTTTCCATTTTTTCGTCGCTGTGTTTTCTAAAAGAAGTAGAAAACATGTTCTCCGTGTTTCTGTCGAGTTTTAGTATAAATCTACTAGCATTCTATCACGAATGCCGTTCTCTGATTGGCTACGCTGCTCACCATCTATTCTGTGATTGATAGTGAGTTGCGTAGCAGTGTGCGCTTGTTAACAGAACGACGGCCGCTTCTTTGCGTTTTCGAGGTGTCTGTCAAGAGTATTTAGATAAAGTTTTGAACGACTAACAGATTTATACTAAAACAATTAGATTATTCGCTCTCGATTTCTATGAAAAAGCTGTGGAAACACTCACCTGGGGCTCGTATTCCCACAGCATTTCTCGTTCTCCCAAACTTCCACTCGTGTTTCTATTAAACAATTAGATTATTCGCTCTCGATTTCTATCGCGCGATAGTTGACGAGGGGGCAGCCCGAGTCAACTATCACACGATAGAAATCGAGAGCGAATAATCTAATTGTTTCAGTATAAATCTACTAGTCGTTCAAAACTTTATCTAAATCCGGGTATCTTAGCCAGTCAGATTGCAGCATTTGCATTAATACACTGGTAGAATTCTACTAAAAGTCGATAGAAAGACAAAAAACTTGTCATATTCATCGTTCGTTATTTTATTTAGAAAGCTTTCTTAAAAAATAGGATTTACTTTTTGCGTGTTTCAATCGAGTTATGGGAGCATTCGTGAAAGTTTGGGATAACTCAAAAAAGCTGTGGAAACACTCGCCTATTGGCTCGTGTTCTCACAGCATTTCTTGTTCTCCGTACTTGTTTTCTTGTACTCGTACTCGGTGGAAACACGAAAAGTGTTTCCTATTTCTTGATTTATATTTACATTGCCATTTTGTCAGTTCTTTAAAGGTCTTGCATCCTGTGGTGCTTGGGCATGTTTTGATGAATTCAATCGCATTGAGCTGGAAGTTCTGTCAGTGGTAGCCCAACAGGTAATCATTCTCGGCTCTTTTCAGAATCTGATAACTAAACCAATCTAATTGATATAGCTAGCGCCAGACACCATACATCTGCAAGAAACCATAATCTATCCCTAAACCTCTTGTTTTTGCACGTCATGGGTTCTGTCTCAAGCCATCAGCCGAATAATTAATGCTTGATATTGTTTTGTTTGGCAGATTCTGTGTATTCAGCGTGGTATAGCCGCTCATCAGGATAGGTTTATTTTTGAAGGAACGGAGCTGAACTTGAACTCCAATTGTTTCGTGGCTATTACGATGAATCCTGGTTATGCAGGAAGGTCAGAGCTCCCTGATAACCTCAAGGTACAACACAATCAACTCATGCTCAGGTTATTTTATAATAGTTGTTGTTGCAGTTATCAACGGCTTGCAACACAAACGAGGCGAAAGGGTCAATTCTGCATTGTATTGACCCTTTCGCCTAGTCTGCATGCCTTTTAAAGCAAAAGAATATTTGACCGCAGACTCAACTGCAATAACAGCTATTGAGAATGTTGTGAACACTGTATAAGGCCCAGGTCCTAGCCAGTCACATAGGAAATAATGAATACCACAATAAGCTAAAATATACATGTTTGGCCATGTACGTGTTTGGCTTAAAAAGTGCGACGACGCAGATGTTTTTATTTTACTCCCTCCAGCTTTCAGATTTATAGTCGGGCAATTTCAAATGACAGTGTCACAGTAACCACTTATACACTACATTATATGGTTCTCGCCTTCCTCTAAGGGTTCCCCCGGTACTCCAGTTCTCCTCTCTCCTGAAAAGCAAGCACTTCCCAATACTAACTCGACCAGGATAGTAGACTCACATGAAAACCAGCTAGAGCTGACGTGGCTTTCGCTCTTGATATTGTTATAAATTTACATCATTAATAGAACGTTACGAATAGGCGAACTGGAAGAGTTCATTGAAAGTAAGTGGTACGGTGGGGGTGTGGTGTGATACACCTAGTGGTACCAATTAATGATGATAATTGTATGCTATGGTGTTGTTTAGGTGTTGTTCCGCACTGTAGCCATGATGGTACCAGACTATGCCCTGATTGGAGAAATCATGTTGTACTCCTATGGATTTGTAGATGCTCGTAATCTGTCAGTAAAGATCGTTACCACCTACAAACTGTGTTCAGAGCAGGTCAGAGTAGCTGCTAGACTTTCTAAACGTCCTTTCCAATAATACCTCCCCGGGCCAGCGAAGGATTAAGCAAAGGTCGACTTGTGGCAAGTCTATGTAGCTGCTAATGTGTGCTGACCATGTCTTGGTCTAGTTGCATTTCGCAAATTTACCTTGTTTATGTTTCATTTCCTCCGAAACAAAACTAAATTGTTTTGGCTTCAGGGTTGGGTGAACTTTTGACATAGTGGTGATATTATCCAATCAAAAAAAAAAATAGGGAATAACGCTTTAAATACACGTTTATCGTTACTAAATTGTAAAACAAACCTTTCTTGTATTTTGTTGATTTTTATTGATTTGAAAAATTACATACAATTTGTTACGCTAAATCCCACATACCTACATTTACATACGCGCGCCTCAGTACCTGTTACCTGATAATGTTAATACAGTGCAGCAATAAAACGAGATGGTATATCAACCTACTTTGTATTTGTCCCAGTTCATATTCTGAGTTGACAATTTATTATTTGATTTGGCAAAACAAACCTGCGAAAAGGAGTTCAATGCAGTAATGAAGTGATCTCCTCCGTCGTCTAAAAGCTCGGTCTCCCAAAATTCCCAACACCCGAATCATTCACTATTTCCTTTTTAAATGCCTCCTTGCTGATGTTAAAACAACCCTTTTAGGATTTAAATTTGCAACTGCATGGAAGAAGTCAAATTTGTAATGTAGTTAATAGTTATTGTAGTGAGAATGTTTGTTTTGGAGAGAGGCTGAGTGATACCTTTTGATCAACAGCTGTCATCCCAGTTCCACTACGACTATGGTATGCGTGCAGTCAAAGCTGTGTTGGCAGCAGCTGGTAACCTGAAGCTCAAGTATCCAACAGATGACGAGAATGTACTGTTGCTGAGATCAATCATGGATGTCAATCTACCCAAGTTTCTTTCTCACGATATTCCACTGTTTGAAGGAATCATTTCTGACTTGTTCCCTGGTGTGGCCTTGCCCAAGGCCAACTATGGTACTTTCCTCGACACAGCCAAAGAGGTCAGTTTTTTCCGCTAAGAACTCAGGAAACAATTAAAGAAGAACGAATGTCCTTTGACAATCTTTGTTTGTTTATGTATGCTCCAGTTAACTGTCCTCGTTATATCTTTTTCAGATATGTGACAAAAAGAATCTCCAAATGGTTGATTTTTTCAGTGAAAAGATTATCCAAACTTATGAAATGATGATTGTTCGGCATGGGTAAGAAATAGGCTGGATTTTGCTTGTCCTCATTTTACCGTTTGGGATATTGTACTGTATAATGGTCTAACCGTATTTATTTTGTAGCTTTATGATGGTAGGCGATCCATTCTCCGGGAAGACTAAGGTACTAGAAGTACTGGCTGAGACACTGAATGTACTGACAGACAGGGGTTATGATGATGAAAATGTAAACAAGGTAAATGATCAGGCATTTTCCTATCTAAAAATGCCATAAGGCTATAATAAAAGATATCGATACCACTGTAAAACTGATCTCTGTCTTATAAAACCAACCTAACTACCCACAAAAGATAGTACTGAACTATAGGCATGGGTTACAGCGAACACTTAATCAAAAAGTTATGCATACTGAAAAGTTACACAGAATTAAAAACAGTTCAATGAGTTTTACTGTAGTAGCAAGAAATAAATTCAAGCTTTCTAAAGATTTCATAACGAACAATATTTATTTCCCCTAACATTTAAGAAATAGAAAACACGTACCGTGTTTCTATCGAGTTTTAGTAGAATTCTACTAGTATACTAGTGCAAATGCTGCAATCTGATTGGTTGAGCTACTCGTATACTATCAGCCATTAGAGTGCAGTGGCTGTCGGTCGTCCACGAAATGCGACGTTTTTATCGCTTTTCCGAAGTTTTGGAAGAAAGTTTAGATGTAAATGCATGATTAAATTCCTGAGAAGACCAAAAGAAGGACATAAACGGATTCATGACTTGAAATTTAAAAAAGAACTTGAAATTATTGAAAAACAGGTGCGCGCGCGTAAACAACCGCAAATTTATCAAGGACAATTCAATACGTGCGATTTTGTTAAAGGGTAAAGTTCACTAATGCGTGGAAAAATATTTGGAAACCATTGTTTGCGTTAATTTAAGTTAGAACTCTACTAAAACAATTAGATTCGCTCTCGATTTCTATGAGGTGATAGTTGATTCGGCCTTCGGCCTTATCAACTATCACCCCATAGAAATCTCGAGCGGAAGTTTGGGAGAACGAGAAATGCTGTGGAACACGAGCCGTAGGCAAGTGCTTCCACAGCTTTTTCGAGTTCTCCCAAACTTTCACGAATGCTCCCATAACTCGGTAGAAACATGGAGAACATGGTTTCTATTTCTTTTAGAAAACACCGCGACCAAAAAAAGGGAAACAACTTGTTTAGTTTGATCATCAAAATGTAAATTCTCTTTACTGGCGCCATCATTACGGCAACAGCTCGTGCTAGTTCTGTGTTTCTATCGAGTTCTAGAAACCATTCAGCGCGCGTATTTTCCTAGGGCGGTTTTCGGAGTGAGCAACTTTACAGCATCTTTTCTAAAAGCTAGCATATTTTTGGCATATTTTCACTATTTCGAAGTCACATTCATAAGTAATTGATATTTTAGCACGTTTTCTTTGGAAACTCACAAGAAGTTCACTAGAAACTCTTTTGCTTTTCGATCGGTGTTGATAGATTCCAACAACGAAGCTTTTATATAAGTACTCCTTGTTTCAAAGAGTCCTAGAGGAGATTTTCATCGAAGGAAAGCAATATATAAGCTTAATATTTGCGTGAGCATTTGTTGGATTTCGTTTGTTTACACGAGTCGAGCAGACTATGCGTAGCAAATTTAAGAACAGTAATGCGAAATTTCGACTCAAAATCACTATTTTTTCAACTTACATTTCTAACTGTGACCGCAAATTGTTCCTCAACTTCCTCAGTGTCTTCCAAAACGTCCAAAATGGCCACAAAATCGTCTCCCCACAGAAACAGACTGTCTGTACTGTCCGCCATCGTGAATGAACTTGTGCACGGTCAGCGTCACGTGACGGGTCTGTTCAACATCGGAGACCGCGCTATTGTTTAACCCTTTGAAGTTTGCCTAGTTTCATAACCATTGCCCTCTACTAACTATGATTCCAAATATGAATATGCTGGATGTAACTCCATTTCCAGAATGGGTATTCCGTGTTAATATTCCAAATATGGTACAACTAGCTCAAAAATGGCGGAGGGCAAGGCGCTTTCTTCTGACAATGAAGAATCCGATGAAGAACAACATCAAAGAGATCCAATCCAGGTTACAATTGAAACATGTGGAGTCCAAAAGACACCAAAACACGAGCAACTATAAAAAATTTTTAAGCAACTTTTGCGATTTTAAGCAACTTTTGAGCAAGTTTTGGGATTTTTTTAAGCAACTTTTTAACATTTTTTGAGCAGAATATATTTAGGCCTATTTGTTAGGCCTTCTGTTTTGAGTTTCAATAATCTCAAACTACACGAAACAAAAGCTGTGAAAAACATTTGTATACCTTCCAAACAACCCGGCCCTTAATAACAAAATAAACCTGACGTGAGCCCGCGATCCATTCGAAAACCAGTACTTGGTCAGCGGTCAACTTTAAAAAACATATGAACTCGATGAGCTCTAAAGTTGAGCCCACGATAAGGTCACGTGATGCTGGTCAGCGGATACCATGTTTTGAGAACTGTCAATTGACCATAATATGGATGTCCAATATCAAATATGTACGCTGTAAACCAAGGCTGCATGCCTCGTTCGACCAAAAGTATGACCGCCATGTTGCGCGACGTCGTCGTCGTCGTCGTTGGGCGCACGCTCCCGCGATCCACGCCGCAAGCTATGTTGACCATAAAAAAAAGAGTTTTGCTCTTATAGTCGTTCCTATAGTTCTGTTGGCGGCCCTTCGGGCCGCTGGAGCTCTGCCAATAATATACTAGTATTTAATTGTAAATAACTGAAATAAATAAATAAATACATACATACATAAACAAATAAATAAATAAATTATTTAATTAATTCATTAGCTTAGATTAGCTAAATACTCCCTTAAAATGCTACGGTTAAATACATCTAAGCTAGTTATAGTCTTCACGTCATTGCCGAGACCGTTCCAAATTTCAACCCCTCTATAAGTAAAGGAACGTTGACCAGTCGCTAAGGGACAAAATGGAGTTTTAAGATTGTTTACAGATCGCGTTACAGATCCCCTTCGTAAGTGCTTAAAAGCCCTTACGAAGGGGTATTGTGAAAGGAAAAGCTCGATTAAAATTAAAATTTTAATTGAGCTGTTCCTTTTACAATATGCTGAATCATCATTTTAAATAGCTTTAGCTTCCGTTTGAGCGAAATGATGTTAGTTCCGATAAGAGGTACCTCACAGTTCAATTGAGAGGACCTAGGTATCTTAAACACGAACCTCTTTTCAGTATGAAAACGAAAGACTTTAGAGATTGAGATGGGTAAACAATGCAATTGTAACTGAAATTCCTTTCGATCTTCAATCAAATGTTTGTCGGCTCCTCCCAGCTTCCGACTACTGCCGAGCGCGCGGTAATCAAATCAAATCGTTGAGCACAGTTCAGACAACATAGTCGGAAGCTAGGAGGAGCCGCCAACATTTGATTGACGGTGGAAAAAATGCATTTGTCGGTTGAGCTTTGAAGTTTAGAGCCCGCATGTTTTTGAGAGGCGCAGTAACACGGGATGTTGTTTTCTTGTTAGGTGTGGTTTCGTGTAATAAACCCAAAGGCTATTACTATGGGACAGCTGTTTGGTCAGTTTGATCCTGTCTCGCACGAGGTTAGTGCAAGTACTTTAAACCCTCAGTTGTTCATTTCTCTCCCTTGTCGTATCTGAATCATTGACTCAAACGTTTTTTCTTTCTTTCTTGAAGTTCAAACTGTGCTATGTAATAGTTCTTAATGTAGGTGATTTTTTTACAGTGGACGGATGGTATTGTGGCCAACACGTTCCGTGAGTACGCTTCGGATCAAACTGATATCAAGAAGTGGGTTATTTTTGATGGACCTATTGACACCTTGTGGATTGAGAGCATGAACACTGTTCTAGATGACAACAAGAAGGTTTGAATAAACGCACATTACAGACAGCTTCACCCATGACTTTGTAATTTCTCACTGTTTTTGTTTGTTTGTTTTTAGCTCTGTTTGATGAGTGGAGAGATAATTCAGTTGTCAAATGTGATGAGCTTGATCTTCGAATGTAGGGATTTATCACAAGCCTCTGTAAGTATCTGCAAACTCAGCGAATATAAAAATAGTAAGTAAGCCTAACTTGGTGGTGATCTTTACGTAAGGCGGTTGTGGTATCATAACTGTTTCTTAAGCCTGATTTCGTTTTGCTTTTCTTTGTTTTGTGCACTTAATTGATAATGAACTTATAAGCTGTGTTGTGATTCAAAATACTGATGTTGTAATTGGGCATAATATAAAAACGATAAAATCTAGTTGACACTGATTACAAGAGATCAAACCTAACTTGATTTATTTGAATCATGCTAACTTGTAATGGTTGTATCTATCCAGCCGGCCACAGTAAGCCGATGTGGTATGATCTACTTGGAGCCCAGCTCCCTGGGCTGGGAGCCTGTGTTACAATCCTGGTGTAACACTCTGCCTGACGAGCTCAGCAGCGAGCATGGAAAACTCATAATGGCGCTCTTCCACTGGGCGTTACCTGCTTCTATCACTTTTTTACGCAAGCATTGTAAGGTGAGTGCTACCTACCGCATTGATCTTCTCAGTGTCAATGAAATGTGACCAGCTGTCATTTCTACATGTCTGGTTACGTTGGTTGCACACAGATTGTTCAGTATTTGTCTATTATTTTCCTTTCTTTTTTTGGTACTTTTGATCTTGAAAATGCTGGTATCTCTTCTTGTCAGACTCTTTATCAACCTAACACAATTCATCAGTCTGGTTATTGTATTGTAAGCAGAAAATTCTTCGTATGAATTTTTAACGCTTTTTACAAGTCGTTTCCAAGAATTCTTGAGCATTTACTGATTCGAACATGCTTTCTTGTGAAAGTTGTTAAAATTGTTTTTGTATTTGTTGTGTTTGATGTCGAATAGGAGCCTGTGTCCTTGCAAGACAGTAATCTCGCTCGCTCGCTTATGAACTTGGTGGAAATTCTCATGAAAGACATCCCTGCAGAGGATAACAAATACATGAAGTCATGGTTGATTGTAAGTTGTTTTGTCGCACTAATGTGTTCAGCGGTAATATCATGGTGATGATTGTGTATTAAAGGTGTGTTTTATTGATTGCAGTCATCGTTCATGTTTGCCTTGGTGTGGTCAGTGGGCGCTTGTGTGGATACAGACAGTCGAGTCAAATTTGATACGTTTTTCAAAGATCTAATGGCAGGAAAAATTGAAGAGCATGCTATTCCCTCTCTGGTGGGAAAGATTGAAGCACTTATTCCAAATGAAGGATTAGTCTATGACTACTTATTTGAGGTATGAAACATCAATGATGGTAATGTAATGTATTTATTTAGTATTAATCCCCCACAGTGTTTTTTTCTCATCATCAGCCCTTTTGGTATGGGACACATAAGGTGTACTCACTTCTACTTAGCGATAGAATATATAATTGAACTAGGTTTTCTTGTGCCTTTAGCGTAAGGGTCGTGGTAACTGGCTTCCCTGGACAAAGACTATCAAGGAAGGTGTAGCAGGGGGGAAAGGCCAGCGGATCAGCGATATCATTGTACCTACTATGGACACAGCTCGCTATTCACACCTAATGGAGATCATGTTTAACAATAACAAACCCCTGCTTTTCGTTGGTCCCACTGGAACTGGAAAGTCAGTTTATATCAAGGACAAGCTCATGAATGGAATCAACAGAGATGCGTATATTCCTGCCTTCGTTAATTTCTCTGCTCAGACGAGTGCTAACCAGACTCAGGTAACTGCAATGTTTGTCTGTGCATTTATCTAGCTGGGCTCAAACGAGTACTTTTTAGTTCTTTCCCCAGAACTATTTCCTCCCGGAAAAGAAATAACTGGTACTTCTGTTAAACATTTGTAGGACATAATCATGTCTAAACTGGATAAGAGACGAAAAGGAGTGTTTGGTCCACCAGTAGGGAAACGGTATGCGTTTACTAGCTGTTAATGTTTCCATGTAATTAACGACACAGATTCTCTGTTATCATCAACATTTCACCGTGGTTTTACTATTTCAACAGGTTTATAATTTTCGTGGATGACGTAAATATGCCTGCTCTAGAAAAGTATGGTGCCCAGCCTCCAATCGAACTTCTTCGTCAGTACTTGGACCATGGGAACTGGTATGACCGTAAGGACACGTCTAAACTGGCACTGATTGACCTTCAGTTCGTGTGTGCCATGGGTCCTCCTGGAGGTGGTAGAAACCCCATCACTCCTCGCTTCTTAAGACACTTCAATGTGATCTCAGTTGCCACGTTTGGTGATGACACTATGACAAGGATTTTCTCCTCTATCGTCAACTTCTATTTCAGAGTAGGTTTATTGCTCTTACTCTTCAAAAATAAACAATTCCTTCTTTAAACGTATTGACGATTTAGTTCAGAAGCTAGCTTACCCAATTGTCTCTCCCCTGGGGATGACATTCCCTTATCTCAGAGAGGTCCCACTAGACATGGTACATTTTATGAATCGGGTCTTAATAGTAGATTGTAATCATTACTTTAAGATATTAGCATTTTAGCTCCCCTATATAAATTCGAGTCAAAATAAAGTTATGTATGTATGTATATATGTATGTTTAAGTTTTAGATGGAGTCAAACCATGTGTTTCGTTCTTAAAGCAGGATATTACGTTGTGGTTACAGATATTAAACAGTGTCTGACCAACTCAGAACGTTGAAATTCTTCATCAACAGGGCAGGGAAGTAAAAAGCGTTTTTCTTTAACAAGCTCAAAAACAGCAGCAGTCTGTACCTTTTAAATCTCCCCCTTTGATATGTGGACATCAACACTAGCTTAAACTTGCGCGGCAAAAAATAATTAATAGCTAAAGTAGATCATTTCTAGTAAGTATTACGTTCGCAAGAAGCGCAGTGATGTAAGAATTATGTCTAACAATTTCTTCGTAATCGTTTGTGTTTTCTACAGAGCAATGAATTTCCCAATGATGTCTATACCATGGGATCTATGATTGTCGGAGCCACAATGGAGGTAACAATGTATCCCAAAAGCTTTAGAGGAAGTCTGTTTGTTTTAAACACCGTGATATTGCATGTCGTCTGCACGTGATAATCAAGTTCTCATTTAAATCATGATTCGTTGGCTCATGATTATTTCTTCTGTCCAGGTGTACAAGCAAGCGATGGTTAATCTTTTGCCCACTCCAGCCAAGTCCCACTACACCTTTAACTTGAGAGACTTCTCTCGGGTGATCCGTGGGGTTCTTCTTATAAAAAAGGATGCTCTCACTGACAAGAAAACGCTAAGCAGGTATAAAGATAAATGCTCTTTATCCATGTTTCAAATTGTGCACTACCTCTTAACTTTTCACAAATTGAGGAAAGGGCATAAAAATTGGCTGACCTGTATTTACGACAGCTAGAGACATCCTCCGATTGCCTGCGTAATTCAGAATCACAATCAACAAGTTGAACTTACATCCTCTCGCTCTTAACTCGGTATTCGCCGCTCGACTTGTGTCTAAGTCTAATTAGCTGCGTCATTAAAATCACAATGATCAAGCTTAACATCGACAGACGCTAGAGAAGTACGGGTACCTCCAATTGGCCTTATTCCACAACGACACCCGCGGGTGAAATGAACATTGATGTGCGAAGAAAAGGCGAATCAGCAAGAAAGGAGCTGCTTCGAAACATAAACTATTAAGAGAAATGGTTGTTGCAAGAATGCGAAAAAAGAATGGATGTTTACCACCTAGGCCTCCTGTGGTGTCAGACATTAAGAACAGCTAGTTGAGTTGTCCGGTTGCGAAAATGATCACTCTAAAGGGAAAAGAATTCTACGCCTTATAAACGCCCCGCAACAGTCAACGGCTTGCCTTAGTCACAGACAAAATGATCGTTCCATTGACTTACGGACGGAATGACTATTCTGGGATAATTTTAAATATATCCTATTCCGAAATCGGGTCACTCAAACGCGCGCTATCTAGCAAAAGCTAAAATACTGCACTTGCTTTCGTACGATTACTCCTTTCTAAGAAAATTATATACGCCGCGCATGACCACTGCAATACACTGCAGTACAACTAAAAAAATGCAAAATTAATCTGACTGCTGTACAGCACCGTAAATGATCTCCAGACCGGAAGTGGTTCCCAAATTGGACCGCAAATGATCCCGTCGGAAAACGAGGAATGGCATATAATTCTCATGATGAATAGTTCTTCGGATAGATAATAATAATAATAATAATAATAATAA
>Ga0126339_10003161_pt1 | contig 11930 bp, 8 predicted proteins | sample OrbTmetagenome_2_FD_92532 | JGI IMG/M metagenome (GOLD analysis project Ga0126339, IMG submission 92532) | Coral microbial communities from Petempiche,Puerto Morelos, Mexico - Orbicella T R C metagenome | ecosystem: Host-associated > Invertebrates > Cnidaria > Coral | place: Petempiche,Puerto...
TATTATTATATAAATACATTTTTTAAAAAGTTTGATTGATCGATTGATTTTTTTTATTAACTACTCCAATTGTAATGGACTTCTTTTCTGAACAGCACAAAAACTACTTAACTATGCAACATAATCAGTTCGGGAAAGGGAACGATAGCCTTCACATTTTGGGGGGTGGGTAGTATATATAGATTAGTGCAATTTATATCACCTGGAGTGAGGGTCACTCAACTGCTGTACAACCAACTGAATCTCCTTTATTGCTTGAATCAAGGTTCTTATAATTATAGATAATGGTAGCTAACGTATATATGTGATACAAAATACAAAGGATAAGTACAGTTTCCTAATTATGACATGCAACTACAATTTTACAGATATGGGCTAATACTTATGCAAATTCTGAGGACCTAGGTGCTAATCTGAACAGAATCCTGCACTTATCCTGTTGCTGGGAGAAACTAGTGTTCATACATGTTTTCAAATGGAAACCACAAACTATATTTTAAATTCCATGCAACACATAGTAGGAATATTTTCAAGGATACTTTAACAACAAAGGCTTATACAAAGATCATATTTCCAGTTGTAATTATGCAATCAAAGCTATTTTAAAATTGGTTTGTCACACTTTGTCATGCTATGCTTAACTTCACAACAGTTTCAGCACAATTTTGCTGCCAAATCACAAAAAAATGTCAATCCACTGTCTGAAACTAAGTTACCACAAAAAGGGTAACAATTGGGTAATCATTCACTAACCACAAAGGGTAATTTGAAGCAAGTAGACTTTTGGGCATTTAATTGACCTCACTAAGGAGAGAGAAGATAGTATCAGATTAGCACTTACCTCTGGATTTTGTTGCTTTCACTTTTGCCCTCTGCCATGGTTTTGATTTTTGTGTTGCACACTTGTCATTAACAGCATATTTCAAAATAGATCCAGTGTCTTGCTCACATTCCTTTTTTCCTACTCCTTTTTTCTTGAGGCCAAATCCTTGATTACTGTTCATCTGATCTTGCTGTTTTTGGCTGCACTCATCCTTTGAACATAAAACATGAAGAAACTTTTGTTGTCATCAGATTATCATTAATCATATATTGTGTAGTTCCAGAAAATATCTATACCCCCACCATGGGGGGAATTTCAGTAAGCTCCTCCCCTCTTCCCTCTAGAATTTCCATGAGTGTTATGTAAACCCCCACAACCTCTGAAAAAAAGTTTTGGCAAGAAAGTGTGTTAAAAGTTAACGTAAACACTCCAAACACTTTGCTACTGAGCTACACTGAGCTAATTGTATGCTATCACTGATCACAAACCAATTACAATCATTGTTAAATCAACAAACATTTGCATACAACGTATTTACAGGAAGAGTTTTTGGCCTGCATATGCCCAACTAGGTATGCTAGGTGCCGTATTTGCAGTGGTGCCTGTAGTTGCACTAACTGCAACAGTAACTGAGCAAACAAAATGTCATACATATCATTGCTGTTATTATGTTATACATGTTACACAAAGTTCCCTTGGAATAGTCAGGATCCAGAAATCATTGCAGTGAACCCCAATAGGCAGAACATTTTCTACACATGTTCAACATGACCACACACTGGTGATGACAAAATCAAAGTACTGCTTCTTCTGTACTTAGCAAAACTACAAGTGATGAGAGAGAGGATGCCCCAGTCTACAGTGATTAACTCCGATTTACACACTCTTATCGTGGACATTGTATATTGACAATACAATTAGAAAATGTGAACTCAAAACAGTATCCCTAGGTTGATGATTTTCTTAACTTGGCCTGTCTACTTGAAAATGTATTACTACTACAGAAGGGAGAAATTATAGGTTGACCACTTGTTCTTGAAAAGTGAAAATTTCATTGCTTAGCCTCTATTTTGTAAGTGATGAACACATTGTATATTTTCTAATCCACTGTAAACTTTTAAACTTTATCCATAAGACTCTTAGTGTTTACATTTCCTCAGTTACTAATTTTTTAAGTACCCATGAACTGAAAATATCAAGTCATTTATTTAGTAAAACTCAAATTGCTCCAAATTTTTTACATGAGACTTAAAGAAACGGATATATTTTTCTACCCTCAATGTTGGTAAAAAGGTCTCCTCATTATTAGGGGTTGATTGCAAGTCTCTCAGTGATCAGTTGTCAGGTGGTAAACACAAACAGAATATCTTAATGTCTGTTTTCAGTTGCACATATATCAGAGCTGAGAATTGAATGTGTATAGTTTTATGCAGGGACAGAATGTTTTGAAATTGATGCCTTGCTGAGACCTGGTCTTTAAAACCCTAATTTCACCTAAATCATTTAATTATACCTGACTGCAAAAGGTACACTTCCTAACTTTTTGCATCAGTACAAAGCTGAAACATTATCCACTCATCATCATTATCATCAGTTCCACTTCCTCGTTTGGAGATTGGGGCCAGCAATGTAAAATGACTTATTGGCCTTCCCATGGTTCCTTCCATCGATGGCAAAGCAAAAAAATATGCTAACAATTATTCGCCAGGAAACAAAACCATTTACTTACAGTTTTCCTTTAAGTACAATACAGTAATATATTTTAGACATATTTTCTGAAACACCAACCCTGAGCCTGCATTTATAAAAGGTTCCAACTTTTTAAAATTGTGGAAGGTGCTGTAGTACAGTCGTGTTATTTTTGGAAGCAATAGGTCTAAGCTGTGGGAGATTTTTGTTGTGATGTTGATCTCCTTCAAGCTGCCTAATGGAAAAAAACACCAACCACTTTTGACACTTCCGCGGTTCACTCTTCGTCGAGTGCTGACTCGACGAAGGTGATTCTCCAGCCTGTTCGAGCCACAAACTCTTTTCACACAAGACCCTACGATTGACAATTCCTCCGAAGAAAGTGATGCCAGCAACAATGAACGGAATTCTTTAATATTCTTCACCTTTCTGTACATGGTTTACACAGTTTTGTAGGTAATCCATCACCAAACTTTATAATTTCTTACCCAGTTAAAAATTCAAGCAGTTTTAAAATTTCCAGCTCTTTGCTGCTTTCCTTGCTGAAAATATCAACTGGAGTTTCTAAAAAAAACGTTTTTTTGCAACAGCAATGAGTGTTGAGCCGTGAGTTAAACAACATTTCCCAAATCCTCCATTTTAAACACTGCTCAACACCGCTGGTCACAGCTGTTTCATATTTTCGCGCCAGCAATCAGCTCAAACATTCTGACTTCCGTTCAAGATTTCTTTGTTTTCAAACACCCAATCAAAAAACTTCGAATTCACTTGAAAATCCTATGTCCCCAGAGCCCTTTGATTCTCGTGCCACGGCCCTGGTGGCTAAGAGGAGCAAAAAGGGCTATGGGGACGAGAATGTCTTTGGCTTTAAAAAATATACACTTGTATGGGCTATGAATGGTCACAAGGGCTTATCATCACTCCAACTTTGTGAGTTCATGAATTTCTTTTGTTTTTGGGTGCAGGTTATCTGCCAGTGCGGGTAATCTGTTGAAATTTTTTTCTCGTTATTGCAAAAAATGACCCATGCGGGTAATCTACCGAGCGGGTAAACAGCCAGAAATTACTTATTATAGGTCAAGTCGTGTGGCGCATGCTAAAATATACGTCTCACCCGTTAATGGCAATTTGACAATGAATGGTCAAATATTTGCATTTTATACGTACTTTGAAAAGCTCTCGCATCGCTCACAATCATTTGCCCAAAGAATCTGTAGACCATCCTTCTGCAATTCAACCACGAGAAGCTTAATCCATTTGAAGGTTTCGCACACGGTGAAAATTAACTATATTCACGAAGTACTTTTAAGTGGATGAAATACATGTCTTCAAAACTTAATTATTTTGCACCCAAAAAGACAACGCAACATTCCCTAAAATCAACCCAGTACACATTTAAACATTGCACAAAAACATTTGAGTGTTTTAAAGACGGAAGAATGATGTGGTTTTGCATGCAAGGCTCTCAAACTTGCTCAATAAAATGGTGCATCAAATGAGGATTCTAACGGAATTTGGTAATTTGCATATTTCTTTGAAATAAAAGGATATTTTGCCCAAAAAACTATCCAGTAGTTTTCGTCACACCCCAGCCTATCTACCATAAGAATATGAGAGAAATTGAATTTTCGACCCTTGCCACGAAATTAAGAATTTGTCTGATTTTTACAGGCAGACACTCTTAAAGGAGAATATTCTATATCATGTGCATTATATTTAGCCTATTTTGTTATTTAAGTGGAATGCATGGTGGAAAGGTTGAGTGGATGCAGATAAATATGCATGTACACTGATACAACTGACCATTTACTTTATATATTACTAGCTGCAACATTGTCTCTTGGGTTTTTATTGAGGCTTGTGCCACTTGTAGTCCAATAAACACATATTATTGTGCTATGATATTCAAGTGCACAATGTCTTGTTCACAACTTTCTGGAAATGTGGGTTGTTTATCATTTACACATAAAAATTGGCTTGTCAACGATTTGTGCAAATGGTATGCAAAAATGCTTGATGGTATTAGTTATGTTCAGATCGACCATTTACCATTTACTCAAAAAACTCCAATTTAACAAAAGTTTAACCTAATCATAATTCCAGACGGTGGTGAAGAAGCAAAACAAAACAAAGATATTAGGTAGTCTGACAGTTCATTAACAGTCTTGATTTCTGGTAGTGGAAATTTTTCAACACAGCATTTCATTGTCTATTAATCCAGGTTGTTGTGGTATTATTTGTACCAATATGTTTTATATTTTAATGAACACCAGACAGTCTTAATGACTATGTCAATATCTAAGGTGAGTTGGTTGAGGCTGTGATGGTGAGCTGCATATACACCAGTTATCTGTTAATGAAGTTGAAAGTGTGCAAGCTTGGTTTTCGAGGGAAAGCTTCTTGTCTGATGAAGTCTCTTTGCCAAGACAATCCACACTACACTCAGCATTTATCATTAAAGTTCTTGAGTCGTCACTGTCATAATTAATTTTCATTCACTTGACTCTATCATTGTTTATAATAATTACTCATTGTTTTTTAACTTTATAGGTAGCCAGGAATAATCCAGCAGATGTAACATTAACTGCCACCCCTGAAATTCAATAAATAAAAAGGTTAAGATAAAAATGTAAATAATTTGGAAGATACATGTACCACAAATAAGGCACATCCCTTTTAAGTTGACCCAGGCCTAGCAGGACAGGATTCTTAACAAAGCAAACACACTGCAGATGCCTCTGATCAACTCTGTTTCCAACAATCTAAGATAGAGGCATTGAATTGATTATTTACCTGCATATTGATCCCATTTGGGCAACAGTCATGGTTACCAAATGTCACACAGCTTTTAAGATCATCAGTTTGTCTCATGGTTAGATTCATTAAACTTGATGTCGTTTCGCCTAACCAATCCAGGCCTACGCGTGTAACACACGAGCGAAGATAATCAGCAAGGAAGTACAGTTTGTTATTTATGAAATTCAGGAAATCATCTTTTACTGATCTACCGTAGAGTTCCAATAATAAGCGACCCTTGTTACTTTTGGAATTAGCAGCCTTCGGGGGTCGCTACTTTTGGGGGGTCGTAACTTTTAGGGAACAAAAATCGTTTACAAATAGAGCTGGCACGAACTTTTTCTGAAATCAAAAATGAACAACATGAAATCAAAAAAAGAACAACATTTTATTTGCATTCCATATGTATAGATTGTGTTTCATAAGAAGAAGGTAACAATGATAAATACAGCCATAATAAAATAAATCAATATCAACACCAATAAACAAATGAGACAAAATTCATCTATCCAGTTTCATGTTTTAACTGCGACATGGGTGGGCTCTGGATGTCTTCCTAAATTGTACTGTCAGTAGTCGGGACAAGTTCTATAAGTTTGTCTCTCAGTTCTTTTCTTAGACTTCTAAGTCCGTTCTTGATGCCCATTTCATAAACGCAAGGAGTCTTGATGCCTCCTCCTTGAACCCATACACCTTCAGGCACACTCCTGCCTTGGCCAGATACATTGCAAGTCATCTTGATTTCCTTTTCCAACAATGGCTTGTACAGGACCTCCACTAGACTATCAGGCATGTGTCCAAACTGTGGTCACATTTTGTTCACTGCCATTTGTGTTTTTCATCTTCACCACTATTGCATTATGTGAATATGCGTTAGAAGGCTTGGGAATGCAGTTGCAGACTTCATTAATTTGCAGATTAGACCAATAGCAATGATCTCCCTTGATACGCGAAGTAATTGTGCATAATCGGCAGTAAATAGAAGCCATTGGTCATCAATTTTCACTTGAACAGTACGCTTTCCTGATGCCGATGCGAGGGTCTTGTCTCATTTTCTTGTGTTAAAATATGAATGGATCGAAATCTGTCAATCACAACCCACAGACGTGACTTTTGGAACCCATGAAGTTACCTTCTGTTGATTACATCTCTTTCCCGAGACGTCTGCTAAAATGATTGACATTTGGTCATGTTTTCACGTAGCATGGAGTTCTCGTCTTTCTTAGGTGAAAACATGGAGAACGTTTGCCTATGTGGAAGGGCAACAAAATATCAATGTATACGATGTGAGACAACCGTTTGTGTCTTCTGTGCTCCCGAAATTCAGAATCCTGAAGTTGAGCCAGAATATAAGTCCATGAGTAAGGTTGGAATTTGTAACCAATGCAACAATACCAGCATTGCCGGCTGTCATGTTGAGACCAATGATGAATCAGTGTTAGAGGATATGGAGGCTTCCAATGAAATCAGGCCAGTTCAGTTTGAAATAGAAAATGAGCAAAGTTCAACTGGCGCAGTCTCCAAAGCCCTTAAGACAACAGCGAACAGTAGTAGCAAAGGTACTGATATCAAGGTCCCTGACAAGAGAAAGCAGTGGAAAAGGGAACAAAAGCTTGAGTTCATACATCTCTACAAGAAATACAAGAACAAGGCAAAGGCAACTAGAGAGTTTAAAGCTCACTATAAGTTCACAGTGAAAGCTAGCACATATAATCCATGGATCAACCAAGAACATGAACTTAGAAATTCAAAGTACAAATCAAAAAAGGCAGGAGCTGTTCGGCATACAGCTTTGGAGAAGAGATTATTTGAGGAATTCCAGGAACTACATGGGAAAGGTGTCAAGGTCAAGGAATGGTGGTTCCGAAGTCGATGCAAACAGTTAATGGTGGAGCTGCATCTAGGGATGGGATTTAAAATGTCAAACCACTGGTTTGATCACTTTAAATCATGCTATGATATCAGCTTGTGGTGCCCAACAAATGCTGCACAGAAACAGTCTGAAACACTGCATATGTCTATTCAACAATTTCGCAGGTACCTCAAAAGAACGGCAGCAGTTAAAGCAACTGAGCGGAAGGGTGTCCAAGAAGGCATTGTAGGTCTCTGGAAATTACATGATATAGCTAATATGAATCAAACACCACTGCAACTCTTCTTCAACACCAAGGGAGCTACTTATACAGAAAAAGGCAAAAAGTCAGTATGGACTCGGACAACAGGTGAAGGCCATGATAAGAGACCATGTAATGTGCAATTGACCATATTTGCCAATGGTGAGCCTCGCATCAAACCCTTGTTGATCTTTAAGGGCACAGGACAAAGAATTCCAGACAGAGAAAAGAGGCAGTATGATCCAAGAGTTGTGGTCAAGTTCCAAGAGTACGCATGGTGCAATGAGAAAATGATGGTCTTCTGGCTCAGAAATATGTGGAAGAAGGCAAACATGTTTGGTCAACCACACGATAGACTTCTTATCTATGATGGGCATAGAGCTCAAGAGTGCCAAGACAAGACTGCAAGAGTGCCAGACAACATTGGGGCTTGTACTTCCAGGTGCAATGAGCAAGGTTCAACCACTCGATGTTACATGCAACCAGCTAGGATGTAGTGCCACCCACTCAGGCCAGGACCACTCCAAACTCTCCCGCAGCAAAGAGGACCGCCTTAAATCACCTACAGGCTCTAGCAATTCCTCCTGCAGCCACTCCTGAATACCTAGCTCATCTCTCACCCCCCACCCCCATTAATATTCGCAGGCTGGCATCCTATCTCCAGGATCACCCTCATCAACCCTTTGTGCACCACCTCCTCTCTGGCCTTTCTGAAGGTTTTAAAATCGGTCATACTGGCCCCCGGATTCTACAAGAATTCCCCAATTTGCCCTCTGCTAAGGAAAACCCTTCTGTTATCGACAGCAACATGTTAAAAGAAGTCTCACTAGGCCACACTGCTGGGCCCTTTCTTTCCCACCCTTTTCCTAATCTTCAAGGTTACCCGATTGGGGCTATTCCTAAAAAACATTCCTCAGAATGGCGGACAATATTCCACCTCTCCTACCCCAAACACCGCCTCACTACCGTCAATGCCCACATCCCCCCTGAAGACTATTCTCTCCAGTACATTAAAGTAGATGATGCAATTGCCATTCTCCAAGATCTTGGTCAGAACTGCTTTATGTCCAAACTGGATATTAAAGCCGCCTTCCAGAACATCCTGGTCCACCCCTCCGATTGGGAACTGCTAGGGATGAAGTGGCAAAGCCTGTATTTCTTTGATATGGTCCTTCCCTTCGATCTGCGCAGTGCCCCCTTTCTCTTCGACCAGTTCTCCTCAGCCCTCGAGTGGATCATTCAAAACAAGCTCCACATTCCCAAGGTTATTCACATTCTCAATGACTTTTTTATCGCAGCAGCCCCACCCTGGACCCACTGTGCAACAGCTCTCTGCAATGTCCTCCACCTGTTCACTGAGCTAGACATCCCCATTGCCCCTGGCAAAACCTTTCCTTCCTCTACCTCCCTGGAATTCATGGGTATCCTCCTAGACTCCCATACGATGGAGGCCCGCCTCCCACAAGACAAGCTTGCTTGTACCAAACAGGCCCTCCATCAGTGGTCCCTTAAAAAATCAGCAACCCTCCGAGAACTTCAATCCCTAATAGGCACTCTCCAATTCACATGCCGGGTGATTGCCCCAGGTTGCCCCTTCCTCCAACGTATCATCCACCTTACTAAGGGTACCCATCTCCCCCACTGGCACATCAAACTCAATGCCGGTTTCCGTAAGGACATCAAGATGTGGGTTGATTTCCTAGAACACTGGAATGGGGTAAGCATTTTTCTTGATTCCCATGTCTCCAAACCCCCTGACCTTCAACTTTTCACAGATGCCTCCGGGTCCATAGGCTATGGAGGGTTCCTAGACGGGTTATGGTTCCAGGGTCACTGGCTACCAGAACACATCCTTAACAAAGAATGGGGCATCAGTATTGAATGGCAGGAGTTATTCCCCATTTACCTGGCATGTGTCCTGTGGGGCCCCACCTGGTCGGGGAAGCGTATCCTGATGTGGTGTGACAATCAGTCAGTGGTACCCATCATCAACTCCAAACACTCCAAGTCTCCCCGGATAATGGACCTTGTCCACAGCATCACCCTCCTCACCCTCATTAACAACTTCACTATTAGCACTACCCACATCCCTGGGCTGGATAATGCTATTGCTGACTCCCTTTCCTGTTTTCAGATGGATTGTTTCCGGGCCCTGGCTCCCACAACCTCTCTCACTCCCTGTGTCATCCCTTCATCAGCGATGCTCATCTGACAGCCTCTGTACAGCAATACTTCCATGCCTCTCTCGCCCCCTCCACAAGGCAAACCTACCAGGCAGGTCAAAAACATTTCTTAACCTTTAACCTCATGCATGGATTGGTGGGCCCCTCTAACCCCCTATTGCCAGCATCAGAAATGACTCATTTATTTTGCCTCTCACTTAGCCAAAACCGTTTCATATGACACAGTCAAACTCTATTTGGTTGCTGTTCAAGACCTCCATCGTGAGCGCAACTTCCCCCTTCATATCAACAAAATGCATCATCTTCAAAAAGTCCTGACAGGTATAAAACGCCTAGCCCCCTCAACAAGATGCGATCACTTCCCTATCACTACCCAAATCCTCACCGCAATCCACAACTATCTCCGCCCTGTACTGAGCACTAATTTAGACCATATTATGCTTAGGGCAGCCTTCACCCCAGCATTCTTCGCCTTTTTATGTGCTAGTGAGTTACCTGTAATGGCCCCTTCAACCCTGAGGTTCATCTCACCTCCCAAGATATAACCTTCCACCCCGATTTGCAATCCCCTTCCCTTATGCGGGTTAGGATAAAACAATCCAAAACCGACCCTTTCCGCCAAGGCTGCACCCTCACCATAGCAAAGTCCACTTCACCCATCTGTTCTGTGATGGTGATGAAAGACTACATTCTCCAAGCCCAGCCTCCAGCAATCCGTCCTTTATTTACGTTCTGTCAATCTTGCTCATGGCTAACCCGCTCAAGCCTCACCAAGGAGCTCTGGTTTATTCTACAGCAATGCCGCTTCCCATCCAACAACTTCTACTCCCACAGCTTCTGCATCAGGGTCACCACATCTGCAGCCACAGCAGGCATCCCTGCATGGCTAATTAAAGTTCTAGGATGGTGGAGCTCAGACTGCTACGAACTATATATCAAAACTCCACAAGCTGCTATTTTAACTGTACCTAAACTGTTAGTAAGCCGCAGAAGCTCTCATTCCTTATCTTTACCTTGTAAGTAATGTTATTTTATGAACATGGCATCTGACCTTTGCTCAAGAGTCCTGCCCCCACTTTATCTTACTGTGGGGGAATTGAGTCCCTCAGTTAAACAAGTTTTGCAATTCGTGGCAGGGAAGTGCACCCATTAGCTGCACTTTACCCCACTGTAAGACTCTAGCCCACTGGAGACAGGTCTGGAGAGTCCTATTCCAAGGTGGCTACCCCTGGTACCACCTGATCTGTACCCCCCCCAAGGAGGGGCTCCCCCTCCTGGTTCCCTCAGTCTCCTGGGACTGTGGGATATGGGCCTCACCCCTTGAGGCAGGTCTGGAACTTTTATTCCACGGTGGCTACCCCCGGTACCACCCGATCTGTACTCCCCCAGGAGGGCCCCCTTCCTGGGCCCCTACTCCCCAGTCATCCTTCCGTGCCACCCAAATTTTACCCACAGCCAGTATGTTACTTCCTAAATGTAGTATCGTTAGTGGAAGCTCAGACCAGGCCTCAAAAGAGGATCATTTATGTGGAATTTAAGAAAAGTGTTGACAGACTAGCCATGGAACACTTGTCCACAAATCCAGAGCGCTTTATGATGGGAAAAGTGACTGCTGGTGATCGGCGTGTGCTTTTCACGAAATGGGTGAGTACGGCATGGCAAGAGACCTCGGGCCAGCTGAAAGACACAGTTACCTGTTCATTTGTGAAATGTGGAATTTCACTACCCATTTCCAGTAGCAGGGACAGTGAAATAATAGCGATGGTTTACCAGACTACTGTATGGGTGAATCAGCCAATATAGAGGAGATTGAGCTCTTCACTAAGAGGAGGAAAGCTAAACTGCTTCGATTGCACTGAATGATGCACCGCTGCATTTTAGTCTGTACCCTATACCGGCATCTCAGTGTTACTGTCATTTAATTGGAAGAAACACATTCATGTTAATCCACAAAAACTAAATTAGAGAGTTTTCAATTTCAATTTGAAGAAACGTTCCTGTCACTAATACAAAATTATACCAGTTTAGTTCTTACATCGCTACATCAGTTAACTGATGTCAAGGACGAATGGTGGCATAAAGCTTCCCCTTGTTGTAAATTAAAGTGCCTTATCGTGAACAATTTGTGACACTGCACAAACATGTTATTGTACATTAAAATTTTGACTACTGATTGACAAATTAAAGGTATATGGTATACAATTTAAAGTGCACCTAACCCCAAAATTTTTTTTTCGCTAAAACGAATCTAGACTTTATTCGAAGCATTTGGGCGAAGAAATTTTTGAATTTGGTTGAATCCTCGATTTTCTATGCCCTTTCAAA
>Ga0126339_10003163_pt1 | contig 11925 bp, 7 predicted proteins | sample OrbTmetagenome_2_FD_92532 | JGI IMG/M metagenome (GOLD analysis project Ga0126339, IMG submission 92532) | Coral microbial communities from Petempiche,Puerto Morelos, Mexico - Orbicella T R C metagenome | ecosystem: Host-associated > Invertebrates > Cnidaria > Coral | place: Petempiche,Puerto...
CGCTCCGTATGAAAACCGGCGTTGCTCTGCTCCAGCGATTGCCAGCCGACGACGGAGACAGCGATCGTCAAAAAGAGAACAGCCAGGAAGCCGGCGAGGATCCGGAACGAGACTTTCATGGCACACACTCCAGGGAACGGGCCGTGGGACAAACCCGGGACCGCGCGCGGACGCAGGGTCATCGGGTCTGCGCAGCCGGTCCACGGCTGTCATCGCGGGCGCTCCCCGCGAAGAACGGCAGCACGAAGCGAAAGAGCGACCCTCGGGCGAAGCCGTACGCCCGAGGGCATGACTTTCCCGCTTTGGGCTTCGTGCCGTCGAAACACAACATTGCCGAAACACTCGGATCAACCATCAGAGGCGAACGCCCCGAATTCATACCGAGAAAGTAGATCAACCGTAATACCGGGAGTCTGAAAACTATCTCAATAGAGAAGGCTGTGCAACGAAAGCGTTGCACAGCCTTTGTTTTGTATTTCTGCTGTTTTTTTGGTCTCTGATTGCCGCCTTGCCGGTTGATCCTCCCTCCGTTCGCGGCCCGACGCCGTCAGGCGGCGGCGCTGAGCCGGTCGCGCGCCATCACGAAGGCCCGCACGGTATCCATGCTGGACTCAGGGATATCCAGGCGCACGTGAGTCGCCTGCTCCGTTCGGGCCACCAGGATCGCCGGCATACGCCCCACTTCCGGGATATCGACGGTCATCACCAACCCCCTCTCCCCCTCGATGGAGCGGTCAAGCATGGCCACGCCACTCGGCGCCAGTTCTTGCATCAAACAGGAGCGCGACTGACCGCCCCCCAGGTCCACCGTCACCGCCACGTTCACGGTCCGCAGACTATGAACCTCCCGGTCCTCGTCGCTGCCCGAGCGGATAATGCGTTCCAGCGCATCCAGCATGAGCTGCACCCGCTCGCGCACCTCCTCGGCGGCGCGCTGCACCTCCCGGGCGCGCTGGCCGGTCAGTTCCGCCGCGGCGGACACCTCGCTGATGTTGTCGGACGCCTCCTGGGTGCTCCGCGCGCCCTCCACCGCGCTCTGGCTGATCTCGCCCGTCGAGGCGGTCTGTTGTTCCACCGCCGTCGAGACAGCGGTGGTGATCTCGTTGATCTCACCGATCACGGCGACAATGCCCTGAATGGCCGCCACCGCCTCGTTGGTGGCCGACTGCATGCCGCCGATCTCGCTGGCGATGTCCTCCGTCGCCTTGGCGGTCTGGTTGGCCAGAGTCTTGACCTCGTTGGCCACCACCGCGAAGCCCTTGCCCGCCTCACCGGCGCGGGCGGCCTCGATCGTGGCGTTCAACGCCAGAAGATTGGTCTGCTTGGCGATGTCACTAATCAGGTTGACCACCTCGCCGATCTGATTGGCCGCCTTGGCCAGGCCCTGGATGCGATCGTTGGTGCTCTCGGCCTGTTGGGCGGCGCGATGCGCGATGTCGGACGCCCCCGCCACCTGGCGGCTGATCTCCTTGATCGATCCCGTCATCTCCTCGGCCGCCGCGGCCACCGCCTCCACGTTGCCGGCGGCATCCCGCGAGGCGCCGGCGGCGGCGTCGGAGCGTTGCTCGGTCTGGTTCACGGCTTCGGTCATGTCCACGGCGGCGTCGTGCATCGCGTGTGCCTGATCGTGAACCACGGCGATGGCGGCCCGCACCTCCTCGTCGAGGGCATTGGTCAGCGCCATCATTTCCGTCTTCACCCGGCGTGCGTTCCGCCGTGCCTCGGCCGCCTGTTCGGCCTGCATGGTCTCGATCTTCTGGCTGTTCTTCTTGAACACCTCGACCGCCGCCGCCATGTCCCCGATCTCGTCGCGCCGATCACGGCCCGGGATATCCACGGTCAGGTCGTTGTCCGCCAGCCGCTTCATGGCTTGGGTGATCGCCGCGACCGGGCGTGTGATGGACCGGCCGATCACGGCCGCCGCGGCCACCCCCAGCACGAGGGCCAGCCCGGCGCCGACCAGCAGCAACATGCGGGCGAGATCACCATCGCGAGCCGCCTCGCCCGCGGCCGCGGTATTGGCGCGTTCCAGGGCGTCGGTCAGGGCCTGGCGCGCCGCCGCCATGCCGCCGTCGGCGACCAAGATGTCTTCCGTCTCCACGACCAATTGCTCAAACACCTCGATCAGGGTCGAAACCCGCCCCCCGAACGCCTCTTCCAGGTCGGCCACGTTCCAAGGATCGGTCAGCATCACACTGTTGATCAACGTCATTCGGTGAGCCTCAACCTCCGCCAGCATGGCCCGGATCGCGCCGACGTCCTGGGTTTCCGGCTGGGCGATGTAGCTGAAGATCATCTGTTTCGCGGCCTGCGTGACATCGGCCAGCGCACCGGCGGCGGCGATGGTGTTCTGGGCCGCATCAAGACTGTTAAACGACCGGATGGTGGCGGTCAGCGATTGTTGCGCCAATGTATCGGCGGCCATGGACGCCCGTTCGGTCAGCTCTCTCAGAGCCGCCAAGCCCTCGGCGACCTCGACCTCGGAGGCGCGGCGAGCTTCGCGCGCGGCCAGCACGGCATCGTCCAGGTCGAACACACGCTTGAGGGCTTCCCGCTGCGCCTGCGCCGCATCGGCGACGGCCTCCGCCGGTGCCGCCGCCGGCCCGTCGCCCACCGAGCGCCGCAACGCCAAGGCCCCCGCGAGCAGCTTGCGGGCCGCTTCGTCCGCCGCCTCGGCGGCCAACTCGTCGCCGGTGATGACGAACGCCTGTTCCTGGATACGCACGCGCGCGGCCAATGTCTCCAGGTTCGCGAGCGTCAGCGTCGCTTCGTTCAACGCCACCAGATCGGCGCGAGAGGCCCCGGACCGCTCGGCCGCCTTGAGGCGATCGACCTGGATCCGCGTCAACGCTTCCATCGCTGTGGCCAGAGTCTCGGCCGCCGCGTCGAGGGTTCGCACCACGGCGGTGCGCAGACCACGAGTCGCTCGACCGTCCTCCGAGACCTGTGTGAAAACCGACAGGCTTTTCCGAACCCGCGCGAAGGTCTGGTTCACGTCGCCTGTGTCCACCGCGTCCACCGTCGTCACGGCGGTTGCCAGACCGGCAGTCGCCGGAAGCAGGGTATCCGCCGCCGCCGACAGATCTTGCGCACGCTCTATGGTGTTCTCCGCCAAGGCACGCTCGAAGGCCAACGACACCGCCGCAAGGGCGTCCTCCATGGCACGAACGCGGTCCCGCAAGGCGTCCGATCGGTTGCGGTCGTTGTTGGCCGCCTGCACATTCTCGCGCGCCTGCTCCAGGCGCTCAGACCGCCGCTCGACCTCGTCGGCGACGATCCCCTCAAGCTCTTGCCCCAGGGTCAGGATGGAGTCGGCCGCTCCAGACACAGCCCCGGAGCTGGCCCGAAACGCCTCGTAATTGTCCCGGTAAACGCCAACCGCCTGACGCGCGGCCGCAACTTGGTCGCCGAGTTCCCTGTAGTTGGCCAAGGCATCCAGATCAGCGGTAATCGCCTCCAGCCCGGCACGCACGGCCACCTCGGCCTCAAACCCGTCGTCGATCCGCCCAAGCAATTCGGCATTGTCGGTCTGGCCTAGGCGAGTCAGCGCGTCCTGGCCGATCCGTTCTGTCTCAAAGCCGTGATTGCTTTGTTCCAGAGCTCGCCAGCCGACCACCGCGACCATGACGGTCAAGAACAATATAAACAAAAATCCAATGAGAATGCGGACGGAAACCTTCAAGGGTCATACTCCTCCAGCGCTCCGGTCGACCTCTGCCCGCGACACGCACAGCGCGGGCAGAGGCGGCGCGGGCTGACCGCCGACGCGGTGCTCGATCGCGGCGATACGGGCGCAACGACGAGGCCCCCGCACGCCCGGCCGCGAAAACGCCGACCATGGGCGCATCCGCGGCATAGCGGGACCATCGGCCCGCCGAGCGGCGTTACAGTAGGTGGGCGAGGTGGACACGGAGGGTGCGGACGCCAGTGGCGGCACCGGTCTTCGGACCGATGACGGCGTCGATCATGGACACGGAAGCGGCGGCCATGCCGCCCCCCCCTACCCGGTCGAGGGTCTCGGCCCATTCAACCCGATGGCCCGCCGGCGCGGCGTCATAGTTGCGGATCATGGAGATCACGACCCTAACGACCTTTTCATCGAGCCTCGGAGCAACAGGATCCGTGGCCAGTCGATCCAGTTTGGGCTGGGCAGCGTATCCAGCGGCGCTGCCGGGCCCGGCCCAGGCAGTCACCATGAAGCCGACGATCGCCGCAATGCTGCGTCGCATGGCTGGTCCTCCCCCTTGCTGCGCGCTTCCGAGTGCTTCCCGGCGCGGCCGCGCGTTTTTTGAACGGCTGTGCTTTTTTGCTTGTCCGTCACCGAACGAAAACACAGCACGCGCATCCTGTAAAGCTGCAACACGGTCTCAAGATATTCCCAAAAGTCGTATATCGCTTACCCGACAATCCCCTCAACACGCCTTTGGGAACACCCTGGCGAGCGGCATGAATCTTCCGCCAAGGGTGTCGTGCCTTTGGTGTTTCCCCGCGGCGCGGCAGCGCCTTGCCATCTGACCATCGGCGCCGGGACGAGGTCCCGACCTCCAGAACCGAAGCGCCGTCGAAAACAGGAAACACAAGGACGAACCATGAGCACCGCGCCCCTGCTTCATCCCACCCTGGCCGCACCCCCGTCGCCAACCGGCACCCAGGCACGCGGTGCCGCTGGCCCGATGGGTGGTCGGCCGTCGCGCCGGCTGAAATCAAGCGGCGATGCGTCGACTTCGTGGCCAATTGGCGGGTCAACCGACCGCTGCATCCGAGGGCGCGAGACTTCATGCAGCAACACCGTCAAATAAAACATCCGTGATGATATCAGTCACTACACAACAAGATAAATTCAGAAATTTCTCGGCCCGAACAACGCAATGTAAAATTAATATTTCGCTTTTATCATTATATTGGTTCGCACTACTATTTACTATATTGCACCTTGATCTGGACGCAATCGACGCCTGTCATCCGTGTCATGAAACAAGACGGGTGGTCCACCACCAGGTGACCTGTTTCATGAGTCGCGTCTCCCGGACCGAGAAGCCCGCCCACAGGCATCGGTCTCGCGCGGCCGCCCGTTACATCCGCCCATTCATCCCTTGGAACGCCACCAGTGCCACCAGCGCCATGGCGTATGCGATGGCCACCAGCGAGACCACCAGAAGCATGTTGCCCAGGGTGAGCCTGGGATGCCGGTCGCGCTCGCGGCGCAGGCGCGGCGGCGAGCGCAGTTCCCGGCCGCCCAGGATCACCAGGTACAGGCCGCCGCCGAACCACGGCACGCTCAGGCGCAAGTCCACCCCATGACGCCGTTTGTCATGGCGCAGGAACAAGGCTTCCAGATCGGTCACCGGGTCGTCCCCCAGCCCGGCCGCTGATGCATCGGACTCTTCGGCTATAGAAGGTGGTGCGGGGTTCGGGCGCGGCTGCTCCGCGCGTTCGGATCTGGTCATGGATGACGTCCTCCCCCGTCGCAGCCGGGCACAGGCCAACGTTGGCCCGCCGCCGCGCCGACCACCGGTGAGGACGAGCGTAGCCGATTTTGTGTCGAGACCAAAACCAAGGCCCGGGGTTAAATCGGACGGTCGCGCCGCGACGCGCCCAAGCACGCGAATGCGACTCGGTGGCCTTCAACTCCCGTTATCCTGTCTTGTCCTCGCGCCTTGCCGCCACCGGCCGAGGATCACACGCAGGTCGACCAGACTACGCCTTGACACCCGCGCCGACACGGCGCGGCGCCGTGGGGTCCAGCGGCCACCTTGGCCGGGGCCGGAAATCCAGCGGATCGCTGATGCCCAGGCGCAACCGCTCCAGCCCCGCCCAAGCCACCATGGCCGCGTTGTCGGTACACAAGGGCATGGGCGGCGCCACGAATCGGAAGCCCCGAGCCGCGCACAGCGCCCCCAGCGCCGTCCGCAACGCGGCGTTGGCGGCCACCCCGCCGGCCACCACCAGGGCCACGCCGGATGACAGGCCATCGACCGACTCGGCCATACCAGCCTCCGCCTCGACCAGGGTCATGGCCCGGGCCGTCCGCTCCACCAGCACATCGGCCACCGCCTGCTGAAGCGAAGCCGCCAGGTCGGCCCGATCGCCGGCCGACAGCGGCCCCGGCGGCAACCCATCCAGGGCCTGCCGCACGGCCGTCTTCAGGCCGGAGAACGACATGTCGCAGCCCGGACGCCCGCGCATCGGCCGAGGCAACGCGAACCGGACCGGATCGCCCCCCGCCGCCGCCCGCTCCACCGCCGGGCCGCCCGGATGGCCCAACCCCATCATCTTGGCCGCCTTGTCGAAACACTCGCCGGCGGCATCGTCGATGGTGGTGCCCAGCCGTCGGTAGTCCCCCACACCACGCACGATCAGAAGCTGACAGTGCCCCCCCGACACCAGAAGCAACAAGTAAGGAAAGGCCACGTCATCGCTGAGCCGCGCCGTCAGGGCATGCGCTTCCAGGTGGTTCACGGCGATGAACGGCTTGCCGGTGGCCAGCGCCAGCGCCTTGGCCGTCATCACCCCGACGATGACCCCGCCGATGAGGCCCGGCCCCCCGGTGGCGGCGATGCCGTCCACCTCGGCCAGGGTCAGGCCGGCATCTGCCAGGGTTTCCGCAACCAAACCATCCAGGTGATCCAGGTGGGCGCGGGCGGCAATCTCCGGCACCACGCCCCCGTAGGGCCGGTGCGCGTCGTGTTGTGACAGCAGCCGCTGGGCCAGAACCCGGCGGCCTTCATCCACCAGGGCGGCGGCGGTCTCGTCACAACTGGTTTCAAGTCCCAGGATGATCATGAGACCACAAATAGGGCTTTGCAGGAGGAAGATCACCCCTTACAAACCTGGGCCCATGAACACGACACCGCTTCTTCGCATCGGCACGCGCGGCAGCCCGCTCGCGCTGGCCCAGGCCCACGCCGCCCGTGACGCCCTGGCGGCCGCCCACCCAGACCTGGCGGCCCCGGAGGCGATGCGCATCGACGTTATCAAGACCACCGGCGATACCGTTCAGGACCGCCCGCTGTCGGAAATCGGCGGCAAGGGGCTGTTCACACGCGAGATCGATGACGCCCAGACCAGCGGTGCCATCGACATCGCCGTGCACAGCATGAAAGACGTCCCCACCGTGCTGGAGGACGGCCTTGTGCTAGCAGCCATCATGCCGCGCGAGGACACGCGCGACGCGTTTATCTCCGCACGCTACAGGAGCTTCGCCGAACTGCCCGAGGGTGCCGTGATCGGCAGTGCCTCCCTGCGCCGGGCGTCCCAGATTCTCGGCCGGTATCCGCACCTCAAGGTCATCAACTTCCGGGGCAATCTGCAAACGCGCCTGCGCAAGCTGGAAGACGGCATCGCCGACGCCACCATGCTCGCCATGGCCGGCTTGAACCGGATGAACATGAGTCATGTGGCAACCTGCCCGCTGGAGACCGAGGAGATGCTCCCGGCCGTGGCCCAAGGGGCCGTGGGCATCACGTGCCGCGCCGGAGACGAGCGCACCCTGGCCTGGGTGGCGGCGCTGGACTGTCCCGAGTCCCATACCCGGGTCATCGCCGAGCGCGCGTTCCTGGGCCGGCTGGATGGATCCTGCCGCACCCCCATCGCCGGCCTGGCCGAATGGGTCGCCCCAGACACCCTGCGCTTCCGTGGCCTGATCGTGCGCCCGGACGGCCGCGATCCGTTGGCAACGGAACGCAGCGGACCGGTGGCCGACCGGGCCGCCGCCGAAGCCATGGGGATCGACGCGGCGGACGAGTTGATCGCCCAAGCCGGCGACGCGTTGCCAGCCTATCGCGGCGTGGTCGAGCACGGCGGGGGCTTGTAAATCCGCCCTCCACAGCGACCGAGCCACGAGACCGGATCACGGAATTCGAGGACCAGGATGCGCGTACTCGTCACCCGGCCCAAGGAGGACGCCGAGCGCATGGCCGCGCCTTTGCGCGCGCTGGGCGCCACGGTGGTCAACGAGCCGATGCTGGTCATCATGCCGGTGGCCGGCCCGTCTGTGGATCTGACCGGCGTGCAGGCCGTGCTCCTGACCAGCGCCAACGGGGCCCGCGCCCTGGCGGTGGCCGTGGATCGTCGCGATGTGCCCGTCTACGCGGTCGGCGACCAGACCGCCCGGGTCGCCCGCGACCAGGGCTTCGTGACCGTGCATAGCGCCCAGGGCGACGTGCACACCCTGGCGGCCCTGGTAACCGCGTCCCTGACCCCCGCCAGTGGCACCCTGGTGCATGCGGCCGGCTCCACGCGGGCCGGGGATCTTGCCGGCGCCCTGGCCGAGCACGGCTTCACGGTGAGCGTGGCGCGTCTGTATGACGCCCGTCCCACCGCCGCCCTGTCCAAGAACTTAACGGCCGCGCTGAAGACCGGCGCCATCGACGCCGCCATCTTCTTCTCCCCACGCACGGCCAGGATCTTCGTCGAGCACGTGCGCAAGGCCGGTCTCGCGGACGCCCTCGGCGGTCTATCTGCCTATGCGCTGTCGCCGGCGGTGGCCCAGGCCCTGTCCGGACTCACCCTGGCGCGGGTGCGCGTGACGGAACAGCCGACACAGGATGCCCTGTTGGCGGTGTTCGAGGCGGATGTCCGCGACGGCCTGCTGGCCAGGGATGTCCCGTCCCTCTCCGCTCCATCCCCATCTTCCCCAGCCGATCCTGCTGATCCCGCCGACGCCCCCGAAGCGTCCACGGACGACACCGTCGCCGAGGATAAAAACGAGGACAGGGATGGGGACAGAACACCCGACGGCCGGACGCTTGAGGATAAGACCCATGAGGACGGCGACGCCGCCTATGGGGGCTCCGCAGCCATTGATGCAACCCAGGACCGGGACACCAGCACCCACACGGACGAGCAGACGGAACGTCGCACCTTGCGGGCCATGACCACATGGGTCGTGGTCCTGCTGCTGGCCGCGACCGCAGTGGGAACCCTCCCCTGGTGGAAGCCCCTGCTGCCCCCGGCCGTGCAGGCGATGTTGCCAGCCTACCCTGACGCGCCGGAGCCCGCCGCCGTCACGGACCTTCGGGCTCGGCTGGATGCCGTGACCGAAGACCTGGGCGCGCTGACGGCGCGTCTCGATCAGGTCCAGGCGACCATCGGCACCACCACGAACGCAGAGACAGCCGATACGCTCGCCGCGCGTTTGGATGCCCTGGAAGGGCGCATGGCTCCGACCCCGGGCGGCATCGCCCGAGACCAGGCTCCGGGGCCGGCGGATCTGGACGCGGTGATCGGCCAGGCTCTGTCACCGGTGGCCGGCCGGCTGTCGGCGCTGACCGCCACCGCCGCCACCTTGCGGGCGGACGTGGCGGCAGTCACCGCGCGGGTCGAAACCTTGTCCGAGACCATGCCGCGCACCGATCCACGCGCCGTGGCGCTGCTGATCCATGTCGGACTGCTGCGCGAGCGCGCCAAGGATGGCCTGCCTTATGACGATGCCCTCGTCCCGGTGGTCACGGCGCCAACCCTGGGCGGTGACCATGCCCAGGCGTTGACGATTCTTGGGGCCCACGCCGAGACCGGCGCCCCCACCCTGGAGGCCTTGCGCCGCCGCTTCGAGCCGATGTCGGTGGAGGTGGCGCGCAATGCCTTTGTTCCAGACGGTCAGGCGTGGTGGAAGAGCACCCTGGCCTCCATCATGTCATCCGTAACCGTGCGCCGGACGGACGGTGTAGCGACCGACGGCACCCTGGGCGCCTTGTCCCAGGCCGCCGCGCGGATTGCCGACAACGACTTGGCCGGCGCTGTCGACGCCCTCGAGGTTCTCGAGGGTGCCGCTGCCGGGGCCGCTGCCGCGTGGATGACGGACGCCCGCGCCCATCTGGCGGTGGATGCGGCCCTTGCCTCGCTGACCTCAGCCGCGTTGGCCGGGATCGGCGCGGCCCAGACGACGGAGTAAACCATGGTTCGAATCTTTAGTCTCATTGTCATATCCATTGTGCTTGTCGCCGGCGGCGTCTGGGTGTCGAACCGGCAAGGAAGCGTGAGCGTCGAGTGGCTGGGCTGGCGCCTGGACACCAATATGTTCGTGGCCCTGGCCACCGTGCTGATCGCCCTGGTGGTGCTCTACCTGGTGATCAAGGGCTTCCTTGCCCTGGGCGCCGCCCTGTCCTTCGGTCCCGGCGCCACCGAGGGCCGCCTGCGCACCGCCGTGCGCGGCCTGGCCGAAGCCTATGGCGGCCTGCGCAACGACAACGCCGCCCTGGCGCATGTGGAAGCACGGCGTGCCCGCCACGCCTTCCCAGGCACCAACAAGGCCTATCCCGGCGCGCTGATCGAAGCCGATGGTCTGGCCCGCATGGGACGCGCGGCCGAGGCCCGGGTGCTCTACAAGGCGCTGCTGAACGATCGCGACGCCGAAGCGGGCGCCTTGCGCGGCTTGCTGGAACTGGCCACCAGGGAAGGCAACGAGGCCGAGATGCAAGAGTGGCTGGAACGGGCCCTGTTCAAGGTGGATAACCCCGCCTGGGCCGCTCGTCCGGCGATCGATCTGGCCAAGCGCACCGGCCGCGCCATGAACATGGAACGCGCCTTGCAGGTGGCCGAGAAGAACGGCGACATCACCGCCGCCGAGGCCCGCGCGATGCGCGTAACGGCCTTCGTGGCTCAGTCCCGGGCGGCAGCCGAGACCGGCAAAGCCGGCGAGGCCGTGAAGCTGGCCCAGAAGGCGCTGTCGGTGGACGCGAGTTCGCCGGAGGCCGCCGTGCACGCCGCCCGCCTAATGGCCGCCGAAGGCAAGAGTCGCAAGGCCGAGCAGGTCCTGGAAGAGGCTTGGCGCAAGGCACCGGATCCGATGGTGGGCGCCACCTGGCGGGATCTGGCCGGCGATCAGGACGCCATGGCCCGCATGAACCGGGCGCAGACCCTAGCGGCCACCAACCCCCATCACCCCGAAAGCCACCTGCTGGTGGCCGAAGCGGCCATCAAGGCCGGCCTGTGGGGGCAGGCCCGCAGCCAGCTTGAGCCGTTGACCGGTGGCGATGCGCCGTCGGCCCGGGCCTGCGCACTGATGGCCGAGGTTGAAAAGGGCGAGAAGAACGACACCGAGGCCGCCGCGACCTGGATGCGGCGCGCCCTGGCGACCAGCGGCGTGATGCCGGCTGAGGCCGCCTGATCCGGTCGTCGACGTCGTCGTCTTGGATGCCTTGATGCAGCCGTTCTCATGATGGCGGGGTGGCCTTTGATCTTTGAAGTCCGACCTCTTCCGTAGGGGGCGCAGCGCACCGTTTGGAGGAAAGGCGGTGCGCTGCCGACCAGAGACGTGGCCGTCGAGCGCACCCTGCGATCAGAACCGGAGTCATCGCCACGTACCACCGTGACAGGCCCATCCTGAGAACGGCTGGCCTTGATGGGGTCGGGTTTCAGGGCGCCGTGCCCGACATGACCTGCACCCCAAAAGCGGATTGCTTCCAGGTACGATCATCCTTTGATCGTGCATGGAGGCGATCCGTTTTCTTTGTGGGTCGTCATGAAAAAGTGGGGCTGGCCGGAGTCGCGAACCGAAAGCCACCCAATCAGGGCTATCGTCGTAACACTTTCTACAGACACAAACCAAATCTCTATATTTTTGGCGCAGAGCCGCGTCCCTGCGAGCCCTCTTCAAAAAGATCTATCTCAGGTACACTGTTCTTCTCCTGAACCCGATCGCGGTCAGGTCATGGCTCAAGGTCGGTTTGGCGTCCCTAAAAAAACGGGCCGGCAACTGTCTGAATCGGTTCGCCGCGAGATAAGGGCGAAGCGATCCGGAGTGGGGAGCCGGGTAGCCCCACCTGAGGCTAGTGTGGTGGATTTGAAGTTCCTATGACTTGGTCGGGAAGCGCTGGAAGGAACTTCAAATCCATAAACCACACTAGAATCATATAGTTAAGAGTGTCCTGATTGAATCCGAAGTTCGTCCAGCGCCAGCCAAATGATGTAACGAACTTCGGATTC
>Ga0126339_10003165_pt1 | contig 11923 bp, 8 predicted proteins | sample OrbTmetagenome_2_FD_92532 | JGI IMG/M metagenome (GOLD analysis project Ga0126339, IMG submission 92532) | Coral microbial communities from Petempiche,Puerto Morelos, Mexico - Orbicella T R C metagenome | ecosystem: Host-associated > Invertebrates > Cnidaria > Coral | place: Petempiche,Puerto...
TAATAACTGACAGAAAAAACAAGCAAAGATTCGTGCTATATAAAGATCATGAACTATTTTGAACGAACGAAATGGACCTCAGCCAAATCAGCTCAACATAAAATGTGACCTGCTTTATTACAACCAATTTGTCTACATAAGAGGTGCTTATCATGATGCAACGAAGCCAGAAAATTGCAGTATCAGCCTTTAATCTGAAACTTCTTTTGGTTAGTATAAAATGTATGATAAGTACAGCTGGACATCCATTTACCTTCTTTTTGGCTTAATTTTGGAAGTACCTACAGCGTCGCAATTTGACCCTCTGCTATTTTAAAATTGTGGCGTTGATGGCACGAGATGAGGATATCTTCTTTGTCTAGCAGTGGCAATATCGTTAATGATCTCAGTTTCAGCTTTCATATGGCTGTTGTCGATTATAAAACGATTGTCAACATCAAGTACCACCTATGCATTGCTATGCTACAAGCAATCTACCTTTTAGCTCTCAACACCTGGTGCGAGAAACGATACTTGCTCCCGCACCGATGACAAAATGCTCGCATATGGAAACTCTAGACCAGATGGGAGACAGAAAAAAACCTGTTTCATGTTCAGGATAACGGTTTAAAGGTGTCAAAAGTGAGTTTACTTTTCCTCTCTTTTAATAAGTCTGAAAGTGAGGAACAGGCCAACTAAATGAAGGACTGTGAAACAAAGCTGCGTTGCTGCGAGTTTCCAATGCGAATGTGCGCGGGCTTCGCTTCTTGCTCCACGATTCATTTCATCGTCACCAAATTAAAATCTACCATTCTCTCTGATCTGCATTTGCCTGTTGGTCTTTAGTTTTCAATTCCATGTATTTTATTCGCGCTATGCATGTAAGTTATTCTACGTAACACCTATTGTATAAAACTTGTATATTAACTTGTATATTCAAATTCACTCCAGTTGTAAGTGACGATGACAGAGGTTACTGTCGAAACATGTATTTAAAACTGAAAAGGGTTGTCCTTTTTTTTGAAATTTACTGTTGTGAAAATTAAACAAACTTTATTTTACCGAACTATTTTCTCACTATGGTGTTGAGTTTCTACTGGTCAGTAACATTAAGTCCACTAGAGGCACATAAAATAAAGCTCCCCTGTGAAAATATTTTCGGTGCTATATAACGAAGAGAAGTTGATAAGGTGGACATATGTCGCCACTTTTCAGAAACGGACTTAACCTTACCTTTGCAAACTTGACCACTTCCGGCTAATCCATTATTGCACTTACAGTAAAAGCCACCAAGGACATATTGAAACTAGGAGCATTCGTATGGCGAAAATACCCAAACAAAGATATAAACCATAACTAGCTACCTTAGTTATGTGGTGACTCTTCGCCGAAACAGTGTTCTCTTCTAACTACCTGTAATTATACATCTTACATTGTCATTTGGGAAGCACTATTAACTGACAAATTGCACGGTAAAAAATTTTTAATTATTCCTTAAAGCACTGCACTGCAAAGGTTATGCGCGCAAGTGACCTGAACTTAAAAAATCCAACTTTCCGTTCGCTGGCTCGTTTGTCTGAGCTTCTTCCGTACGTTCATGCACCAATGCTATGCACCATTGGTGTTGGGCAGACAAAGTTTAGGCAATTTACCTTGGTCAAGAAATATGGATTATTGATCAAGCGGGAGGTCCATAAACAAGCAGAAAAAGAACAAGGCCAATATCTAGCCATTTTGACCGAACAATCTTGGTTAATAAAGGATTTACCAAATTTCAGTTCTTGCGGGACACAGCGGGAAATCCCTAGCGGGCAAGATAGCGGCATCTTGCCCGCTCACGCAGCTACCCATATAATAAGGGAGAATACCACACTCCTGTCTCTGCTAAGAAGATTAATTATCGCGTGGCAAAAATTTAACCAATGATCGATTAACAGTCTTAAACAAAATATCAAGAAACGAAATAGCATACCAACACAAACTCGGCCGTCTCCTTCAAATCCAAGGTTGCAGATACAGTCATACGACCCCTTCAGAGGCACACATGTGGCATTTGAAGAGCAGTCATGTGACCCGGTGAAACACTGATCTATCACTTGAGCAGCAACATCGTTTGGCCCCTCAGCAATTTCAACAGCTTTTTGTGTACTAGTTTCTTTTGCCCCTGCAGAATAATCGTGGTGATGGTGTTAGATTCATTTTCAGTAACTATTGTTTGCTTATTTGACGATCTTCAGTTAAAAAAAAAAGAAGACAGAGCTGACTGTTTCAGGTCGTTTACACTCTGTCCCAGTGGTCTTCAATCTGCTGCCCTGATTGTTTAGTAAGATTAGAAACAACGACAGAGATTGCATTACGAAAACAAAATTTTAAACACTGGAACAAAATATTTCAACTTACTATAAATCTACTATAGCGTTCTAACACGAATTCCTTTTTCTGATTGGTTACGCCACTCACTATCTATTCTGTTGTAGATAGTGCGGAGCCCAGTAATGTGTTAACAAATTGGCGGCCGCTTCTTTGAGTTTTCGAAGTGTCTGCGAAGAGGACTGAGATAAAGTTTTGAACGACTAGTAGATTTATACTAAAACAGTTAGATTAGTCGCTCTAGAAATCTCGAGCTCGTTACCTAATTGTTAAATTTAACTCTTATCCCTGCAATATATGTTCAAAATGTATGCCGCTTTGCTGAGTCTTACCTCTGAATGACCCAGCACTTATTTATGTCAATAAATGGGAAAACCAAGAAGTAACCAAGAAATTGTATCAGTCAGATCCTCCTTGCATTCTTACATTTCACTTAACTATGCAGTATTGCACCTTGTGCTTTTCCTAGAGTGCTGATGTTGTATGAGGTATGATGAAATTTGTACCTTCACAGTGTTTTCCGTTTCCAACAAATCCCTCCTTACATTGACAGTAGTAGCTCCCCGGTACATTGTGGCAAGTCGCGTTTGCATGGCAATCGTTGAAGCCATTCCCGCATTCACTGATGTCTAAAACAGGAAATAAAGAAAAAACAATCACCCTTTAAAATGTGATTACTTTACAGAACGATAAAATAATTCTTAAATACAACAAAGTGACGTGGTTCATATAGATTCTGGGCCTAATTCGGGGAACCCGGAAGGATCATCAGGCCCCGACAATTAACTCAGATTATCATGCTTGTGGTATAAATGTTGCTGTTTACAGTGCATGGTTCCGTACGGGCGAAGTAAGGCGGTTGTTATTTACCTACGTGAAGAGTTTCTTAAGTGCTAAAATAACAGTTAAAACCCAATTCAGAGCTTTCGTTATGTCCAACGCAACCAAGGACTCAATTTAACGCATGTGCTGTAAAATAATATATTGTTTTCTATGCCTTTTTGCATTTTCCTGGGACAGAACAGGTCAAAGCGATTTAAAGACAGTTCTGTGGGCAAGAGTCGCTCTACGTTAAAAAAAAAACATAGAGGCTTATTCCAACGTATACGTGGGTAAGGGAAAATTAAAAAAAGTAACAAAACAAATAATCATACCTGCACATATTCTTCCATCCCCTTCAAACCCTTGGTTACACTCGCAGTCATAGGACTCATCCAGCGGTATACATCTACCATTAGAGGAGCAATCATGCGTGCCAGTTCTGCACTTATCTCCCTCTTGAGCACCAACCTCACTTGGTCTCTCAGTCAATAATTCCGACCGAGTAGCCTCAATGACGGGTTCTGTCTTAAAAGCAGCAGTGGGAGAAGGCTTTGTCGAACCAGTAGGGAAGACAGGAGGCCGTACAACTGTTTCGTATTGTTTCGTCTGGACAGTAGACGGTTTTGTCTGGACAACTCTTGTGGAAACATCCGGTAATGTTGCTGTGACAACAATAGGTGATGTCCCATGCTTTCCTGGTGTTATAGAAACTTGGATAGAAATTGTGTCTGGTTCTTTTGATGTTGTAATAGGCATCCTCGTTTCCTCTGATGAGGTAGAAGAAGCGTCGGAAACTGGTAACCCTGCCTCGTACACAGTTGTGGGAACAAATGTTGACGGCGTCTCGGGTTCCGTCGATGTTGTAGAAACATCCATAAACGGTAGCTCTGTTTCGTATATAGTTGCCGGATTAGGTAGAGATACTTCCTCTAGTTTTTGAGACGTTGTAGAGGAAGCGTCGGAAGGTACTGACGCAGCCTCGTGTGCAGTTGTAGTGAGAAATGTTGATAGCACCTCGGGCTCGTCTGATGTCGTAGAAATATCCATGAATGGTAGTTCTGTTTCGTGTATAGTTGCGGGAAAAGATGTCGATACTTCCTCTTGTTTGTGCAATGGTGTAGAAGAAGCGTCAGAAGGTGGTATCCCGATCTCGTATGCAGTTGTTGGAACAAATGTTGATCGTGTTTGCGGCTCGTCCGATGTCGTAGAAACAGCGGTAGAAACAATCGCGGGTGCTTTCTCAATAGCTCCATTAGAAACATCAGGTGACGTTACTGGAACAACAGCAGGTGACATCTCATGCTTTCCGGATGCTGAAGAAACCTCAATTGAAATTCTATCCGGTTCTCTTAATGTTGTAGATACATCCGTAATTGGCATCCACGTTTCCTCTGCTGTAGCAGAGACTTCCGTAGATGGTATCTCTCTTTCTTGTGATTTTGCAGAAACGTCTGTAGATGACGTTGTCTCGGTTTTTGTTGATGCTGTAGAAACATCCGTAGATATTTCTTCTGGATTGTCTTTGATGTCCTCATCTGCAGGTCCCCTCGTGCTCTCAATCACAACCGATGTTTCAGTTCTCTCCATCATTTCCGCCGCCAAGACTTCCATGAGACTCCAACCTGTTACATTTTCTATTTCGAAAGCAATTGCATCGTAGTACATACTTTTCAAAGACAAAACGAGGACTTAACTTCCAGGAACAAGTTTGCTCACATCGCAGTGCGTCTTAGACTAAGAGGAAGTGATGATTAATAGTAAGTAAGATCAGAGTAAGAAATAAAAGAGCAAAGAGAAGAAGAGAAGTGTGAATACATGGCATTAGTACGGGTTAAGTATGCAGGTACGAGTTACTGTTGACCGGTCCTCCTTAAATGGAACAAAGCGGACTTTGAAGCCGACTCTCCAGAAACATTTGGCAGGTGCCTTCACACAAAGTTGAGCAGTTGGACGCATGACGGAATGTGGCGAAGAATGTGTAGAATATATTACTTGTTGCCAGGACGAGTCGGTTTCGTACATGTGCACCACGTGTGGCGGTTGTAAATCTATTGCCAACTATCCGAATACTCTGCGTGTGGTTACACTTTTGCATTACATGAAACTAGTCTCGATTCGACTGGACATTTCTTAGGTTGGAAATATTTTTTCTCAAGGCCTGAAATATGATTCAAAATGGAAAAATTGAAATAATGTGGAGTAGTCAAATTTATTATTGTCTTGTCTTGTAGTTGTGGGTTAACTGTATAGCGGATATTTTTATTTAATATTGTTATTTCTTTTTCCTCGACATGCCATCATTTCGTACCCGGGGACACTTTACCGAACAGGGCTTACTCATACGGGCCCGGCGAATACAGCTCAATTGCTCCTTCGGTCTTTCCCGATGACAACCCATAGCAGATATATGAACAGAAGTGTTTTATTAGAAATAGAATCCATCAAGCAATACATCCGGTTCCATTTCCCGATATATATGTCACTCTCGCGACAGACATACAGTCGAACCTGTAGCCTGCAAACAGGCTCCCGGCGAGGACAGAAAAACATTTCGGCGAGTACGAAACAGAAGAATTCGGAAAGCGAAGCGATCGGGGCAGGGGCCCGGCGAGGACGGAAAAAAATTTCGGCGAGCGCGACGGGCTCACTGGGAGCCTGTTCGCAGGCTATCGAACCTGCCGTAAGCGACCAACCAAAATGTCGAGCCTAGATGTTCGCTAACGAGAGTTTAGACTAGACTGAGTCAAAATTTTTGCCTCATTAGCACATGGTAACTGCAGAGGGATACCACATGTTTGAAATGTTTTATTCACGTGAAAAGTCAATTTCGAGAAAAAAAATCCGGTACTTAGCCAGGAATGCGATAAATGTTACAACACCTTCTTATCCAAATAACGCTCTACTCTTTATCTAGTGGTCATTGACGGAATGTTAAAACAGAAGAAAATTTCCAACCTATTCTGAAAGTGGTCGCGGTCACTTACGAGAGGTGGTCGCTTAATAGAGGTTCCATATATAGTGATTTGACTTGCACACTTTTAGTATTTTGGAAAACTGGTCGCTTACGAGAGGTGGTCGTAACCGTAGGCTCGACTGTATCGGCAAATGACGTCACAATTCCCGCCTCATTTTTGTTGTTCGGAATAATGACGGCCGCTAGTATCAGCGACGACGAAGTGATTGTGTTTTCCGAATAGAGAAAACCGAAGAAAACGAAAAACGATGCAGAAAGGTTTTCAGGAAATTTATCGAAACGTAACAAGAAACAGAAATAGAGGATATTATGCCAGTGGAAAGGCAAGCAATCATCAAATGTTTCGTGCTCTGTTTCCAAGAAGAATAACAAGCCCTCATCCATCTCATTCTTTTTGAAAGAATCGACTGCCAGCTGCGAAAAATGTAACTATGAATTCCATGTAATGTTCAGCACTTAAAGGAGCTCAGTCACGGTTTGTGCATATTGAAAAGCTTAGCCTCAATTTTTCAGATTCGCCGTTTGCAATCCGTGTCAATCTTCTCCATCCTTGGCCATCCTTGTTCTCTTATGGTTTATCATTATGTCTTTGGTGTTTTCCTATCTTGTTTAACTGTTATTTTCAGGTTTCCTACCATTACAAGGTAATTTTGCATGTGGCCAAAATATCTCAAAATACCGTGACTGAGCTCCTTTAAAACTACTTTAGATTTATTTTGCTTGATTGCACCGGCTATATTGCTGATTGAGTCACTATTTGTAAATACCGGTATTTGCAAACATGTATCTCCATGATGTGCCATATGGTCCATACAATAAAAACATCATTACACGTGAGGCCGAAAATATGAAACTGATGTTCTTGTAGCCTGAACAATATCTCATGAGTGGGCCCGGGGAGTGATCACAGCGCACGGGGTGAGATATTTTTCTTCCCACTCGAACATAAAACTCATATCTTCTCACAACTGCGTAATATCCTCCCCAAATTATTTTTTCGATACCACGACAATGTACTTGGAGAATGTAATAACTGCCTGAAGGCAGCTTTCCTGGGAGAAATATTTGACTTGGTCTCTGCGCGATATAGTTGCCTATTTGCATCGCGTGACAGCGGGAACTGGACGACTACAAACTGATCGATTGTTCTTGAAGGAGAGGAATAGAACGAGAAAGACCTCTATCTCTTAAAATCTCATACAACCTCAATTAATATGTATTCGAGATGAGTTTGCCGGATACTTCTGTTAGGAAGTCGAAACAAGGTTGGGCAATAAAAGCAATTGCCAAATTCTATTACACCAGTCAAAAGTACCATTAAAAATCCTTTAAATAGTCACACTGTCACTGCGCCGACGTCAGTTGTGAACATGGTCATTCGACTGTTAAGTTACAGTTTGAAGAAAAGATAAAGATAGTCCCTTGATGACAAACGCTCGAGACCTCAACTTTCAATTTTCGTGCTATGGCAACAAAAACTTAGCATGTTCAACCAAGCATTTTAGTAATCACTGGTCACGGTGTAGATGAATGACTTTTCTATCTGTTAGCTAGAGACCAACATCGGTTTAGTAATATGTGCTAATGATTTAAACTTGTTCAGTAGCAAGGTTCGAACACAGAAATGTATTTTCAGTACATTGTCGAAATGCCTATATAGATAGTTGCCGGACATGACTAAAAAGCAGTTAAGTCAGTAGAATATAAAATGGGAATTTGGACAAGAATAGTCGATATGTGAAAGCAATCAGATAGAGATCATCTTTTCGCGCGCAAGCATACCAATGGATGAATACATCACCTGTTGTGATTGACGTCTGAATTGCATTGGTATTGAATATAATAGTCTTCTTACCTCTTTCGCAAATAAACGCTTGTCGATCGTCACAGTTCCTCACTTCCCATGAATAAAAAATGTCTTCAGGAAGCAGACTTACGCAATCTCGACCAACAACAGAGGCATCCTTAGGCTCGAATCGGCCCCAGTTTGTAAAGTCAGATTTACTGCCGTCACTCCACACAAACTCGCCTTCACTTCGGCGAAGACCTATCCAGACACGAGATTCTGGTCTGCCCACTTCTACTGCTATGAATTCATTTTCATCCACACTCTTGGACAGAGCCAAGTGCGAATCCATTTCCTGGCAGGTTTCATTAGCTTCCTGCCACGTTTTACCGAGGACATAAGGCAAGTAACACGATCCACTGTACCCTATCCAACCCTGTGGACATGATCCTGATGAACAGACAACGACAGCGCAATTAGCGAGACGGATTTAGTGGTAAGGCCGTTGTACAAGTAATCGCGAAATGTCCTGGATCATCAGGGTCAGAGGTCTTGAACCTGTTGACCAGTCCACCTTTAGCCCAGCTGTCAAAAGGCCTGCATCAATGCCCCCACCCCCAAGCCCCCATCACCCCCAATGTCCACCACCTCCAGTACAATATCTCTCTAACCTCGAGACGGTAAGTATCATTGTTTTAGACCACTTTGCCACTGGCTAGTATTTTGCTTTAAGTCTAAAGGTCTTTTGGCTGGATGGATCATTTGAATTACATAGTCATTTGTAAAAAGTAAGTTTTTTTTTTTCCAATTCACCGGCAGCTACTTATACACCTGGTGGAGAGGGGCACCGTAAAGGAAAGACCTCTGGTTTACCCTTTAAAATGATAAAGTAAATGTCGTCTAAAACATCCCGCAGACTGCAAGACAGAAATATTAAAACCTGGGATAGCGAATTCCTCTTCAATCTGCCTGGCTTTTCTCGGGACTGTTCCCTGCCCTGTAAAAAAGGAAAGAAAGATGACGACAACTAAATAATGGTCAAGTATTTTGAACGAGGGTCTTTGGGATCAAGCAAGAGAAACGGTTTCCCATGCATGCATTAGGATATCCCTGGATGCCAAGCCTGACCTTATCTCAGTGAGAGAATTCAAAACACAATACTGGTAAGAGGTCGAATGGAAACATCTAAAATGATTTAATTTATGCATAGACTTGTTCACAGAAAATGTTGTTGAACGTGCTTGCGTAAGGCCGAATGCATAACGTGTTGCAGTTACCGTCTGCACTTTTTTCTCAGGGAGGGAGGATAAGATTAACAGAGTGCCACAGATGTTAAAACTTAAAGTGGTTTCACCCAGACATACAGGTTTGATTTATTACCTTTAGCAGTCATTGCACTTTACTTTTCAGGTTGCCTTTGATTACCTACAACAAGCAGTCTCATGCATTCCTCTCGAATAAATAAACACAATGTGGTAACTTGTTAAGATGTCGAGCCCAAAATTGCTATTTCCACAACTGGAGGGTCTCGGATTATTGGAAAATATTCGACAATTTACTTGCATCTTCGACAGTTGCATAGACTCTATTCACAAATGACTGTCAATTAAAAATTATTTTGTAAGTATTAAAATTAGCCCAACTAACCTCGTTTTTGAGTTGATAATTCAAAAGAATTTTTACTCTCAAACGAGGTTAGCTGGGTTGATTGAAATGCATGCAAAACAATTTTAAATTGGCAGTCATTTTTGAATAGGATCTTGGTGCTGCGTTTCAGGTTAAGTTATTTTCATATTCAATACTCTCATGGACTATAGATCTGGACTGATGAGCACGCGAGAATTGTCTAAAAAGCTTTTGGGATGTTCACTTACATTCTTTAGTTATGTTCCGTTTATCTTAACAGGACCATATCTTCATAATCTTATCATGTGTGGCTGTATATGCCCGATTAATCCATTAGTTTTAAGAAGTATAATCCCTTTAGAACGAAAATAGGCTGCTAGTCGTGTCTGTCAGTTCGTTTTCTTAGAAGTATCACGGCACGCCTAAGGTATGCTTTATCCTGGATGAAATGACTAACGTGTAGGTAACGACACCCATACAACCTACAACTTTATTACGTCATGTAAACTGATGAAGCAAATGGTTACTGCATGGATGTCCAGGTGATGCATTCTTTGTGCATTTGGTTTTATCATACAGCATCATCGCAATATCATCAAATAACGGTTAATCTTAATAGGACTATGATTAGATTGCAGATTTATGATTAATCCGTCAATTTATCTTAGACATAAAAAAATAGGTGATAATCCCTTTGTGTAGAGTGAAAACAAGCTGCTAATAAGGCCTGTCAGTTCAAGTCTGTTTCTATAACTGATCACCCACATGTAACACGTACAAAATATCAAGTTGTGCGTTGCTGATCATCATTGGTTTGTCTTGCATGACATGGCTACAGTGTGAATGCCCAAGTCCTACATATTTACTATTTATATACATATACTTCATTGTATAGACCTGTGGCTGTAAAATTATCGATTAATCCATCAATTTCAAAATGACAGTCTGTCATGTTGCGATAAGAGTTCAGATGTTGTACACAGTTAAGGATAGTTAACTAGTTAAGGTTCTTGTTAGGTCTCCGAGTTTCTCAATTCTATAATTAGGATGGTAGAAGGCTTTTTACTGCAATGTCTACAAAGTGGTGGAGCCTTTAGCAGATGGTTTATACAGTGGAACCTCGATTTAACGAGCCTCTATATAACGAAGTCCTCAGTGTGGCGAACGGTTTTCCTCGCCCCAGTAACAGCAAAATATATGTAAAAGAACCTCGATACCATGAAACCTCGTTATAGCGAACATGTATTGCTAATCCCCCTTCGTTATATCAAGGTTCCTCTGTAACTGTGAAGAAAATTGTGTGGCAAAGAACAACTGACGGCGAAACTAGGGTGTGAAAATTTCTTATCTTATCTGGAGTGACCACAATCTTGACAACTGCAAGATGGAGATATGCGGAGCTTATCTTATCTGCAAGATTTTGAACACACCACAAAAATGGACCGAGCATTGTCATTAGAAGATAACTGGAGGGCTTAATATTTTTCTAACAAAGGGAGCACCATCTTACCAACGAAAGGGCGTTGGGACGAAAGTTGAAAGACAGGATAAAAACCAGACCCGTGTTCTGTTTTATATCGCTAAATGCTGTTAATTGCTATTTTCATCTCACACACCGATAGCATATTCACCTCTTCGCTCTGTATGGTATACTGTTTGTTAAGACCGCACGAACAAATCTACTCGAACATTAAAAACTGCAAATTTAAACACATAGCAGTGTGTCTACTCGTAAAGTTATTTTAAGATTTACAAAAGCAACTCCTATTGTAGTTATGTGTGGTCGAGTGCTCTCTAAACTTCAATCATTGTTCCGTTCATCTCTTTCATCAACAAACTCTTGTTCTAATAGGAGCCCCTTAAACGAACCCCTGTTTTTGTGGTTTTGTGTTCATCGTGGTTCTCGGAAACAAGAAAACGAAATTGCGTCCTCGTTCAAGTACGAAGCCCATAACTGCTATTTTTTCGTTTTGTCACGCAATCGTGTGAAAAAAAATATTCAAACTAGACAGGATTGCATGCTAAGGAGCCATCACCTCGAGGCGTGACCCACAGCTTCGTCTGATTATCCCTGATTAGATTAAGGTGGCCGAACACAGTTTTCGCGCGCGCTTTTGCTGATGCAATTGAGCGCGCGCACAAGGATTGCAAAGAGCAATCATTTTATTTACTCAACACCCGCACTATCTGTGCTATTTTTCTCCATTATTGAACGTAGTGTACTGATGGCTTTAGTCTTTTACTACAAAGATATGTTAGAAAAGGTAACGACGCAAAGAAACCAGCAATTCTCAGCTTTCTCTTTGTTACCGAAAGAACCCAGTTAAATGTAGCGCATGCGCAGTTGCTCGAAAAATTGAGACCGA
>Ga0126339_10003166_pt1 | contig 11922 bp, 6 predicted proteins | sample OrbTmetagenome_2_FD_92532 | JGI IMG/M metagenome (GOLD analysis project Ga0126339, IMG submission 92532) | Coral microbial communities from Petempiche,Puerto Morelos, Mexico - Orbicella T R C metagenome | ecosystem: Host-associated > Invertebrates > Cnidaria > Coral | place: Petempiche,Puerto...
GGTAATCAATAGGTAATCAATGGGTAATCACTTGATTAGGTATTAATTACTGCCGATGATCAATCAGTAATCGATGAATAATCAATAACCCACAAAATACCGACAAAACTGATGCACAGTTAAACGATCTAATGTTTTCTGAATTACTTGAGAAGTTCCTCTAACACTTTGGAAACTGTGTATCAAGGCCATCGCAAGTTACAACTGTCCCTTGTCAAACAGTAAAGAACAGACGCCCAGTTATACCCTGGTTCTACTGATTGGAATTTTTGTAAACGAAGTATTATTTTCTACGAAGGCAATCTATTTTTAACCAGGAGGTTATTTCTGTTTCCTTTCAAACGAGATATGGTTAACAGCTCTGTTGTAAATGCTTGGCGAGATATCATCTAAAGAATATCATGTTAAAGCTGTCATTCTAAACTGTCTGAAATGAGTTAAAAAGCATGTGTTGTGTCAGTTTAGTCTCCTTAGTTGATTGTTTGGATCTTATTGATGATAAATTGCCTAAGGAGCTACTTTGACAATGTTATGACGGAATTCATGATCAATAATAGGACAAACGTATGAAAAACTGACATCAATTTGTTAAACTGACATACATGTGGACTCTGACACTTTTGAAGCGAGGAAAATACGTTCTAATTAGCGCTTCTGGACTCTCCCGCTTTAGGGACTCCGACGAGTATACACTGTACAGTGTGTTTCAAAAGTTCGTTCCAATTTGTTTTCTTCTAACGTTTCATTATTTATTTAACCTACCTCTTTGAAATTTAGGTATATTTATTTTTGCTTATTTTTCATTTGGTCATTCAAATTATTAGTAGCCAGAATGCCCACCTTTATTTTTAATGACATTTTTTAAGCGCCTAGGCATAGAATGTGCGAGTTCCTTTAGCGACTCAAGAGTCACAGTTTTCCATGCAAAGCGTATCGCCTTTTCAGCCGGTTCAGGCTCCCACTGAACCACCTCCTTTGTAGAGTGTACCCCATTGCTCTAAAGTGTCCTCGTAGATACGTTTCGCCTGTGGTTGACCGTTGTCGTGCAATGAAGTCGCAAACAATACTGTCTATTTCTTCATTGGTCATGGTGCTGAAGAGGCATAAATGTTCTAGGTCAAACAACCGAACTCAACACATTATTGTCCAACGAGATAGACTATGTATCGATTGTCTACCTTGGGGTCCATTCTTTACTGTTTGACAAGGGACAGTTGTAACTCACGATGGCCTTGACACACTGCTTCCAAAGTGTTGGAGGAACTTCTCAAGTAATTCAGAAAACACCACTATCAGATCATTTAATTGTTTTCCTTCAGTATCATCGGTAACTATGCTCACCAACTGATCTTACCATTCTCTCCAAGAGATCTTTATGGGTTAAAACCTCAGATATGCAGCGCTCGCTGTTAGCAAATGAATTTTGACTCAGAATTTTCTCTGTTCTGCTTATTACATACTCAAAGAAACTCTTCACCACGGAATCTTCATCCTCATCCAAGTAGCCTTGTCCAAATAGGTTCCAGCTCCCCGCCTAAATTTTCCCGCTTGACCCAGACCCCAAAATTGAATAAATGAGAGCAAAGACTGAATGAATAAAGACGAATTGAATTGAATGAATATAAAAAATGGATCGAATGAATTACAAATTGAATTGAATAAATATAGCAAATTGAATTGAATGAATATAGAAACTGAACTGGATGAATACAGAAATCAAATTGAACCAATACAGAAATTGAATCAAAAGAATACAAAAATTTAATTGCATGGATCTGAAAATTGAATTAAATGAATAAGGATTGAATAGAATGACTACAGGAATTGAAGTGAATGAACAAGGATTGAATTGAATGAATATGGAAATTAAATTGAATGAATAAGGATTGAATTAAATAAATATAGCAATATTGAATATTGCTACATTTGTCTTGGCATACTTAAGAAACTTATGCCAAAAATGACTTTTAAACACAAACTGAAACAGTTCTTACTTAACCGTTTTTAATCTTAGTTAGCTGTAATATTCTTAATCCTAGTTCTAGTTTTAAACCGTACATTTAGCCGTTTTTAGTTTTTATTAATTCTGTATTTTAGACAGTTGATCAATGTCTTTTAGAGGACCCTCCTAAAAACCAACTCTAGGTGATTGAATGTCTCCTCCCAAAATATTAATTATCATTATCATTATTATTATTACATGTATTATTATTAATATTATTATTATTACTACTATTACTATTGTTATTATTATTACTATTATTATTATTATTACTATTATTAAGGTATTAATTTGTATAGAAATACTTAACTACACATGCTCAGACAGCTACCAACATGTATAAAGTGTTCACGGTTGACCCTGATCTCAAAAAATTAAAAGAATAAACTTGTTGGCTGCATATTTATTTCAGTTCTACAAGATGTTAGTCTACATGTTTTTTCGTTCTTTTTTGTTTCGTTTTCACTCTTCCTAACAAAGACCATCTGGTACATCTGAACATATTAAAACTGAAAATATGAAAACACTACAAAAACCAGTACACTTATTCGGTTCACAAATTGCATGTTTTTCGTAAAAAAAAAAGGATATTTACCTAGCAGATGTCAGATGAGACCATTAAAATTCATTGTCACTAAAACATGACAGTCTAGTTTGCCCAACAGCATGCCACAGTTTCTTTCTTTTTCACTTTGAAGGGAAAAGCATTATGTACATACATTTACATTTTTTTCACTTTCAATCATCAATCTGATATTTTTTAAACAGCCAGTAGCACAACAGATAGAAGAAAAACTCTCCAGGAGACAAAAATCATTATGGTGACATACATACAGTTGTTAGTTAAGACAGAATATGTTTTTTCTCCTTTTACAATACTACAAGCTCTAACCACATTGGTGAATTTGCAACAAATATTCTTTGCAAAATTAATGATCACAAAGCCATAGCAAAATATATTTACTTACACAAGGGGATATTGGATCTATTAAAATTTGTGCCAATAGATCAAAAAATCTTACAAGAGTAAATAAATTTTTCACACCACAGGGAAGAAAAATTCATAAGAATTCATACCGCACCCCCTCCCTCTAAAAATTTTGTTCTTAATAAAACATTTTTATACTGATAACCCATCAAGAAAAAAAAATAAGTACAATGTAAATTCAACGTTCTGCAACTGAAGTCCAGTCCTATAATCAGTTTAACTCAAAAACACCAATAGAGCCTGCAGCCCAGACGATTACAATTTCATTTGACATGATTAATATTTAACCAAAAATACTATTCAGGGCTCAACACTGAATGGAATACGAGATCCTCAAAAGCAGGTGTCGATTCTATTTCCATTTGACAGGTCGATCGAACCAATGCTTACGTAAAACAGGAAAATAATTTTACTTTTATAAATTAAACTAAAGTGAAGGAAAAATCTTGCTAATGGTTGCTCAAATGAAGTAACTGGTAAATCTCAAGATGTTTAAAGCGAAAATATCGGCAAGTAAACGCGAATCACGGTTTGCAAACGAATACGTGAACATTATAATTTCTTGCAAGTGCGTGTGCCGATCTTAGGAGCGACTTGTAAATTAGTTATTTATCACTAAGCCGAAAACATTACATTCGTGTCGTAAAGGATAAACTTGACAAAACATAATATGCAAATGTTGCATACCTTCCACTCGCACAGATCCTCCATCGCCCTTTTCTTCCACAGCAACTTTTATATGTAGTCTCCCCCGTTTTTCTGTGTGATCAGCACCGCAAAGCTTTGGAACGTTAATCTCACATCTTTTGTGAATATTCATCTCGCATACTGCGAAAAAAATATAGGCTTAGGTCCTTATGATTATTCCTCTGGCTTTGGAAGAGCTAACGTAATAATAATCACTTATCTCCTTCTTCACGGTTGATCAAGGCACGATCGAAAGTTTTCACAATTAGGTTAACGAACCATTGAGATCATAGCGCTGAAGAACAACATTGAAGTAAAATAAGAGAAATTATGGAAACTTGAAAGGTAACAGCTCGTACCTGTGCATTGTAACCCTTGATGAAAGAGACCATACAGAAGAGATCCGCAGTGATCGCAAAACGTAGGACTGTTGTACGTGTGAACTTTAAATTGATGAGGTGATTCGGGATACTAAATTAAAGACAGAGAGATCGTAAGTTTACAATTAACCGAAACGCTTCGAGCGATTCGAATCTCGACTAATTACCCCTTAAACGAATATTGAAAACAAGTTATGCACCAAAAAATACAGATCAAAAATTAAGAATTCTTCCATTATTATTTACCTCTGCACCAGTGACATTTTCTGAGCCAGGACAAGCGAACGACACAAACCCGTGACAACGCTTATGGACCACGAACGAACACACTGCAGCAAAGTTTTAAACAAGACAGAGATAAACATTACCACAATGTTATTGTCACTTTACAATGTCTTGTTCGGCTTTAGAGGGTTAGGCTTGTTATGCTCAAACCTCACAGATATCTTACAGCATCGAAAATTGGCAACATTACCCTGGCATTGATAGGCTTGGGTTCCAACGAAACCCCTGTAAAAACAACACAACAGATTTAAAATAACCATTCAGGTACCTTAACGTGAAAATCAGAGAAAACATCATAGATCTCCAACAATAGAAACGCACATGAAGAATAAAATAACAGAAAATAACACCCGTTGAACACTTGCCAAATAAAATCCTTGCAATGACAGCAAAACGTTGGCTGTTTCAGGAACCGAGCGATAAATTGGTGGTCTTTGACAGCCACTACATTTTTCTGCTTGAACGCGCCTCTTCTGTTTATTCCTCTGGCTATTCTGGCGCTTCCAGTTTCCTTCCAGTCCGCCATGTTAGCGTTCAACCATCTGCACCTTTGGTTTTCCGCTAACTAAGTGACGTCACGCAGGCGTTCCTTATACGGCAGCTTTTTCTACAACATGGCCGCGCACAACTTGGAGCGAGTGCATTTCAACGACGCAAAGGAGACTGTGCTAAAACGTTGCGCTTTACGATGCTCTGCAGCTTCGTGTTGGTGCATATGCTATGTTCGAAACTGTCCATGATCTAAGCAAGCTACAGTTAGCTGCTGTCAGGTGTTTCCCAACTGTACCTAATCTTAAAAATGCTCTGCTGAAAGAGACCTATAAAGACCACCTATATATTCTGACCAATGGAGATCGTGTTTGGTCTAGCTGTCAAACTTTTTACCATCAAAAAAAACTTCCTCCAAGCTTCGAAACGAGATTAGAATCTTTTTAAAAAATGCATTCGTTGAAGATGAATATATGGATTAACGCGTTTGTAAAAAGACAAATCAGCCCCTTTGTTGGGCTCAGCGCGAGTGTAAATAAAACCACCGGTCATTGTTTTCTTTTTCGTTGGCAAAAGATAGCCGCACGTTATCTTCACCAGAACTGAACAAACCGTATCAGACTGGCGTGTCGTTTTTTCAATATATTTAAGGCAAGAAGCAGCCATATCACCGGATATCTTAGAGATACGAATCAGTAGAAATAAATTGACGCCCTAAAGAACACTAAACGGCAAAGTTTCGATCCGTAAATTTAAGTGATATTTTCTTGCCAAAACATTCTAGGCACGTGTTCCAAGTGCAGCATCGTTATCGAAACCTTTTGACCACTTTTAGCGAAAATTGGAAAATACCATCTTTTATTAATTTGTTATGAAATTTTAGTGAATGAAAAGGTGTTTCAATACCGATTTTCTTTCAGTTGCGATAAAGTACGAAAACGTTATCCTCTTCAAGTAGCTGCAGGTGTCACTAACTTGTCTGGTAGAGTTTCGAATAAATTTGCAGAGGAAAATTCAAGGGAATAACTTTCTCCAATTATCAATGAACGCCTCTCTTTTCCTCATATTGGCACTTAACTCTTATTTATTTATTTATTTTCAAAATCAATTGCAATTCCTCCATGGAAGATGATTCATTCTCAGTTCTCGCGAAAAATCAACACAGCCGGGTTCTCTAGGCAACAGAAAGCTTAGTTGCATACACACGAGCGACTGATCATCAGTAAAGTAAGAGGTGGTATATGATAATTTTGCCGCCGCCATAATACTGCGCTTTTGTGAATCAGCCGGTATTAAATTTTGAAACTGTTGTTGTTGCCGATACTTGCTTGTTGAAGCGATCGACACTCATTCACTGAGAGGCAGGGCTATTTTTCACATCGCAGTCAAGGGGTGGCAGTCTCAATCTTGTTAGATCGAAATTACTACCTACATGTGAAAATTTTCATCATTATTCCTACAAAGCTGCCCATTTGTCCACAGAACAGATGGTTGCAAGTCTCTGTTAGGACAATCTTTATACGAGAAGAAAAGAAAACCACAACGTTGAACTGGTTACTGAAAAGTGCCTAAAGGGAACGGCCACAAGTTATTTCTCCAAATATTTTCAACTTAAAAGACATAATATTCATGATTATGACTTTAGGACTAAGAACAAATTAGTTATTGATAGTGCTAAATTAGAATCAATTAAAAAACGTGTTTCTTCTATAAATGGGCAGATCTTTTTAATCATGGTTGTATATCAATCTAGTTCCAGTTTTTTTTTTTTTATCTCTTTTTATATGTATATTTTTAGATTTCTTATATAACTTTTTAGATTTTTGCATATTTTATATTTTATTATTATTAATTATTCATTTATTTATTTTACGCAAGTCCCATGTTGATAGCAGTTTTTATAACTGAAATGGTCATCCTGCATAAATATGTTTATTTATTTATTTATTTATTTATTATTTATTTATTTAGATAGCTCTTTCAGTGGTCACAAAGGTTTTTTGCGTGAGGGAAAACCTTTATTTTCGTTGTTTACATTATATGTAATGCCGCTTTATTTTCGTGAAGACTACATTTTGCACGGGGCTAGCATGGCGGACCCAGTTTGGCAACATCAGCCGCATCATCAAGCCATATAAGTGGAAGGAAACGTCAACTGAATAATGATCCGGGTGCAGTGAATCAAGATGAAAAAAATAAATGGCAATAGGGTGACATAAAACGGTAGTCCCTCTCTCCCCTCCCCTCGACGTTTCTCATTGCCTGGGGTGGTAAGCAGTGTACGCAAAGCTGTACTGAGGAATTAAAAAGAGCAGCTAAGTTCGACCAAAGGTGATTAAGACACGGATTACATAACTGGCATGTAAAAAAATTAGGCTTAATGCTTTTCAGTGGAGGTGATATCCCATAGCTCTTTTAATCTTTCGTGGGTGTCATCTTAGAACAATTTAAGATAAGCAACTTGACTTCGAATTCTGCACATATACCATGTGGCTATGTGCTCTTTGTGTATTGACCATTGAGTAACTCAGTGTGTGTGTTTTGGGTGGGGCGCGGGAGGGGTTGGGATAAGGGACCGTCTAAGGCATGACCGTAAGTCTAAAATTACCGTTTATAAATACTTTGAGACCATTATGAAGAGAGTTCCTTCTGTGCAATAAAAGGTATTTTCCGTGTAAAAAGCAGGTGTTCAAATAAAAGGTCTGAGACCGACTATAAATAAAATTCTCCTCGACGTTCGCCGTTATAGATGAAATCTACCCTTATTTGAAGGATGAACGCTACATTAAGCCAGTTCGCGATTGACAGTTCATCCCATTATCCGTCCTTTATTTTTCACCCTCACTTCGAAACAATATGAATTTTCTCAACTTGCCGCCGTACTTTTCTTTGTTATGGCTAGGAAACATCTCCATCCTCTTTCACAAGGTCGAAATTAGTTAATTATGTATAAAACTCCAGGGGTGATAGGTGTTTAGGAAACTGAAAAAAGAGAAACAAGAGAAAAGATTTCACTAACATTCCTGAATATTTGTTTCACGCAGAGAACCATTGAAGTGGAACAAAAATTGAAGAGAAAAGAAGATGTCTATGACGACATCTTTGCGTTTTTGGCATTTCATGGCCTCTGATATTTGCTTTGTTGTCAATATGCTATTCCAAGTGCTTTGTTTTCGTATTTGAATGATTTTTAATGCTATTTGGATAAACGGAAAAAAAGTTATAACCACTTGAGTCGGCACGAAATTTCTGAATCTCTTAAAAACAAGAAGTAATGGTTTTACAGACTACTAGTTAACAGCACTAGCGACGCTGGAAAATGTAATTCATTTAGTATACTCTACATCTCTCATTTTCAGCGCAACAATTAAATTATTACGCAGGTTGGATGCGAGCAATTAAATGTCTAAACAATTACTAGCTATTACTGAGATCGTAATTGTGTTAGCTTGCGAGTAAGCGGCTCATCACGTATCATACGCTGCGGCGGCGGCCGGCCGACAACAAAATTGCTCTTCGTCGACGAAACAGAAGGCTCTTTCCAGGTGCGTTTTGCTTTTGTGTGCTTTTTGCCCCCCTGGTTGCCAGTGTTAAAAGTTCATATGCATAATTGACTTTCAAAACAATTATTGAAATTCAAGTTGTTTTTTGTTACCCAAGTATAAAACCACGCACACGAATAAGACCCAGGATAACAGAGCAGTGTGGGTGGATCAACGTGAAGCCACCAGGCCGTGCACGCAAAACGCAAATTTTTGCTCGGACTTAACAGTTCGAAGATTTATTTTATATACGAAGTTTCACCGATGTCTCTGTTTTTTTTTTTTTTTTTTTTCAAAATCGTCGTAGGTCAAACTCCACAAGACAAGCCCGATGAACCATGCTGAAGTTCCATGCTGATAAATTATTGATTTCTGATTGCCTACGTTATAAGGCCCTGGGCGCCGTTCGCACCAATCCCCAGCCACAAGCAATATTGCAAGGGCCTTATTAGACTTTCTTATCACGTCTCTAGAAAGATATAGAGACAAGCGACTTGTCCTGGTTGCACCTGTCTTTGCCACTTCATGCTAGGAGCCCATTACTAGGAGCCTCCATACGTACTGTAACTAAGAGTCTACCCTTCCCCGTATCATTCTATTTTTAGAACTGTATTTACCACAGGGGTCTCTGGTTTCCCACAAAATATCTTATCTCTGCAAATAAAAAATGCAACGGTGGGCGTTCAGTTAGGGCGCAGCGCAAAAAATGGCTGGCAAAGAATGGGGGGAGAACCTTGGCACGGGAAGGCGCAGTGCCCTCTTCTCACCAAGCCCCTCTCTTCCTCTTTTGCTTGCCGTTTCTCATGCTAAGCCTCAACCATATGAACGCCTGGAAGAGGCCAGGCCAAAGGGGAATCCCAGTCCTGCCACAGTTATGTCCAGTTATTAGAAAGGGTAATTCTTAGCCCATGGGCTCCTGCTTGGGTATGATTGACTATTTAAATGGGGTTGATTGAAAGCTTCCACGAGAGCTGTTTCCTAAAGAAAAAGAAAGATATTGGAAAACGTTGACTCAAAGGGTTAGCATGGGAGGTGGAGGTTCTGGATAATGGACGCATGTTCATGCCCGACTAAAACCTGATGCAAGGGTTAGCCTGCTGGGGTCCCTGTTGGGCTCGTTGGCTCAATTGCAGACTTAATTTGCCTTTCTATTCAACAAATATTATAAGAGGGTACTCAGATAAATCTTTTTTTAATACTGGGGGGAGAGAAAAAAGAAAACAAAAATTATTTTTAGTTCTGCTCCTAAACTACTCGTAATTATTCTTAATAAGGTAAATTATATCTACCTTAATATACAATTTAATATTACAGAGATTGTGTTGACAACATATTTGAATGTTACAATTTATAGTAATTATTGTAGTCAGCAGTTTTTAACAAGTGATATTAACTCCACTTATCAAGCCACCAGGCCCTGAGGAGTTTAAAGGGTGGATAATGCAATCCACTAGAAAACTCACTATCCAGAGGATAGTGTACTTTGCTTCGCCCATATCTATTGGATAGTCTTTATTTAGCAGTTAGAGTTACTAACACTTTGAACAACTGGCTCTGGGACCTTATGGTATACAAAGACCTGCTATAAGTGCACCCAGGAGGGAGGCTCCCATATAAAAATGACAGGGATGCTCGTCAGAAATTTTGAAAAGAACCCCTAAGAGGTACCAAGATCCTGTTTTGTGGGCGTGGCCTGAAATTTTTTCACCCCTAAGAGGTACTAATTCTAAAACAACACATTATCCCCTGCTATATTTTTTCGGCTCAGTACCCTAAAAGGTACTGTAAAAGCTCCCGTTCTGGACCTTTTGAGGTTGAACACCCTAAAGGGCACCAAACCTGCTTTTTTAACCCCTAAAAAGCATGAAGAGCACCCCTGCCCTTTTTAAACGGATGATCTCTCTCCCACCCCAGGGAAGGGCATCCAGTCTACCAGTATCTTGGGATAGGCAAAATGGGAGAGGAGAAAACAACAGAAACAACTAAACAATGATTGTTTGAAAAATTGATCCAGAACTTTAAAATCACAATAGTAAATCTTAATCAAAAATGCATACTCATAAAAATGTTCACCATAATTTAATTTATAATTAGTTACAAATAAGACCATTTTACAGAGGGTGAACTCTTCAATAAAACCTTTTGTCTCTTGATCTGATTTTATCCTTTATCTGTTCTACATACATTATCCTGCCAATGGATGTGTCTCCTTCATTAGCTTTGACTGTGTAGGAGTGACAGATCAATTGGCTCAGGTCGTGTGTACTTAAGGCATCTGCGGTCATGTGTTGACTGATACCCGTGATCAATCCTCGATTGACACTGCATCGACATCTCAATCAATACTTAATCAGCATTAATCCATCTATACTTGGTCAACACTCGATTGACATCTTGGTCAACAGTCTGACGACAGTCAACTACTTTTTGCACATGTGCAATCGAGTGTCGGTCGACACATGTGAGTCGGTTGACACTCTGCCAACTATTGAAAGACTATTGATTGAGAGTTGACAGAGATGTTGATCGAGTGTTAATCTAGTGTTGCCTGGGTATTGACTGAGAGGTCAGTCAAGTGTAGATTGAGATGTCAATTGCGGGTCAATCGAGGGTATCGATCAAGGATATTGAACGACACTCAACCATGGATGCCTTGAGTACATATGATCCAATATCCAATGGCTCAAGCTGATGTTGTAAATACCGAGAGTATAGCCAGCCAGTGTTGACTTGACTCGACTTGACATGGACTGGCCTTTCACAACAGAAAGGCTGATTCACATCATCAGATCACCCATTATAGTGACTACAGAAACTCTAACTATAAAAATAACACTATAACTTAACTACTGAGAGCTAACAATAACTTGACTCAATTCATTGTGAAGGCCAAAGCAATATTACAAAGTTAATTAACAAATACTGAACTGACAAACAAACTGCAGACATTATAACGATAAGACTACACACTACCATCACTGATCTTTTGTTATCATTATCAATATTAGTGTATCATTTTAAAAAATTGTGTTCTTACAATTTTTACAAAAGCTTTAACAAAGAAAATAAAATAATGACATTCATCTAAAAGCATACCCGTTTTCAATTAGTTGAAGTACCCAGTTTCTTCTTTGAAATCATTTCACAACTTCTCCTAACAACTTGCAAAACTAAAATCAATTTACTTTTCATGTTACCACATTTTTATAGAAATCTTCCCAGGGGCATGGCTCAAGAGAGTACCATCCGGTCATCCAAGACGAGTAGATTTTCATGTCAGGCAAGTAACTTTTCCTTCTTATTAGTCTATGGGTAAGGGCCTAAGCAAGTCATCTGCCAACTTAATCAATGTAAAAGTAAACCAAGATTTGTCCAGGGCAAGAAAAAATTCGAAAGCTGTTTGTCTGAAGGGCAAGCTGGAATTCAAGTTTTTCCAAGTCCTAATTTTTTTCATGTCAGGAAAACATTAGAAGACATGTTATATACACCTTAACAATAGTCACTGGAATGTCAAGAGCATGAGTAGAAGATGGCAAAGGGTTAATTAAC
>Ga0126339_10003167_pt1 | contig 11919 bp, 6 predicted proteins | sample OrbTmetagenome_2_FD_92532 | JGI IMG/M metagenome (GOLD analysis project Ga0126339, IMG submission 92532) | Coral microbial communities from Petempiche,Puerto Morelos, Mexico - Orbicella T R C metagenome | ecosystem: Host-associated > Invertebrates > Cnidaria > Coral | place: Petempiche,Puerto...
AGGCTATAAAGTGTGTCAACAATATAGAATTCTCATGTCGAAGAGTAAAAGCAGCACTTACATTAAAGCAAATTCATACATCAGATAGAGATATCAGTACATATACCTGACAGCTGATGTTAGTTTAGCTGTACTATCAGCCATCAGTTCACCCATGGCTTCTTCGTTACTCTCATCTATTCCCTATCAAAAACAAAACTCTCCACTATCAATATTAAAAATGATTACCATTACATGGTGGCGTCGCAAAGTCCAATTTCGTTTCCAAAAGACACAATACTTCTGGTCAGATGACCTGACATTTATCACAGCAAATGCTCTCTCTAAGCATGCATGCACAAAATCAAGCTGGAACCAGGATTTTGTGGTTCCAATTTTATATTTCACCCAGCGCGAAGGGCAGTCAGTCACCACTAAAATGAAAAACACAAAGGCTATGGGCTCGTGATTGCATGTCAAAATTACATGGCCATGATATCTTTCATCCATGGCCGGAATAAATTTTGTTATCACCAAAGACCAAGTCCAATAGCAATTAGTTTTTTTGTGATTACCACTGAGTTGATTGATAATGTGGATTGATTGGTTGAAAGAAAACCTCTGATCATGCATGAACAGAACAAAAAGTATCTTAACAGCTGATATTGAGAGAAACAAACCATGAGAAAACAAGCTCAGTTGTTGAATGACAAAACAGGAAACACTGAACATGGTTGAATGCAAAAAGCTGTGATCTGTAAGCATTGCAAACATCAGTGTAATCAATTTGCACCAGCTAATCAGTTGCTTTCAACAATGGCAAATAATGTGATCACTTGTAAACCAAAACTCAAGAAACTTTGCTCAGCTTCACCCAATCATTGCCACCGATCATCTTAGCCAGTCAGATGACAGTTAAACTAGAATGCAAACTTTAAACCCTACCATGACATTTTTTAGTCTCTTGACTTCTTCTTCAGAAGCTCTATATTCATCCAGTTCTTTCTGTATTGATTCTGCCACTGTTGGAAAAGGACTAAAAAACACAAAAGAAAAAAGAATGATTCACTTTTACTAAAACTGAGGGCAATTGAACCATGAACACTCTACATTTTTGGGTACATTTTCTTGGTTACTACAGAATGAAGGCAATTCATATAATGTACAAGTCGTTCTTCAAGTGTCAAAATGATAGATACTCTTGCCAAATATAGAGAACTTGTGTACAAAAAATGTACAAAAAATTTTCAATGTTTATGGTTTAAGTGTCCTCACTGTAATAGGTAACTTCAATCAACCTTATGTTTTTGTAATCCCTTCGAAATTGAAGCAATGAAACATGACAAAAATATAAATTTTTAGGTTTTCCATGATTTAACATAAAAAACCTATCTACAGTTCATGTGAATTCTTTGGAATTGCTTATCACATATCAAGGTTAGAGCCAGACCTTTTTTCATTGTAACACAGACGGAGAGATTTGACATCAAAGGTGCTAACTGCCCTCCTTGGAAAATGGAACTATTTCCCACTTTTCAATGATAGGTTTACCTTTACTTAAAAAGCAACATGACTCACAAATCACTACTGGTTGCTGAATTCTACTAGGCTTGAAAACACCCATGCAAAGGATTCTACATTCAACATTTGTGGCAAGTTTTTTTGTTTTGACAATGTCATCACTTAGGACATAATGATAATGATGGATTTAGTTGATACATAAATATTTTTCCCATCCAAATGTAACACACCTTCCTTTGTGCAATCCCCAAAACTTATCCATAACACTGAGGTCATACGATTTGACTTTAGCTTGTTTGGGATGTCTGTGGTGAGGATCGGCAGGTTCGGGGCTGTTTGGTGTCGACTCCTTGACAACAACTCTGTTCAAGTGCAAATCCTGAAGATATAAGAGAATTTAACAAGCCTGTTATCACCCCATCAGTCATACAACAGCACTTAATACACGCTCATTACAACTGGTAAGCCAGAAAAACAAAAAAAATTGACACAGGCTAGGTTTCTTTTGCATTAAATGATCTTGCCACTTTTGCAACAGCAAAACTTAATATCATTGTTGTAATGGTATGGCACTATCACCCGACAATACTGCAATCACAATAGTAGACCAACGGCATTTGATCATGTGATTTAGGCTGCATAACAACTGAACTTACCAAGACATCATGTACTAAAGCTTGATATGTCCATGTGTGGTGTAATGGAGTACACAGATCCATGTTACGATCTAAAATTACCAACACTGGTCGCTGAAAACTGAAGTTTATAAAACAAATACATAAAGTTACCCTTGAAATGCTTTGACATGAAGGCAAACAAAAGAAATAGCATGTTCCAATACTAGGCATACAGCAATAATTGAAGGCTTTCGTGCAAAAAGGATGTATGTAGCATTTTGGGCCGATTTTTATTTTTTGCAGGATCAAGCTAATTTTTGGCAGACTGACTTGTTTTGACATGAAAAGCATTGTTGCGTAATTGATTTTGCTGATTTGTGCTTCATTTTCGAGAAACAGTGCGTGCAAAAAAACTCAGTTTTCCGAGCAGCATCTTTTGGAGCAAATCCTTTGAAGGTGGATTTTGGCATGGCGCGAACTTAAACGGTTACTTTCAGCTGCTTTGACAGCACCGTTTTTTTAAAATAGATGTTTTGATTTTTGAAAGAAGTAGAGAAATAGACCGGAAAAAAAAATTGACAGAACTCATATCGAACTGGTTTCATGACAAAACAAACTCAAATCTGGCCCATTCAGCGCCTTGTTCAATTGCGCTAATGAAGCAACAGTAAGAGAATTGCATAATCATATGAATAATAAAACTAGCAGCAAATACCACGCTTCAGTGACTTCGTCGTTAAGCAAAACAAAAGGTTTCTTTTGTTTTTCGCTCAACGAAAGATCTCCAAAAGATACCTTTGGAAAACTGGGTTTTTTGTATACATTATTTCTCAAAAATGAAGCGCAAATCAACAAAAACAATAATTTTATGCAACGATGCTTTTCATGTCAAAACAAATCAGTCTGCCAAAAATTAGCTCGATTTTGCAAAAAATAAAAATCGGCCCAAAATGCTGTATACAACCTTTTTCCACAAAAGCCTTCAATTATTACCAGAATAAGAGTGTAGCACAGAAAAAATTTCCAATCAAAAAAATAATGGTGCTGTTACAAACCTGAACTGCCCAGAAGGAATGTCGGCTGTAAACAGGCTGTTTCTAGAATCTCTCAGATTTTCTCTCAACTTTTTGTCCAGTGCCTAAAACACATACATGTATTATAAAACTTAAAAAACTTTTGTTTTGAACTGCAGCTGTGTTAATATTAATACCATCCATGCATACTAGGGTGACTGAAGGTGGCAACCACATAATTCACATATGAAATTCTGTATCACTTTTAAAATAGTTAATGCAACAAAATTTAATATCAGTCTGTCAACTATTTTTAAGTCAAGGGCATAAGATTTTTTAGCCAGAGGGTGCCAGAATTTTCAACTACAACCCAATCATATCCAGGAAAAATCATCACTGATACAGCCTTTTCTTTTCTTGTATTGGTCCAAGATTCGTAATTCTTTGAAAGTGTCAGTTAAGGTTGCAATTAAACATTTTAAACCGGGTAGGAACAGAACTTGAAAAAAGTGCCATCCAGTCATCCAGGAGCAGTAGATTTTCCTGGCAGGCGAGAAACTTTTCATTCTTACTTCCTAGATGGCCAAGGGCCCAGGCAAGTTGTCAGTCAACTAAATTTAAAAAAGAAAGCTGACTTGCCCAGGGCAAGCAAAATTTGAGAGCTGCTTATCTGAAAGGGAAGTCTTTTTCAAGCCCTGCAGATGGTGGCATGAAATCGTAGCATGTTTTTGACCCACAGCCAGGAGAGCTGGGAGGTACAGAGTATGATAATAAAAAAAATGTATTGTACCTCTGCTACCATTTCTGCAGCATTGCCTTTTGGACATCTGATAATTGGCACAGTGCCTAAAAGAAAACATTGATCCAAGCAAAAGACTTTTAAACCACCCTCTAATTAAAATTCATCTGCATTTTTGTCTACACTCTGCTACCAACTCAGTGATCATTAAACATGAAAGATAACAATAATATTAATCAGAATAAATTTTTAGTTCCTATGATAATTCTTTAACCTCATCCCCATGGATGGGATGCTAGTCCATAAATTCAAGTATGTTCCTGAATTCATTTAATTCAACTATTGTCTTTCAGCTTAATTGTTTATTTTCCACTTCATTACTGTTTTAGAAAATAAGCTTTTGCAACACTATAATCACTATGCTCATGCAAATAAAGCTACTGCTGTTGTTATGTATACACCTAGGTGTAGAGAGGTCCTGTGATAGTAAAGTGTCTTGCTCAAGAACACAACACAGTCCCCAGCCAGGGCTCAAGCCTAGACTGCTTGATTCAGAGTCCAGCGCACTAAACATTAGGACATTGCATCTCTCACAAGTTTTGCAAGGTTTTAACAGGAATAACTGACCTAAAGACACAAGTACACTGAAGAGACTGTCCACTATGACATCTCGAAGCATTTCAATGTCTGTATCCTTTGCATCAGGTCTGTGAAGTGCTGCACAATAAAAGACAATGATATTGTAGTTAATTTTTTATCTCAGTTAATTTTTTATTTCAAATATACATTGTACATGTGGTTTGTTTTCTTCAGGTGAGCTAATTTTTTTTTAATACATCCCAGTCCATAATAACAGTTCCTCTAAAACTTTGGAGCACTAGACAAGAGAATGTCGCCATTTAGCAGATGACCTTCAGCCACTGCATGCTAATGGCTCAAAGTGTAAGACATTTCAGCAAATCAGATTGCAGCATTTGTATTTTAATATGTTCGTAGAATTCTTGTAAAAGATAGCAGACTGTAGTGACTTATCACTACCACATTCTTACCGTAGTAGGATATTGAATCTCTGTCTTGGTTTCTCACTGTGAACATTTCATCTTCCAAAGAAATAAAATTTAAATACTGATCAAAAACCTGCAAAGAAAAATATACTTTCTTAATTTATAAAATTTCATTTTGAAGGTAAAAAAAGAATTTTCATGGAAAGTTTTCTTTTCCAACCAAACCCTCCAGACAATAAAAAGGAAAGTGCATAAAATACATTTTTTTCAGACAAATTGTGACCAATTTTTGTTGTTTTGGGAAGAAAACATTCCATATTTGATGCATTTTTGTGTTTGAATTGGCAAAGCTCTACTTTGAACAACTCCCTTTAGGGTCAAGAAGGTAAAATTGGCAATATCCTTGATCTTGATTTTTTTTTTAAGTTGTCATCTCTGCATCAGGTTGGCAAGGTTCAACGTCCCTCTTGTATATCTGGGTGGAAAGAGGTACATACAGACTGCTGTGTCAGCAGGTAACCATTAGTCCAATGTGCCTCTTGTTTTTAAAAGGACTCAATAATAATATCTGGGAAGTAACATAATACCTTGGTGATCTGAGTGACGCTGTTTGACTGAAGAGCTGCTGTGGCAAGATCCTCTAATCGATGTCTTGATATAGCAGAAATAAAATTCAGGTAGTAGGACTCATATAGTTGATTTCTACAATCCTACAAAAATAAAATAAATAAATGTGTATAGGGTGTTAAGATGATAATTTATTTTCTACCCCTATGGAGAAGAAACACGGATTGTTCAAGGGAGAGCAGGTTGGTGATCTACAGTTATTACCAAGTTATTGTAACAAAATATTAATTACTAAAATCAGGTATAAGAATTGGCAAGGCGGATTTATTTATTATTTTAAACATAGAAAAAGTTGGAAACCAATGAAAATAATCAAACCTGGCATATTCTTTTCACATTTTCCTCAGTCGGAAGAACAAAATAAATAGCAGGCACTTCAGGTATTGCATCTCTATCAGAATGCAGAAGACTGTGAAAACATGTAAACATCAATCTGAGTTAGTCTGTTGATAAAATAGTACTGTTTTGTAATAAAATGAGTAGTGCAGAAATGGGCTTAAATTGATGCAAGGGATTTTAGAGAAGGCAATCTTAATGAGATGGATGTTACATAGTTTTTGATGACATAACTACAAAAAAATTAAGAATTTCACTACAACATTAAAGCTTTCCAATCCCATTTATCCTTAAGAGTTATTACCAATTTACGGATGTTGCCATTAGTTGGTTAGTATTTAGTCTATTTATTTGAATGTATGTTCCTGGACTAAGACACGGTCAAGGTCCATAAACACATGCAAAAGAAGAACAAGGCCAATATCCAGCCATCCAAACCAAACAAGCTTGCTTGGCAACTGACTCTTTTCTAAGGCATAAAGAACACCATTTTCTTATGAGAAACAGCGGGTTATCCCGAGTAGGAAAGATAGCACCATATTACCCAATCAGGTAGCCAATCACAAAACAAGATTTGACTCACCTTGCCTGCTTATGGAGCCAGCCATACAATAAATTCAAATAATGAAGAAAAAAATTGTCACTCTCAAGATGCCAACTGCTAATAATAATTATAAGCATTTATTAAATTATATCTTTTTACATAAAGTTAATTCAACTCACAGATGCAGAGTTATGCCCATTTCACGCAACTCCTTTACATTTAGCAATGGAGAGATAATGTCCTGGCCATATCGATCATAAACAAGAACCTGTATCAATGAAAAAAATTTCCTCAGATTTAAAAGCCCTGTATGGGGACATCTACCAAAGGCATTTGGTAAGCTTTAAATGCAGTCAAAAATAACAAATTGTCTATATTTTGCAAGCTGTGTGAGGCATGATATGCTGTCCTAGTATAAATTATGGTTGATGAATGTGTTGAAGTTCAGACCTAGTGGCTTGGATGCAAGCTCAATCATTATCGAGTTTATTTGCCCATAATACACTTATCTTTGGCTTTCCAGGGGGTTAACCCCTGAGACACCCTTGGGGAAACCTCACGAACATGCCAGGAATAGCACATTTTTGAAAAAATATTTGCCCCTTAGGGTAGGAACATTGTTTGGTTTATGAAAGGAATGCACATACGGAATTTGACATTGGTCAGTGGTATGTCACTTTCAAAATCCCAGATGAACATGTACATACAGATGAGCGACCTTGCTGCCATTTGTATGACATTTTGTGGAGGTCTTCAGGGTTTATTGCATGTTTGCTCTTCATCACGCCGTTGAACAAAGCCTGAGACATGGTTGGAGAAAAATAAAGTCTGTAATTGCTGACAGTTTCGAAGAACAAGAAAAAAGCGAAAAAAAAAAAAAAATTTGTCTGCTTCTATTGCAACTGAAGGTATTCTGTCCTCAGCTTAGCCTCTGGGGAAGGGGAAATTGGTGTAAACTTTATGCACTATACCCCAGGTATTTAACAGATTTTTGTTTGATTCTGACAGCAAATCTCCGGTGGTGTCCCGGGGATCAACCCCGAGAAAGCCAGTGATAAGTGCATAATTAGTTGGATTCTTACCTTCCAGACCGGTTCGACTGCGGTTGATTTTGTGAGTGGCTGATTTAGGTTCAGCATACGCCTCAAGGAATCTAAAATGAAATAATTAAATATAATCCCGGAGCTTAATCTTCAAACATTAAAATTTACAAATTTTGTGCCCGTGACAAAATAATAGTCGTGAAATGGATTTCGCTCAAGTTTAATGGATGACCGCATTTGATAGAATTTATATCTATCAAAGAGCGCGATCTTCGTGCTTATACTTCTACATCAAGATAATAGATATCATATCTGAATATATGTCTGGGTTCACAATAGAGATCTAACGATAGGAAGGTACAAAATATTACTAATTTTTACCTATCTGTCTCGCACGTATGCTGGCCGCCATCTTGAATTTTCCAGGGAAAACGCATGCGTAGTTTCAATGCCTACGTGTCTGCTCGCCCCAGTCTTCCAAGTGCACGCCTCGTCTTGTTCTGGAGGTTGATTTTCGGGCGTACAAGGACCTGCAAATTAACGCTTTTTAAGGCCAATGCCACACCTCAGGAACTACGTACAGACATGTATATTAAACTATCTCAATTTGGTATGTTGATCCCCTTTTCAAATGTTCTCTGACTGTGCCCTTGTAGTTCTTGAAAGAATTGACCCTGTCACGTGACCGTGTCAATCGTAAAAAAATAATTGGGCGGTGTCGCCAGAAATTAAAAGAGCAGATCGTAATTTGGTAACAGGAATGTAATATTTAGCCTCGAATCGAACAAATGGCCCCTCAGAACTGGTTGTAAGTCAAATTGGAGTCCGCTAAATGAGTTGACTCAGAAAGCTGAACACGAAATTTCATCGCATTTCGAAAGCCAGATCAGAGCATAACTAGACAGAGGCCAAACGGTCTTTATTGACAAAACCCTTTCAGTTTTTATCATAACCAAGAGCAGGCGTGCTGGACGTGCCACACAATCCTCCATATACCGGCTGAAAAGGCTGTCTGTCACTCAGGTCACCGGCTAAAAGAAATACACTATATACGTGTTTTCTTTAACATATGATTATTGATAGCCCATTTTTAACAACCTTCGACTCATTGGTGATATATGGATAAATAAAGCTTGTTTTCTCACTTGCTTTTCTGCCCATTGGCTCTAAACTCAGCCGACCCTGGTTTTTAAAAGCAGTTGAGAGGGCTTTCAGGTTAGAAGATTTTAAAAATCATCAACGGATAAAATGGGAATTTTTTTTTCAAGGTGTGCCTAAACAGGTTGAGGTGGCCAGATAAAGACTCCAATGCTCTCTCAAAATCGAAGAAAATTAGTTTCCATCTCTTCAAATGAAATTTTGTTTTGTTTGTCTACAATCTCTTGGCATGCTTAGGAAAAGAAGTAGGCAAGAATACTGTAAGCTACAGAAAGCAAAAAATATAGATATCTTCATCTCGTGTGAGGCCTGTACCCCTCAAATTCAACCTCACGGATATAAGCCCATGTTTTTTCGTCCCACTCTACCAGGAGAAGCCAAGCATTTTTCGGACCATTGTGGCGGCACCTTCGTTGATCGCAAGTGTCCAAGCAGAGAGGGGCTTGGGACGAGGAAAATTACGAGAAAGAAGACTGTTTATGACCCCTCTTTTATAGTTGCGTTCTCCTGGTTTAGCTGATTGGAGGAGAATGTCAGGCGAAAACCTTCAATACGGAGGTTATGACTTTAATCCTCTACTAAACCAAGAGGACATACCCTGATTAAAATTCCGATTCGTCGAGAGCAGATCACCCGAGATGCCCGCATGCGTAGTAGTAAGGGAAAGCGACCGAGCCGTCATGTACCTCAAGATGTGTGTGTTCTGAGCGAAATGGCCTCTGGAAGAGGCTCTGCAAACCAAGAAATCAAGCAACACTTTGCCACCAAAGAGGGCTGCTATCGATTGCTGGATCTGTCGGTTTATTCGCGACCTACCAAGATCCCATATTCTGTCCAGCAGTGCCATCCAGTGCGCGTGTCCTTTGTAACAGTGAAGGATCAAGGTGGCTGCAACGATCGGATTGCGTTTAATGTCGGGAGAGAATTGTACTTCTATATTTACAAGGGGGTTCGGAAGGTTAGTATGAATTCCTTAGCATTCCGAGGATCCGTAAGAAAATAATTTCACGCTGGTAGCTAGGTATGTTTGTTTGATGCTTTTGTGGTGGGCATGTTTTCGTGCACTTGCAGGTTTCGCTTGCTTTGTGTGTTTAAATTGAGCAAAAAGCGGATGTTGTTGTTTTAACCTGCTTTAACTTGTTTAATTTGAATTTCTCCGGCGTTTATGAAATGAACGTGTCGGAGCATTATCTCTATAATTGGAACGTTTGCGTCTTTGCTTTACTGTTATAACCGTTAATAGTTCGTGCCGGGGAAGGGAACTCGACCATTTTGTGAAACTTCCATCGACCAGCATTAACAAGGCATGTGATCTCCACGGACGATGATCTTAAAATAAGTCGTGTGTGACTGTAACTCATGGGATCTCCGATTTGACGTTGATTTTTCAATTGCCTAAAGCTCTTTTGAAAGTTATTATTCTGTCTCGGTAAACTTTTTCATTAGTAACGCCGGCCTCTCTATTCTGTATTGACGTGATCAGTACTTCGAGAAGGTTTTTTTTTCAGGAATCAATATATTTTCGGTTTCTCAGTAAGGTCTTCAGCCAGTGACGGTAATTTCACTAGTTAAGTTCCATTTCGTTTTATGGTTCAAGCGAATCTAGATTTCGAAAAAATATACAGAGAATCCCTTAGAGTGTATTATAGTGGTGTATTTTGTAACAAAATATTAATATTTACAGCCTTTTAAGCCTAATTCAGTTGTTGTGTCGTTGGAGCTGGTTATCTGAAGATTAGCTGTACATTATTAAAGTACCGTGGCATGTAACAATTATTATTTTTATATTTAACTGTAGGCATCTATTTTCTTTTTTTGTATTGAAAAGTGACCACTTCTACCAACACCTTTGAAAAGTTCAGAAGCATTTGTTTACATTGTGCATTCAATTTATGCATGAAATCCAATTGCAGTCTCAAATTTAGACAATTACGCGGACTGTCTTGTCATCTCAGCATCACGTTTTGGATAATTAAGACTTCATTTGGGTAATTGAAATGTTTTTTTGGTTTTTTTTCGGTCTGCAATTGGTTTATCACAAAAAGATAGTTATTGCCTATATGTAGTTGTTTCTGTGGTCAAGCTTGACCCAGGAAATTATTTAAAACCCACTAGCAAGTGTGATGTTATTCTAGAATTTTGATGTCTTCATTAATACTCTGGTAGTGTTAAACAATCCACTCTACGTAATGCAAAACACAAATATACAACAAAGTAAACATGTTATCAACAGTCAGTTATTGATATCTAGACTTGTTATCTTGTGGTTCTTTTTTGACGACTGTCTGTAAATAATTAATTTATTTGTGCATTTTAAAGAGCTGTCTGTGGAACTAATAGAACTCATGTAGTAAAATGACTGATCATTAATCAGCCAACAGGAGGTCTTTCATTCAGTGACCAGTATATGATTATTACATGTATATATTGCTATCCTTGTTTTGTTTTAGAGTTTTCAACCAACGTTACAATGGGCTATCTGTTGGCCACTTTGTCTTGTTCTAAACCTATGATATGTGAAGCACTTGAATCCATTTTCCTAACTGTTCATTCCAGGCTGCAGATCTTACAAAGCCCCTTGATAAGCGGCTCTATAAAGGCACCATTCCAACTTGCCATGATTTTAACTTGCTGACACGGTCGTCTGACAGCTTGGAGTTGTTGATTGGGTTCTCTGCTGGGCAAGTGCAGCTGCTTGATCCAGTGAAACATGAAGTCAATAAACTGTTCAACGAAGAGGTTAGTACTCTTAAACAGACAGGGAGGTACTGCTTTGTTAGTAGGTAAGGTTAAGTCTGCATACAAGCCAAATGACCCATCAGGCCAGAGCCTATCCCAGTTTCTGTAGCATGAAGCGACTGGTAGAATTGCTACTCCCCCCTGGATGGGATGCCAGTTCATCACAGGGTTACCCCCAGCATTAAGTTGGCCGGTACCCATTTATAAAGCTGGATGGAGAGAAGTACTTTGAGAGTAGTGTCTTGTCCAAGAACACAATGCAATGTTTCCGGCCGGGGCTGAAACCCAGACCACTTGATCTGGAGAAAAGCGTACTAACCATGAGGCCACTATGCCTCCCATGATTTGTTAGTAGAAGGAGATAATTATCAAGCAGCCTGCAAAAAAAGTTGTGTCAGACAAATGGAGTTTTTTGAGGAAAATATTTGGGGACACTCAAAGCATACTGAAACAGAGTATGCTTGTGAGTCATGTTTCGGGGGGGGGGGGGGGGCAAAAAAAAAATCAAATTTTTTTCGGGGGGGCGCGCCAGAAATTTTTTTTTTTTTCCCCCCTTTGGTTGGATTGGTTTTATAAAATGTTTTCTTTTTATTCTTACA
>Ga0126339_10003169_pt1 | contig 11917 bp, 7 predicted proteins | sample OrbTmetagenome_2_FD_92532 | JGI IMG/M metagenome (GOLD analysis project Ga0126339, IMG submission 92532) | Coral microbial communities from Petempiche,Puerto Morelos, Mexico - Orbicella T R C metagenome | ecosystem: Host-associated > Invertebrates > Cnidaria > Coral | place: Petempiche,Puerto...
AAACCAAAAAACTTTCCCCACCCCCGCTCTCCCGCGAAAAAAGGGGTTGCTCAGACCGTACCAAAAAAGACCGCCCAGGGGGGGGGGGGGGAGGGGGGGGGGGGGGGTGGATAAAAAATGGAACGTGTTTCAAGGAAATGCTTTGTTTCCTAAAATTAAGGCTATGGTAATTTTGAAGTTTTGTAACTGATAGAAATTTGAATATGTTCTTGTTCAGTGTAGCAGAAGTACAGTAGGGGTTCTCCGTTCGATCATGTCGTCTCGTGATTATAGGCTTGCATAAATTCAGAATTTCGAGGACCCTGCATGACAGAGATTCCCCTCTTTTTTTGCATGAAAATCTCTGCTGTCCTCAATTGTTTGACCTGCCACCATCCGCATCCAGAGACGAATAAAAAAAAAAAGCAGTTTCTTGACTGGTTTTCACCGGCTTAAACTTACGCATATTGAACTGACAGGATTCAAAGTGCTGTCTGTTTGTGAGACTGCTGACAATATCTGCTGTGCTGTGATTGGTTTCAAAATTACAATTGGCACCTCTCCACTGACATGGGTTCGTCTTCAAAATGTTTGTTTGATAAACAACTAGCAATCTTTCATCTTTTGCTGTTAACACAGTTCCAAACACAATTGCTGTACGTTAATTCATCTTAGCAAGCTATTCATTGTCAAAGGAGCAATGATTGGGTTTAGGGTTGATAGGCAGGTTATTAAGTTAAAGTTTTAATTATTCTAAAACAGTTTGTTTCTGTTAGCGAAGCATGTGCTGGGCAGCGTAGTCTTAAAGCCAATTTTATTTTAATTTGTCTGTTTTTTTTATACCTCAGTACTTTGTAGAACTTTACGAAGTGCATTTCTCAGTTTCTCTAAGAAATAATTGGTGGAAGAGTCGGAATTCAAGTAATTTGCTGAAAATTAACTAAAAATTTAATTGCTTGCTAAGTTTTTGCCTGACAAAGCATGACACCAACCTTATACCTGCCAACTTTTTCTGAGTTAAAGGCATGAGATTTTTATCCTGGGAGTGCTGGGTTTTTCAAAGACGACACAAACATCCGAAGATTCCCTAAGACGTCTGAAAACTTCCCAAGACGTCCGAAGTCTACCAAAAATAGCGGAAGTGGAAACAGCCCTGACATTTCCCTGTCCCAGTCTCAGGACGTGTATCGCTAAACGTGACCTTGCTCCCAGTGCCTTCTATTTTAAGAAGGAAGTATCATCATTTACACATACCGGTAGTTGTCATTTCTTACATCGGTTTAAGTTTACATATTTTTGGAAATTGTGTCGAGCAAAGCTGCAACCACTTGCATTTTTCAATCAGGCATGAGAATTTAGCCTGTAAGCGTGAGCTGGCATGAGATTGAAGTTTTCAATCTGTAGGCATGAGACTCATGCCTAAGGGGTGAGAGTTGGCAGGTGTACAACATCATCCTCAGGTTCCTCTCTTTACCTCAAGGTATTATCCTTCATGCTATTGCACTTTGTTTCTCTGGTTCTCTAAAGTTGTCCATAGTTTCTTCATTTAATTATTTTGTTCACCATTTTTATGTTCTGAATTTTTGATGTCTTCAAAGAAACCAACAATCATGCCCTTTTGCATCTACAACAGGAGGGAAGCTAAAAAATAGTGCCAGAACTAGAAGTAATCAAAGATTATGAGAGTGCATTCGACACCGTCACTTAATTAAATATATATAAATGATTTCACTGGCTGACTTTGAACCTCTGTCTATTGCTAAAATCAACGTTTTTCATCGACAACCAAGGATTTTATACAGACAGATTTATCATAGTGTCAAAGTCCACCATTTGTTGACACGTTGCGTGACAGCGCAAGTTTCCGTAGACTCCCAAGTTTAATAGAACGAAAGTATTTACATTTATAGCCTTCAAATTTCGTGCTAAATATTCTCACATTAACTGGTAATGTTTGAACGTAAAAGCTAATTTGTAAAAGTAAATTTTACGTGCATTATTCTAAACTGGAAGCAAAAATGTAAGCAAACATTTGCAATCATGTGCATGGTTATCATCAGCGTAAACAAACTCCGTGCGACTAATTCACGTATCATGTTCTCAAGGCGCTTCAAAGTCATGTTCGTTTTAAAACAAATAAATTAAACAAGGACAATTCCATCAGATTTCGATAAATGCCACCGTCAAGGCGTTTAAATTCACCTAAATCCAACGCTGAGAGCACAATTGAATACTTACAGCTTCCAAATTACAGTGTAAATGTCCACAAAAACCTGCACTTGAACGAAACAAAGACCCGCACTCGAAAGAAATGTACAGCACATGGTTTGGCGATGATGTCATTCGTTTTGCCCCTGCTGCGGGGTGGCCAAATCGGTGTCGCAACTTCGGACAAAGGTCCACCGTCCCATGAAACTCGACTCAAGTCTGCATTAGGACTGCATTCTACGAATGCAACAAGCCGTTTTATGTTTCATTTAAGGTTGTCAAATTTGCAGAAAGCGATCATGGTAATATGACCTAATTTTGGCTGGCTGGCTCACTTGGATTTTCTGCTGGACTTTCATGGAGTTCTGGCTTGTTGCAGTTCGTTTTCTCGCAGTTTGATCCACGGTCCATTTGGCAATATTCTTGCAAGGGGTTTTATTAGAAGCCGGTACCCGGTTACAGGCACCCATGTACTCTGAGTACAATACCTGGCCTGCCTACACTCAAGTAGACAAATACAAAACAAGCCAGACTGACCGAAACATGTTTCCACCGCCCACTCACTTTACTAACTCAGTCTAACCAGGAACTGCATCTCCAAATTACAGTAGTTTTGTCGGAAAAGTAATATTTTTTTGTGTCTGATGAATTACAGAAGAGTTTTTCAAGCAAAGTAAGCTTTCGATAGCATCGCATTTCTTTGAAACACTTCGTCAACGTTAGGAAAGAAGTTACCAGGACCCTCTCTTATAAGCTGTTACATAACATTTTCGCGTGACTATTCATGTCACTGAAAACCACATGTTTTCGACATGGCTGTGAATAACATGAATAAAAGACTTCAGGTTCAAGACAGCCTTGGTAATTTCTTGGTCATTTTTTCAAACGAGTCAAAAGGGAAGTCATTAAGATTTTACAATCCACCTTTTTAACATAATAAACTTGCACTGGTGGATATAAATAAAGTGCCTGTTTTGCATGTCAAAAGAGTCATTGAACCTCCATGACCTTTGAATACACATAAGCTTACCAATACAACAAAGTCTGGTCATTTCACTTTTCAATTTAGTAAATTCTCTAAGGCTGTGAACAGTTACAATATTATTTCTCATGAAGTCCACTTTGTGTGCTAGTGGGTAATGGCTCTGTAAATTATTCACTGTTTTTGTTAACAAAATGAGGACAGAATAATAAATTTCCATCCCAGAATGCTGGAGAATGCATTTAAGTACATAATATGTTTTGTGACGTAATTGTACTGCGCATGATCATCAATTGGAGAGTGATTAACATATTGACACCCAGAGATTTTTGAAAAAAAAAAGCCCAAAAAAAATTTGTTTTTGAACATTTTTGTGTCTCCTGCATTATATATGCTGCAGACACTATGATAGGCTGTAAAATGCATGACCACTACTTCATATATGACAAGATCTTGGATTTACTCTTGACGTTTCCCTGCGGATTCCATTACATGCGTGTTACATTTATTCTCTGCCTGTAACACCTCCGGGTAGAAAATTCGTTCCTCAGGGGAATAATCCAACCAATCGAATGCGAGAAAAGAACAAAGAAAATAGCTCATGGTAAGTAACAGATTTTGGAGGAGATTCAGAACCAATCAAATACGAGAAAACAAGAATGTGAAATCCGATAACAACCACTTGCTTTTGGAGGATTTGAAGTCAGTCAATTTCGAAAAAGGAAAGCTGAAATCTGTGTGTTTATTCTTTGCTTAATTCTTGCTAGGTGAGTGATCTTTTCGTTTTTGTCAACAACCATGTGTTTTCGAAGAAGGAAAACTGCAAAGATCGTTGTCTGGGTCATCTCATTCTAGTAGATGTGTATTAAACTGGTGTCAGGGTATTTATTGCTTGCTAGGTGAGTGATCGTTCTTTGTGATGGATTTCTTAAAAGGTATTTAGTCAATAAGCCGCAGCATTTGCACTATGTGTCAGTCCGGCTAAGTGAAAGGTTTCTGATTAAAGAACAAGAAATAAACATGTTTTGTGTGATTTTATGTCTATAAATGTTATCTTCTTTGCTCAGTAAGAGAAAGATAGATTTTAAGCACTTGATCGCTTGTTGAGTTGATGTGGGTGCGATCTTGGTGAGTGCTAATTTGCTTGGGAGTGAAACCTCCAGCTACCATCTAAGCATTGTTTTTAACAGATCATTTCATACAGTTGTGAAGTTTGTCGTGGGAGCTTCCATTGTTGGCATACTGCCATTCAGATAATTCTATAAACATTCTTTGGGGAAAAATTCCAAGTTAGTTAAACAAGTAAAACAACATAGAGAGCAAGAGCCATCTAGAATACCGGTGAGAAAGGTCCTGAATTCTATTTAACAGAAAATGCTTGATGCAAGGTTGGGTTATTCTTAAGAAATATACCCCTAAATCTTCAAGATTAATTGTGTGGCTTGGCAAATGAGTATAAATTATGGTATATAACTAAAGGTCTTTACACAAATGCAACTGTTTTTTTACTAACTTTGTCGATTTTTAAAGTAGCTGTTGTTCAGGTAAAATTAAAAAATCACATTGTCTCACCAAAAGATATTGGGTATCAAGAATGAATCTTTTGAGATCAGGTGATGTTAAATTAAATCCAGGCCCCTTACAAGATGTGGACAATCAGAGCAGATTGCCAGTAAATTCCTTGACATTTCTTAACTTTCGATTGGGACAGTTAGGTGATAGCTCTAGATGTAGGTGGTGCAGGTGACTGCTTTTTTAGAGCCATATCACATCAATCGTTTGATAATCCCAATCATCACTTTTACATCAGACAAGCTGCTGTTTAATACCTCAGAGATAACCCAGAACATTTCATTGAAAGTGATACTCAGAATTCATGGAATGGTTACTTCATAAGTATGTCAATGCAAGGTACATCAGTGGTGTGATGCACTAATTATACAAGCAGTTGCAGAATCACTAAATATACACATTTATATTGTAGAATCTCACGAAATATTGGACTGGTGACTTTGATAGAGCCACATCATACATCATCACAGCAAACAGGAGCAGTTTATAAATTGTATAGGTCATGTAAATGAAGTACGTTTTGTATCAACAGTACCAAATAGCTCTTACTCAGGAAATGAGCACCATCAAACAGCTATTGTGATTTCAGTTTCACAGAGCAAAATGTTCTTTTCTGAACAAGAACATACAATTAGAAGAAAAAGAAAACACATCTGAAGAATATTGTAATAAGCATCACAAGCAGTGAAAATGATAAATGCAAATCCAAGACTTGTGAGTAGTAATAAATGGAATTCTTATGTGGACTATTACAGAAACACCAGAAAGACTAGTAAAAAGAATGTAAACTATAAATATGACAATGATAAGCAAAGTTTAACCACTAAAGAGAATGAAAACACTGAATGTCAAAAAGCAAGAACAGGGCTCAAAATTAAAGACAAAAATGTTAAGTCGCCATTTTGCGACCAGCTATGAAAAGTCAGTGACAAGTTCAAAACTTTTAGCCACACATAAACATAAATTGATTATTTAAAATCACATACTGAAAGTCACATTAATATTGAATATCACATCAGTATTAAAAATGATTAACAAGGCTCTGCTTTTATTATTACAACAGCTTTTATGGCATTTCAAATGGATCATGAATGTATAAGCTTACAGCATGCACATAACCTTGAATGAACATGAAAGATTGTTCACTGATTTACTGATTTACAAACATTCAATCCCATACAAAACTAAATGAAATTTGCAATCAAATTTATAGATATCCAACTTTAAGATCAGATACAATCTTGGGACATCTGCAATCTTAAATTGATGAAAATGAACTCATAACTCCTGGAAAATTGGCTGCATGGAGACCTGTTGATACATACATTTCCGAATTCTTGACCTTAACCGATACACTATCTTTGCACACATTCTGTTAAGCTCTGTCTATAGCTTCAGATCTGGGGTAGCATAATCAACTAAAACAGTCGAGGTACATCATTAATAAATCCGTAAATCTTTGCAACAACAATCATGCTTGACATGAGCAACCGGCCATGTTTGTTTTGCGAGCTGACTGAACAGCAAAATATGATCCTAAATTATAGAACTGCTGAGTTCTGAATTAAGAAATATTGAGCTTTAAAATCTAATGCAAAATGTTTCTTTACCTTTCCAGGAAAACCAGGATCTAGGTGAAATGTGCATGACTATAAGAGGTATAAGGGATTTGACAAGTGATGAGTTAAGCAAACTCAAAATTGCACCTGATGCTGTACAAGGACAAAATACACATGCTTTGAAAAGCAAAGTATTGCCCCATGTCACAAAGTCACATGTAGATGGGAACCTGAATGCCAAGCAGAATGAGCTGCAATCACTCAAGGATGACAGGATCTTAAGAAAGATCTCAAGAGAGGTGATTTTGAGCTGCAGATTGTTCTAACTTTGATCCAGAATTATAAAACTCCTGAATTCTGAATTGGAAAAGAAGCATCAACAATGACAAAAACATATACATGTAAACAATTCCAACAATGCACTAGTTTGTTTATAAACTTTTTACGACTTGTTTTGTTACAAAGTTTTGAAAGACCTCACAAGGAAACATTCAACCCAGAACAACTACTGGTATATAAAGCTTGCTGTATGAAAAGCTGAGTGGCTGACAAATTACAAATTAAAACCGAGGGCAGATCCAGGCCAGGGGAGACGCCCATATAAAAACTTGAATTAAACCCCTAAAGGAGACCAATCTGGGCATGGCTCAAGCTTCATTAGAACCCTAAAAGATACCACGTAAAATGGATTAGACTCAATTTTATTACCAGATGCTATTCAGAAAGGAGTCTGCACTAGTAAACTGGACGCAAGAAACCAGCAGAAATGGAGTCTAAATAGAGAAGTGAGAGCGTTTTTTGTTGTTTCTTCGAGCACACCCTAAAGATACTTTGACAGCTAAAAAATAGTGGCGTTTTGTCATGAACACAAGGGAGACCAGAATCGTTGATTTATACGTCTAAGCAAGACAACAAGCATCCCTGACCCTTTCATATGGAAATCCACCCCCCCCCCTCTCCCCTCCCCCCTCTCCCCCAGGATCCAGTGGTTATCAAGGGCAGGTGGCTGGATGTACCATACCTTATGGTTGAAGAATCAATGGGACATGCCCCCAAAGTGTTGCAATTTGAGAACTGCAACCTAATTGAAAACTGTTACACAAGTAGTACTAGCAATGTTATTACAGTGAGGTACCTGTCCAGCAATGTTTGCCTTCATATCTGCAATGATTTTCACAATCTTTTTCATTTTTTCTTTTTGCCTCTCCAAAAGGAGGGTTGCTAGCCACCTAGTCCAACCCCTATCCCAAATCTGCCCCTGTGAAATGACGTATGAACTCTAGTGTATCAGAAAAGAAATTTAACATGTAAACAGCAGAACCTAATAAATTTAGTTTAATTAAGAGGAATAATTATTGATGGAAGCAAAAGATTAGCAAAGGTCACAGCAAAAGTGTCTAAGTGATAAATTATAAATATTCAACTACTTTCAAGTAAAATGTTTTTAAATTAACAAGTCATTTAGGTCATAGGGATTTTTAATAATTATTGGAATGTTCTTTTTTCTTTCCTGATATATCCATATGTGCTTTTTTCGATTTTTTGGGAGGGTTAAACCAGGCTTCTCATTATTATTTTATATTTGTTTTTCAGCTTGAAAAAGAGCAGAAAAGGCTGTTACAGCGAGTAAAGGATACAAGTAATGAACTCCGTGCCATATCAAGAGATCGTGACCAGAAAGAAGGTGCACTTAATGAACTAAAGATGGAACATGAACTCATGCAGAATGCAGTAAGTGTCAAATTACTCATTGCTTTTAACCCGTTGTTAATCCCAGAGCTTTTTGCCAAAAATGCATCTTTTTTGGACATTTTGGAGATTTTCAGCTTGAAAATGAGCCAAATTAGCTCCAATGTACCCAAAAAGGCATTTGCAACATAACAGCGTGTCTTTCTTTCCACTAGCATTGCGTTTTAGGGCATTTTTGCTTGGGCATGCGTAGAAATCAAAATTTTTGGACGAGAAAGTGACCTTCGTCTGGAGGTTTTTCGGTTTTAAAAGTTTTTTTATTTCGCCTTAACTTTTTTTCCTTTTCTTATCTTTTTGCTGTTGCAGCAGTGACTGACCTTCTCCTGGGCTTGCTTCCAGTTTAAAAATTTCTGAGAAAGCATCATCGAGACAGGCAATTTTTACCAAGGAGTTAAGCTCTGTGAAGTCGCAGGAAATTTTGCTGTGAGTTTTTCACTCAGATTTTTGAGCATTTTCATGCATATTTCAGGCTCCATTGAGCAGATCACTCTGATTTGGGTATCATTGGAAAGATCTTTCCCTCCTGCAGAACTTGAGTGTAGATGATGCCAATTTTGGTCAAAGGTGATGATGTCAGAAGTGGAACAAAGGCCAAACCTTGTAATGGCCAGTTACGGGAAGCATGGAAGTCAGTGGGTTAAAGGATCACACAGAAAATAGTTTTGCCTTCCAAATAGCAACCATCTCTGACTGATTTCTTTAGAACTTGTACAGAATGCAGTACAGTGTGAAAATGTCACACAGTGCCACCTTCTCTACATGATATAATTGTGAATCAGCCTTTAATCCAGTTAAACTTTCAAGCCTGTTCATCTCCAGAAAACATTTCTAAGGGTATCTCTACAGAGGCACAGTGGGCATTTTTCATGGAGCACCAGCATGTCCCCCCCCAGAAATGTTTATTTTTAGAAGCTTGAAAATGCCATTTCCCTAATTTTTCAAGGAACAGTTTCATGAATCAAAACATATTGAGTATTTCATGTAATATAAATTTAGTAACTTGTGTTGTTTATAAACCTTTTAGAGATATTATTGAGAATAGATTTAATCCGTGATAGGAGAGACTAGAGACTGTCAAACCAGTCGATTTAACTTATCAAAGACGATTTTCGCCAATAAGTATAAATGAATATATTGGGATTTTGGGAGGTATGCAAGTGCACGCATGCGTATATGGTCACTACGCCCCTGGTGTACTCTTGAAGGACACCAAAGATCAATGCCCCATACAGGAAGGCTTTTCATTCTTGAGTTGCTTCAGTGTTTAATTGGTTAATTAATGAATTGATTTATTTTGATTTATCTTCGTGTATTAGCTGCAAGAAGAGAAAGAAAGGCTGTTGCAGGAGCTAAGGGAAACAACTGATAAACTCTGTGCCATGGCAAGAGATCTTGACCAGAAAAAAGGTGCACTTAATGAACTAAAGATGGAACACGAACTCATGCAGAATGCAGTAAGTGTCAAATCACTCGCTACTAATAAAGGATCACACAGAAAGCTTTCTTGCCTCTCCATCCAGTTGTCCAGGATAAGTAGATTTTTCTTCAGGGCAAGTAACATTTCATTCTCCCTTGCCTGATGGGCAAGAGTTCAAGCAAGTCGTCTGCCAACCAAATCATTAAAAGAGCAAACTAAGACTGGCTTAGGGCAAGCATCAATTATTTGAGGGATACTTGTCCTAAGGGCAAGCTGGAATTCAATATTTTTTTCCAGGTCAGAGGGTGAAAGAAGAATTTAAGATGTGTTGCTAATTATCTTATTTGTTCACAGCTTGCAGGATATGAGAATGACTTTAAGACTGAGAGACAAGAGAAAGTAAAGGCTATGTCAGACTGTGATCATGTTTCTCATGAGAGGGATCAACTTGTTCAATGCTGTGAACGCCTAAAGCAGGAGGGTATTGGTTTGTGGCAATTGAGTCAAAACCCTGAGCGAATGTACGCACAAGCTCAGGCCCAACAACAGCAGGTGAGAGTGATTGAATCCTAAATTATGTACACTACATTAAATTTACAACTATTTCATGCAGGCAGGTTATGAGAATGATGCATTTGATTGCCTGGACGTGATGTGCAGCTAGATTCTTTAATTAAAAGTTATACCTTCTACATGTTAATATTGCAATAGTCCCACATCATTGTACAGCAAATTATAACTCAATCTGATGTTATACCTTATACATGTTGATGTTGCAATAGTCCCACATCATTGCACCGCAGATTAACTCAATCTGATCACTGTCTTCATTGTTTACAGGCTAAAGTGGCATGTGGGCATCAAACATATGGCTGCACATGTGCATCCCCTGTTCTGGAACTTTGGCAAAAGGTAAACTGACAAATAAATTAAACATATATGAAGAAAGTGGACATTGCTACCAACCCGAGAGTCAAAAAATGGTTTCCTCATGGAAAGTTGACTGTAGCTCAAATGGCCTTCAAAACTGTTTTTTCTAGAATCCATAGAAAATTTACACAACCTCCTAAGTTTTATGCCAAAATAAAGCAAAGCCAAACAAATACAAAAGAGTGCTGGAGGATTATCGCTACATGTGTGCAATCTTGTCAGTGACATGCTCTGAACCAGTTTGTTTATATCCATTTGCAGCAACAAGCAATGAGATCAAGAGGATTTGGAATGGAAGCAAGTCGACATGGTTTTACTGATTCACCAACCTCTCCACCAAAACAAACACCTCCCCTGTTACCTTGGCACCCCAGCCAGGGGAGTCATCTGCAGCTGCACCCCCACTGCAGAAAGTCATGTCCACAAGGAATTGTGTTACATGTATTGCCGATGAACTTGGATTGGCCAACTTCCTTTCTGTTTTTGACACAGTCATCATTAGACTGATGACTTAGTCCTCACAGAATTGAGCATTGCATGACATTCGGCCTAGATTAGGTACATATCGAACATATTCCAAAAAAATTGCCTCCTGCATTGGCATCTTGAAGAGAAGCAGGTCTTTTGTTCCTTGTGGGTCCTTTTGAAACGCTCCTATCCATCTATAATGCTATAGTTCAACCTCATTTCGATTACTGTAGCGTCGTATGGGGGAATTGCAATAAATCTCTTTCCATTAAACTACAAAAACTACAGAATCGCTTTGCGCATATTTTGACCTCTTCATACGATGCCAATGCGGATAATCTCTTTGTTACTCTTGGCTGGCAAAAACATAATCTTCAACGAGAATTAAAAACAGCCACTATGGTCTATAAATCTCTTAATGGTCTCGCCCCTGATTATCTGAAATCAATGTTTACTGATCGGAGTGCAATATCTACCTATTTTTGCGGAATCTCCCGCAGTGGCTGGTTCAACAAACACTTAGGACTGTATCTGTCGTTTTCTCCACTTTATTGCAGCTTCGTTCGTACATTCGTTCTGATCAATCTTATCGCTCTAATCGTTGACTTAAAATTACAACATTCACTACATTTTATTATCACTAGCGTAAACGCCTTGGCTACGTATGTCCGGCCGCAAACCTAAGTTGGCTAAGGCTCACTATTGTTTCTCTGCGGTCTTTTCTAATCTCCTAACGCGTAACGCTTGCGGTTGATACTAATTTCCTTAGCGTGGGCTACAATTATTCTTTGATAATTACCGAGTATAATCCGATTACACTGATCCTAAAACCACTAACAATTGATTGCTCTAAGCTGAGTCATATCTATTTAATATTTGTCACAGGATGTGGCTATAGCATCCAACGCAAATTTCTGCTCGCGAAGCAATATATATGGGTTATTGACCAAGTGTGAGGTCAAGATGGCTGGATATTGGCCAAGTTCTTTTTTTGCGAGTTTATGGACCGAGACGGAGTCGAGGTCCATAAACTCGCAAAAAAAGAACGAGGCC
>Ga0126339_10003170_pt1 | contig 11917 bp, 4 predicted proteins | sample OrbTmetagenome_2_FD_92532 | JGI IMG/M metagenome (GOLD analysis project Ga0126339, IMG submission 92532) | Coral microbial communities from Petempiche,Puerto Morelos, Mexico - Orbicella T R C metagenome | ecosystem: Host-associated > Invertebrates > Cnidaria > Coral | place: Petempiche,Puerto...
ATAAGAATTACCTAATAAATTACTACAAGCTAAAATAAATAAGAGTAAAAAGAGTTCCTATTAGTTAATTATGTACCTCCGTCAATTGTAGATGCCTCCTCGTGTGATCTGAAATTTTTGATGGTTGATTGAACTTTTGCTGAAAATCAGCGGGATTCTTGAGATTGTAAATATATCTCACAGAGAGAGAGAGAAGACAGTTGTCCAATAAAAATGTAAAGTTAAAAACGGAATCCTCGATGTCAATACACAGTTTGTGGGTCAATCTCTTCAAACGATCCACCCTCCTTTTCTTGCCAAGGTTTTTGCCCTTATAAGTTGTCTTTCCTTATATTGTCGTTTTAATTTCAGGTGTAAGTCATAAACAAGCAAATTAACTTCATTTGACATGACACACAGAAATAAATGTTCCATTTGCTCAAGTATTTTCGTCATATTGCGTGGTTTATAATGCAGTGTTAATGGACTGAGGTTATTTCAGGTACATGTTGTTAAGAACACGTGTCAAGAACTCAGAATTTTAAATTGATATAAGCTAAACACCGCTCAGGATAGATTTCCTTACAATAGCACACAGAGTGTTCTCGAACTGCGATTAATCCAAAATCATCTTTTGTGCAGAACGGAGCAAAAAATATAAAGAATTTTCTAAAACCACAAACGTAGTGAAGTAGGAAAAGATAATTTAGAGAGTCACGTACGGGAAACTTCGGTCTTGGGGGAAAACACAAAGGTGGCATTTAAAATATTTTAAAAAAATATTTTATAAAAGACCTAACGAACTATATTCTACTGAGCAATGCAAAAATGTGTATCCTGAAGTATTCCTCTAATTACATCAGTGATTAATCAGAGGAAAAAGACATGGTTTTTTACAGGTTTTGAAATGGGTTAAATGAAAAAACCCCGTAAATCTAAGGGATGTTTCTCCATGGTAGAATTAAAACATTCACATAAGCTGACCTCTTTCGGCTCCGGACAAGAACATCACTACTCACATCTTGAACGCATCTGAACTGTAAGCATAAAAAAGTCGCAAACTTGACTTTTTAAATAATTTATTAGACTGGTGGATTAGACAAGACAGAAATTTAACGTCCGCATACGAGCATGGTCTATTAACATGGATGAGAGACGAGTGCAAATGTCTCCATACTCGCACTTAATTAATGCTAGCGTGCGCGTAATTATCAGGAGTAACGACAGCCTAAAATCTGACTCAAAACTTTGTTTTCAAAATCCTAATCGTCTAGCCTTGTTTCGATGACAGTCCAGCACTGACCAACCCTCCCCAATTCCTGTCTCCAAGGAAAAAGCATCCAGACACTAACATGAATAGAGATACGTAACCTGTAGCATCAATTTTTCCTTTACTGTTAAATTTCCTTCATTCCACGATTTGTTCTTAACATTGCTTCACTTCAGCGGCTTTTTGCTATCAAAATTTTTTCGCATTGCGAAAATGAGTCTTTAGAGCTTTGCAAGACCTTTATGTATGAAATCACTTGGGAATTTGAGATTCGACTTGAGGCTCTCCTCCTCGTGACAGTCTTCGGAAACGCACGAGACCTCTTTATCAATCAAATGTCAACACTACACTGATTGTTTTTATCTCTGTTTCCGATTCCTCGAGTGCCGGAGAGATAAGTCCTGTCTCGTTCACGTTATGTAACAAAAATATTGAAAAACTTCTCACGCCGACAAATTTGATGATGAAGATGATTGTTGGAAACCTGGTTGAACGCGCATTTTGTGTTTTATACTGATGTTTTCCCGCCACACCGTGTCGTATACTTCGACCACCATTTTCGCGGCCGCCTCTCGTCAAAATTAAAGTTTTGTGGTTTGTGGTATATTTGCAGTAAAATACCGCCCATTTTTCTCAAAAATAATCAATTCCCATAGCGGTCCATCATTTTCCTTCCCCCATAGCAAAAAAAAAAAACAACAACAAACGAGCAAACCGCATAAGCCTTTGTAAATGTCTTTAGTTTGAATTATGTGATCTCCTTCGATCTTTGTATGTTGAAAGTTTCATTTTAGCGGGTTGGCTAAGAAGTTTAAAGGTTTTATCCGCGAGTTACTAGGTAGAAAAGCGATCTGTACGTAAACAAAAATATAGACACGATAAAATGAAAAACTGCTCGAAATATTCTGGCTAGAGATGCACAGTACACGACAAACCAACAAACATTTTATTTTATAAAGTTTACTTTAAGAAATGCAACATCATGACATCTGGATGTTGAATTGTTCTAACTGTGAGACCTTGGTAATTAGTCAACAGAACATCCCTGGATAATCTAGTTCTTTCATTAATGCCTGTTTAGCGTACCCTGCGAACTTGTATTAACTTGCCTCCTGATTTTGAGCCTTTTCATTTGATCATACATTCTTGTTGTTGTGTTACTGTTATTTTGGACATTGTTTTGTTATTATACCTTTAGAATTCTCCACGTGAATAGAAATTCTCTGAGTAAGTTGGATTTGTATGTTAAATCTGTCCAAAATACCCTTTAATAACGTTAAACTCTCATCGTGGCACTTGAGACCAGAAAACGTCGTCGGAAGAACTAAGCTGATTATCCTTAAATGATGCGCAAAATTATTAGGTCAACATTCTCGAATTTTAGTTATTAAGGAGCGTTTACTTAGATCTTGTACGTGTGTCATCTCATGTTTTCGTCACGCGGTTGTTTGATGTTCCAGAGACAGTTCGCGACATTTTTGCGTCAAACGTAAGCACATGGGCCGTTTAACCGCAGGCTAGACGCGACATGTCTGCGTCAAAAGTAGTTACATGGGCCGTTTTACTGCGCGCTGGTCGCGACATTTTTGCGGAATAAGCTGTCTGAAAAGAGTTCCACGAATTTATCGTAAAGAAACCGGTTATGCGATAGAACATCCTAAAATTAATCAGATGATCGAATTCAGAAGCATTTCGATGAATACTTGCCAAATACAAGGCTTCCAAATATCAGTTAAATTATATACAGGATATCGTTTGATCATTTTTTATCCAACACACTCAGACGCCTTTTTATTTTCCCCTTTCTTCGCAAAATTTCTTAACATAAACACCGGCACACTTAGTCCAAATTAAAATTGAAATCACGTTATTAGCAACGCTTCACGGCTTTACTGCAAACGGAAACTAATTTTATCAATGACCACTTGTTTTTTTATAAAGTGATAACCATTGAATTAATGATTAATGAGATGCTGGTCATGTAGGTGTCGTGTACATAGACGATTTTGAGAGAATAAAGTAACTGGTTATGCATGTGCGGTATTAAGTAAGTAAGTAAGTAACCTTTATTTAAACACGATAAGTAGTTAAGCTTGCAGCTTGCGGGGTCGTGTGTAAATAAACAATACAGAATAATTACAAAATAAGAATTAAAAAATTTACAATGTAAGATCTAATCTAGTTTAAATAAAAATTTACAGCTAATAATAATTTACCTAATTATCGACATTAAGAGAAAAGTCTGTGTTTCAGTAGAATGAACTTACAGGCCAACCATCTAGATAGTGTTGGGCTTATATAGAGTAAGAACAAAGACTTGGCTGTGTTTCCGTAATTCTATTTAGGAAAACGTTTAGAACTCCCTCGTGTTGTGTCTGTTGTCTAGAAATCCGACGAGTACAATCTAGACAAACTTCTAAAACAAATGTGGTGAACGAACTTGACTTTGTGTAGGCTTGGTATGAGAGCGGGTTTCGGCCTTTCTGCCCAATCAGGAGGCATCATTCATAGAGCTTTTTTGAACTGGCGCGATAAGAACTCAGCCCCAAGTCGTGTTCGCTTTCTCTCTCACCTTTCGTACCCGACTAATTGTTTTTTTCGCGCCGTTTTGACTTTCCCCAACTCTGGTAACTGGCCCTGGGTCTACGAGGATGCGTATTTCATGCTACAGGTTTTTGGTACATGCCTGCCATGCCATCACTAAACACCATTTTTTTTATCATTATTTTTTTTTTCTGTAGTTGTAAATGTGGACTCATTGGACTTGCAGAAGTTGTGTTCGCAAACGTTGGTGCTTCTAAAGAGGTTAATGTGTGTTAAATGCTAAAATAACTGAATGCAATTTAACAACAAAGCTAGTATAGAATGACCATAAAACGAATCAAAACAAAGTGGTGTTTTAATATTCATGCATTGTAAATAAAATGTAATACAGGTGACTGAATTACTAAATTACTGCATGCTTTTTTTTCCTCTGGAAGGTTTTGGCTTGTTTTCTTAGGCAAGGACGATTCCTCCGAGCCATGGATTTCTCAAAAACCAGTAATACCTTAACGCGAACAGGCGAGTCCTGAAGTCTTGACTCTGGTTTGATTTAAACTGGGTCATGTCTCACACTTTTGTCCTCACATTCCTCGCTTTTCCCCACATCGTAGATTTCGTAGACGCTTTTCAAAAGTTGCCATTGACGAACGACATGCTCTCGTTTCTGGGCGATGAACGCACAGAAAATCATTTTTTGTCCGTTGACGAGGTACGTTTTGAAGACTAACCGTAGAGATATTCAGATTCACTGCATGACATTACCATTCATTCTTCCGTAGTTGTATCCTTTTTTTTTATCTTTCCTCCCTGGTAGTTTCCAGTCAATCTACTCTTACACTGTTATTCTTTACTAATTCAATGAAAAAAACCTCTGACGGCAAGGTCAGTTGAAACTTCTGTGTGTACATGTATATGCTTTGAAAGAATTTTAAAAATACGTTAAAAGCTCTAATTATTAAATAAACTTTCTTATGCTTTATCCGTTCCTTACTTTAGAACGAGTCCCTTACCCTCTCTATTACTCCTCAACCCCACTCGCCTTACACAGCTCCTCAAAACAATTTTTCATCAGGAAGATTATAATTCAAAAGTACAGCTTTACTAGTTTGATATGCATATCAGGTTTCCATCAGCCTTTCTGATTTTCATCCTTAGTTTGAAAAAAGCTACCAACCGACTATTCTATGTTTTACACAAATAATTGTGCTTGCAATTTCAACTTACCGTGGTATAATCACATAAAAAGAAATGGAAAACGTTTTATCTCTTTCTCATAGATCGAGGATCTCTTGTCCCGTGTGCTTGTTAATAGTAGCTGCCGCCGTGTAGCCAAACGAATTTATGAGGAAATGAATTACTCCGGGGGACAAACGTAGAGGAAACAGGCTGCATCTAGCGAAAGAAATGAGCACTTGTACTTTGCAGTATGTTTTAAGACTAGTAAACTAATGAACATTACACCTCATTGAACATGAGCAACATTTCAGGGACATTTCCATGTCAACCGTGGTAAGATGGAACTCCTTGCAGCCTCTTTCATTTCTTTCTCGAGTGCTAAACCTTGAAGAGGAAAGACACAGACTGATGACAAGCCGGAATTTGTAGAAATTTTGACCTTTGAGGTAGACGACTCAATTGAGCGTGTTACAGTAAATTACCTTATTATAGCTAACTGAAATAAAGGTGAAAAATGCACTTATGAAAATATTTTTTTCTACTGATACTTCGACAGTTAGTTGGCTTGATAAAAAGGTCGACTTCCTGTTATTTCAGAAATTAAATAACACAGAAGCTTAACTGGATGTGAATAATGATTTCCCTTTGACCTTTGGGCTTTATTCAGACAAAATATAATCGGAAACATATTTTGACAGAAAATGGCTTTACCAAATAAACATAGCATTATGCAGTTAATCTTCGACACAGCGATTTTAACTATGTCTGTGTTACTGCTCCATATTACGGAGAACATTGGCTTCGGCTTACACGACCACAGAACGCTGGACAAGTCGGCGCCCGCAACACACACCGCTGTGATTGTCCATCTTTGTAATTTTAGGTGAGTAGCTTGTGGAGTTCCGTAAGGTTTGTACCGGGTTTTATACACTTTATACCTTATTTTTACTCTCTTGAATGGGGAATTCAGTTATTTTCATGACAATGGTTTTTTAATTTTGTTTAGAGAAGGTGCTCGATGTAATATAACGGAATAACGAACACTTAGACTTGTCAACTTGCATCGTAGATAGTCAGATATGCTTTCCAAAGCTTCCAGACGTTTGTAAAAGTTACTTTTGACTGGTTCTAATTGGAGATGTTGTTTTGAACTAAAAATTAAAAAAAAAAAAGGATGAAGCAAATTTGTTTACTAAGCCACGTCGTTTATTCCGAACATTGCGTGACCTTTGATGCCGTTAAAATATCAGATAACTCATGACTAACTGTTTGTTTTATTGTCATCCAGTAGTCATTTGCATATTGCTTAATTCATGTAACGCTTTAAACCTCTTGTTCCTGACACGAATTTAAACATATCAATCTTTTTCTACTTACACTCGTGAATTCGGGATAAATAAACCAACAAGTGTTGTCTTCATATAAGGAATGCAAAACCGTGTTCAGTACTTGACGACAAGCCACTTTAGGATTGAGTTATTTCACTGTTATTTTCGTGTTGATTTAAATGTACAGTGGATAGGATAACCGTCCCATAATTTGCATCATGGTGTACGACTTCGACAATTTATGGTAAATAACACTTTAATAAGTCACTCTGGATCGTTGTATTGTGTATATTGCTCGTTATATAATCGACTGATTGTTGTGGCTTTGAGTGGGTCGAATGGTTACATCTCAAGTCTTGGTGTTGCGTTACATACTTTGATATCTTTATACATCGGAGACGGTCACATAAGCACCGAGGTTGGACTAGGCTATTATTTAAACGGAAGGCTCGGCTTCAAAGTTTCTGTAAATGTTGTGTTGATGACGACTTGACTTGCGTAAACTGAGAGAGAGAACTTAGACTGATCTTGTTGTTGCCGTTATTTGTGTCGTGACGTTAAGGACTGCGTACTTTCCAAATAACGGTGACGAACAAGACGGTGTATTGTACTTGAACAGAACAGACTATCAATCAAGACACAACCGAGGCAACGTGAGTAGTGAGGTGTTTTAATCAAAGCGGAAACCTCGCGTGGGTCAGTCTTGGAAAGTATGGTCTGTGTCAGGTCTGGCAGACAGGTTGAAGAGTAGAGATCACACCAGTGTTAGTCTCTTTGTGCCGAGTTCTTCGATTAACACTAAGCCAGGATAAAATTTGATCGATGTTGTAATTTCTTTTGTATAAAAGAAATTTTCGTCACTAATTTTCAGTGGTGTTTGAGGTTAGTCCACGCCAAAACTGGATCGCGGTAAATAGAACTAAAAATTTAGGCTAAAACTGGATTATCGGGCTTTTAACAACCGGTTTCCCAGGTTTGGGGATAATTACGGGTATAGGACTAAGTAATGCGTTGGGCTGCGTTGGCCCAGTGGTCAATGAACAGTAGTAGATATAATTGATTCACTGTCATTTTTAACCCTTCAACAGGTTAAGGGAGACTTCAAGTGACTGGAAAGGTTTGTCCTGTTATCCCAGGAATGGAAACTAAGAAAACTGCCAAAGAAATTCTGGAGTCGCTGCGAAAGGAGCCTTTCTGTTTGGAGACAGACGAAAAACTAGCGAACCACCAGGTCGTTAAGGAGGCAAAAGCCGGGACACTTTCTCTCAAGGTCGTGGAACGATTCCTTTGCGAGCAGTATCACATCATAGCAGCTGACACCCGTTCTCTGGCGCACCTGGTAACCAGGTTTGATGGCAACCATGTCATCCGAGATTACTTCCAGTTCTTTTTAGACGGAGAGAGGTTGGGTTATGGAAAATTACTAACCATGGCAAAGGTCATGAAACTTTCAGAATCTGACCTTGAGAACTACGAGCCCCAAGCCCTTGCACAGGGATACCCGTCGTATCTATGTCGACTTGCGCATTACGGAGAAGCCCCACAAATCGCGGCAGCCATTGCAGTAAATTTCCCCGCGTTCGGTAAGATGTGTTCGAGTTTCGCAGACGCTTTGAAGGAGAACTACAACATGAAAGAAGAAGACGTGGATTTTGTTCGATTCTTTGCTTCTGGTGACCTTGACGAGGAAGCTGTCAAAGTGATAGAGGCGTATAATGCAAATGATCAGGGCAAGCTAAATGAAGTTCACTACAAGGATATTAAGAGAGCAGTTCGTCTTCTCCAGTCTTATGAAGTTATGTTTTGGGACAGTGTATACGCTAGTTCCTGAACGCTTGTTGTTAGCTGATTCAGATAAAACTCTGATTTGCTGGAAATTTGATGAAATGTTTTAGAACAAAGTCATAATCTTTTGAAACATCGACAAATACGCTCGTTTATGCGTGACTTAAGCGTTTTAACGACTTCATAGAGGAATGTCGTGTTGCTAATTAGCTATTGTTGAGCTTAGCAAGCATTCGATTGATCAATCAATCAGTTAGTCAGTCAATTATTGTCATATATTTCTTTAAAAAATAAAAAGCCGTTCAAAACTGCTGCCATCACACGTGATTATTTCTGTTGAACGCCGCTCGCAATTCATAGCTTTTAGAGGATTTGTGTGTCTTCTTTGACAACTTGCAATCATTTCTGGCGGTAAAACGAACATACCTCTCCATTACGAACACGCATGCGTGACTGAGAAAGCTCGTTTAACGAGCAAAAGTAACTTTGGTAACGAACGCCCTCTCCTTCCCAGCATTCCTTTGGGCTGTGTTCTGCGATGATATTGTGAGATGTACCGTAATATTAAAGCTTACCTTTTTGCATTGTTGGCCATTTTATTACATAATGTTTACCCTACAAAATTTCAAAGCTTTTCGCCTTTCCAGTTTCATATTGGCCAAAAATGGACACAATTGTCTCGTGGACGTTTGGCTGCTTCATTTTAACAGACCGATAAATTTCCTTAATCAATAAGAGGTTTGACGGAAGCAATATCAGCTGGATTTAGGGCGTTCGATACAGCTTTGTCTTTGACTAAGGCTTTGGTTGGAGATCTCATTCATTTCATTCACTTAACATTTGCACCTGCTTGATATGCACCTCCAATCAACAAGTCGGCGACCCTCGGCCATATTACTCCCTGCTGATCATTAACGGCAAATGTAATATTGCCCGAAATACGAGCAGAAATAACCTCTTTGTTATCACAATTTTTCGCTGAGTCTTAGTTACGTGCTTTGATTGAAATATCTGGGGAAAACTACTTTTCCACTGTTTTAAAGAACTCTGCAACTCTACCGGATTTGGTCAAGACTTTGTGGTGTTAACTCTGTAACAGTCTACGAGCCGAACAGTTATCAAAATGTCTGTATGCAGACAGAGAAAAGACGCCTCTGCAACAATAGACCGCTGGATAGATTGAGGATTTTGCGAACAAAAAACTGAATTACTACGGTTCGACCAAACCGAATTGTTGCTAAATAGCTCTGTGTTACATTTTGGCGAGTGATAACTTTCAGAAGGCCGGCAAAAATATATTTAGCTTGCACCGCTCAAAGCTGTTGGAATATCTTTCTAATGGTAAGTGTTTATGTTTCTTACAATCTAACACAATATGAAATCTTATGTTTATAAAACTGGTTTATTTTAAGCGACCTGCGTTGAAATGCGTTTCTCACAGCTTCGATTCAGCTGACATACACATTCTAATAGTAGCCACAGATAAATGATTTTAAGTGACGAATGTAATCTGCCGATTCAAGAAGTTACAGAAACCAAAGTGCAACACAAATGCGAGAAAAATAATTATGGCAAGTGTTTCACAATTTTTTGACCTTTATCTTTAGCTTTTTGTTTTAATAAGGTGGTGTGTTTTCTTTTAGCAGAGGCTTCTGTGTATTCACCACAGCATGGGGCTCCTCAAACTTCGTGTTCAAGGTATGCAAATGTACGCAAGTATTATGCAATAATATCAACACCCAATTAAGTATAAGGAGATGGGGTCGCTATTATCGCAAATAATCTACGTTGGGAGAACTTGGAAATTTGTAGTAACATATTGCAGTATCTGAGATAACCGTATTCTTCAAAGCTTTTTTGTTGTTTTACCCGATGGCCTAAGTTACTTCACAGTACATCCGTGGAGCAGACCATGTATTTTAATTTGAAAAACACAACCTCGCGACACAAGATACCTTGATTGGGCTGCCTGTAATTAATTGTGGAAGTTATGGCAACGGAATACTTATCTAAAGTTGCAAAAATTAAAATCACATCTGGACTGTCTCTATTTTCGGAATATTCGAATCTTACAAAATTGAACTTACAGATTTTTATATCTCTACTATGATTTTCAATTTCGATTTCTTCATTTTGTGACATAAGATGAGGAAATATCGAGGTATAGTCGTTCGGCTAAAATATCATTTTTTTGTTTAAGGAGAGTTTCATTTAACCTATTTTCAGAGTTAGGTATTCTGGCAACTTTAAAGCAAAAGGCAAAAGCAGAGATTCGACTGTTAAAAGCAATACAAAATATTTTAGTTAGCGAGACGTTTTATACCGTTTGGATAAAATGTTTGTATGGAAAAATGAGCTTGTTTTCTCTAACGTACTGAAAGTTTTGAAATTGGTTTTGAAATCGGTTTTTGTCAATCTGTGGCTTGCGAAATCGAATTCAGTCTCCCGGGAAACCTTGCAGTTTCTCGTTTTTTTGCACTTAATAGGAACTGAGCACCTTTAGTGTTCTTTGCCGAGAACTGTGTGTTCTTTTGAGTTTTTATTGAGGTAGCCCACCTCACCAAAAGACCATCAAAATATGTGAAGACAATACGACTTGACTGATGTAATGAACTCAGATCGGATTGCAAGAATGTGTAACTGTAGGTAGGAAACTACGACTATGATGTGCATGTTAACTTGGTCCAGGTTGATGTTAGATAGTTTACGATTGAAAGAACAGAAAAGCACTGCATTGCACAGTGAAATTTGTCGGTAGGAAACGTTGAAAAATTATAAACATTGAAGGAAAAAGCTCTCGTAGTATTTCGGGTTGCTTAAGTAGTTAACATTTCAGTTTGAGTAAAGAGATGCTTGTCCAAATTTGAGGGTGGTAAAGGGAATTTTCGTGACTCGTGATCGGCCCTTTTTTTCCCGTGAAATGTGAAATGGCTAATTTTTCCTCGTGAACCGTGATTTTCCAAAATGTTCTCTTTTATTTTCCGTGAAGCGTGAAATGCCAATGTTGTATTTTTCGTGAATTGTGAAAGGGCTGCTTTATTTTCCGTGAAACGTGATTTATACCCCCGCTCCCCCCCCCCCCCCCCCCCCCCCCCCCCCCCCTATATAAAAACCTTTTTTCTTTTTTTTTTTTCTAAATTTTAAAAGGGGGGCTTTTTTTTTCGTGAAAATGTTTTTAATCCCCCCCCCCCCCCCCCCCCCCCTTTACCACCCTCAAATTTAGGATAACCTAATTCTTGTGGCATTATACTGAAATTTCATCATACTCCTTCCGAGTCATAATCTAAGACATAGGTTATGTTTTGAAGGACCCCATGCGCCGTCGATTCTCATTTAGTTATGAATTTTAATTTTAATCCCATTTTTTAATATAACGTTAATTTCCTCTATGAGCTGTCCTAGGCGTATTTTAAGCTCCCTACAGAAATGATATATTAAATAATTGCTCGCATTTTTCGAAGCAAAACACGTTTATCTTTAATTACGGATATTTTATTTTGACTTTTAGCAGGGACATAAAGTTAGAAAACAATTTTAGAATGACTAAACTAATGAATATTCTTTTTCTGGTCGAAAATTCTTCTCTGCGCCTTTACTGCTTAACACTCTCTCGGTTTTTTCTATTATTATTTACTGGTGTTGGTGAACACTGAAACATGTTTGCATCACGGTATTGCTGTATTGTAGATATGATTCCTTATTGACCTACTCTTCAGTAAATTACCACTTTTAAATGACGGTAAGGTAAATCAAGAAGCTGTACATCAGAAGTATTAAGACGCTACGACATGGCTGACAAAACGATGACGCCGTGGAAATAACGAACAGCATTAAC
>Ga0126339_10003172_pt1 | contig 11913 bp, 9 predicted proteins | sample OrbTmetagenome_2_FD_92532 | JGI IMG/M metagenome (GOLD analysis project Ga0126339, IMG submission 92532) | Coral microbial communities from Petempiche,Puerto Morelos, Mexico - Orbicella T R C metagenome | ecosystem: Host-associated > Invertebrates > Cnidaria > Coral | place: Petempiche,Puerto...
AAAAAAAAAAAAAAAAAAAAAAAAAAAAACACAAAAAAAAAAAAAAAAAAAAAGAGTATAACATAAATATTTTTTTTTTTTTTTTTTTTTTTTTTTTGCTTCTGATTGGATTGGAATGAAAAACTAAAACAAATGCGAAGACTTTCAACACTCAAGTGAACACCGCTCTGCTAGATATACTTTTTGCTGGGGTACTGTTCAATTTTGACCTAGAATGTGCAGGTTAGTGCTCCTGGATTTTCCAGACCTGTAGAAACTCTGCTCGAACAATTAAAACAGATTATGAGTAAATTCGGATTTTGGGTCGACTGCATTTGCTTGCTACAGTCGCTATCATGGCTGACTATATTATAGGAAAACATTTACTATACCTCCTTTACTGTCTGACTTGATTCACCAACCCATCATTCAGGTCTTCGTTGCATCACCTGTCAACATCCTCAGCTCAGCATTTTTCTCTCTCTGTAGTGATGGCTATGACATGCCATGCTGCAAGGACTGCCTGTATACCAATACTACAGGCACCAAGTGTCGCGATGCTGACCCAACTAACTGTAAAGACAATACCTACTGTGATGGCAAGATTCCACAGTGTCCGCCCGCACCTAGTATGAGTGACGGCACTAGATGTATTGACAGGTTAGTTGACAGGGAATAATACAACATGACATCACTCAACGGTGGTGGTTAGAGGTAGAGTCAGTTCCACAGATGTGAGGAGTACTCTCAAATTTCAACAAGAGTTTCCACGGCAAGCCAAACTTTTCACTCATGTAACTATCCTTATTTGATCTGTTAATTAACTTTTCACAGTCAGCTGGTTAACGACAGCCAGAAAGCAATTCAAGTTTGAAAAGGATAGTTATGCCCGTTTAGGCATAAGTGACAGTTTCTTTGAATTACTAGCAACTTAATAATAGATGTCCAGCAGTAGGAATTAAATGTAGACATGATGATAGATGCGAATGCAGCCATATCACTACTGGAAAAAAAAGACCTGAAAACATTTTGAGTCTTTGAACGGGATTCGAACCCATGACCTTTGCTTTACCGGTGTAATGCTCTCCCAACTGAGCTATCAGTTGGTCTTTTTAACTCATTCATGCGCGCATGTGCAATGAATGAGTTTTGGCGATGGGGGACTTTATCCGGGAATCTGCGTGGACTTTAAATCAGCGTTAATTAGTATTTAGCATGGACTGTTTATTAGTAGTTTATTAGTATTAATTTATATATATAACTTTAGATATTAGTATTACCTGATGATTTTTAACCGTGTATAAAGAAATGTTAAATAAATAAGTAGACGGAAATTAAATGCTGATTAATTTATGCTGATGTTAACCGGAAAAAGCGAAGCGCGCTGACTAGGGCTCGAACCTTAGCCTGACTTCGGTCGCTGGATTTCAAGGCGAACTCATTAACCACTCGGCCATCTCAACATTCCCGCGTTGACTTATGGTAAGAAACGCTCTATAGAGCCGGGGTGTCACCGCTGGTCATCTGAAAATGCCATCTCGTCACTTGTTTTTACGGGTCCATCGATGCCAGATGGGATGTGTACTGTATAAGTTGTTGGTAAACAGAGTGAATTTGGTTGGAAATATTGAAAAATTTTAGAATTCGTGGAGCGCAAATTATTTTCGAGATATTCCTCTATTACGGTTATTACGGGCTCAATGAGTGTAAGCTCTTCAGCTCTAGGCAGCCATTGTGGATTTGGACTTCCTGCTTTTGCGAATTCTGGTGAGTAAATAGTGCTTTCTTCAATTGTTTTGAATTTCCTTTAAGCAAGACATACAGCCCACACGTCAAATCGAAGCGACCCAGAACTAAACTAAATCCTGTTTGAAACTTAGAGCGCAGAATTCGGCCAGGCTTACGAACGCTGCGTGACAATTGCTATAAAGCTGCATTACAAAGCAATGAAATTGCGTTAAGTACCACTGAAATGCCAAATGAATACCATTGCTTTCAGAATTCAGCCAGGTTTACAATCGCTGCGTGACAATAAATTGCTATAAAGCTCCATTACAAAGCTATGAAATTGCATTAAGTTCCACAGAAATGTATAAAACAGTTACACAAACTTTCTCAAGGTTTACTGACAAATGTTGCACTAATCACTTGCATTTTCTTTGAATAAAGTACCATACATAAACTGTAACAAGCAAACAGTAAAAATAAGGTTTTCACTTCTTATAGACAACACAGCATTTTCTAAACAATGAGCGCAAATGCTTGATAACAGAACACACACAACAATGAGATATTGTCCTATTCTATTGTACAGCAAATTGTTCATTTACCCAATCATCCAGTCAATTGTAAGCCTGCTGATAGCTAAGATACATGTCAGGAAGGAGCTTGACGCTTATTGATTTACCACTAACATTAATAAACATAACACAATAAACACATAAATCATTTCATGGCTAAGACCATGAATGAGTTGACTCATAGATCCCTTTGATTGTCCAGTAGTGTTATGGCTGCATTCGCATCTATTATCATGTGTACATTTAATTGCTACTTTTGGATATCTATTATTATGGAATTCACATACTTGAGCCGAGTATTACGTCCACTGAACATAAAGGGCCAACCCACACACGACCGCTCTCATGTGGCTTTGATAGGTCGGTTGTGAGAGCATTGCACCTGTAACGCAAAGGTCGTGGGTTCAAATCCCGTTCAAAGCCTGAATATTTTTTTCAGTTCTTATTTCCAGTAGTGTTATGCCTGCCTTCGCGTCTATCATCATGTGTACTAGCAACTTAGCATGAACTAAAGTTATAAAATAACCCAACTACGTAAACTATACTTTACTTGTGAAACGTTCTGTCCTATGATAACAGCATCACTGTGATCTCTGAAAGAGGTCTGCAAACAGAGTCTCGGTTGTCAATACTTGTGAATCTGATTTGCTGATATAATTTATACAATATTTGTAGAGGAACGTGCACAAGTGGAGTGTGTAAACCATTCTGTACTGCCAAGGACCTAAAGCCATGCAAATGCTCCAAGGTTGAAGACGCGTGTAAAATTTGCTGCAAAGGCCTCGGGCAGAACAGCATTTGTACTCCATACGTCAGTAATGACACTGGCACCACAATAAATATCCTTGATGGTCGATCTTGCCAGGGCGAAGGACAGCAAGGAATTTGTGTGCAGGTAACGTCTCTTCCGCCCCTCCCGACTGTTTCTACCTTTTGTAGATGACGAAGATGACCATTTAATCTACCTAGACTTGAATTTGTGACAAAAAGGTAATGATAGCGAATACTAGAACAGTCGCAAATGCTAAGCTTCTAAGTTGCAAAGCTGAAGTTTAACAGAGTACTATACTGATTTATGAAAAAAGGTTTCTTCTAGCCAAAAGTGGGATCATTTCTTAACTCTGTGGAGTCAGAAGGAGTAGTGTATCAAGTGCCATGGATTTTGTAAGAAGAACAGAGAAACAGAAATTTTTGTTCTGCTTGTCCTTGTCCTTATTCTTGTGTTGTGGGCTTCCTCACTATGGTGCGCTTGTGCTTGTGCTTATGTTGTTAGCGTCCTCACTGCCGTTAGGTTTGTGCTTGTGCTTGTGCTTATGTCGTAGAGAAAACCAGGCTTAAACTGTTGCACAATGTTTGAAATTACACTATTTTTCCACAAGGGCAAATGCGAGAAAATAACTCAAGACTTGGTGGAGAGATTCTGGTCTTTCCTAACGACACTGGACAGCAATAAAGTTGCTCAGTTTATGAAGGACAACCTGGCTGGCACTGTTGTGGTGTTCTCATTACTTATTTGGATTCCTGCAAGCTGTTATGTAAATCGCATTGTAAGTGGACTGCATACATGTATCTGCAGACATAATTTTTGTTGTTGTCCCAAGAAAAAATGGTAACACTGACGTATGTATTCCCCTCCAATTTGGAAAGAACGATAAAACAGTTAAGTTTTTTAAATATCACTAAATGCTGCTTTTAAAGTACTTTCAGTGTCACTTGTGCTAGTCAGTTGTAGTATAATTAGCAATTTCATTTGGTGGTTTACTTTTGGCCTCATTGTCACGGTAGTCAAATCGTTTGACATTAATCATGACTATAATGAGGCGGTATATCTAGTGGTATTGGAGTTAAGTTAGGCTCTAATTTAATTGTTACTGATTGAAAATTGGGCCCTTCTTGTGTTTAGGTGGCCCACGACTAGAAGGGCCAAGCGATAAAATAAATCGAAGTCCTTACTTTGAGTTCTTTTTTGGCCATATGATATACATATGATATACATCGTGATGTCATAATCCCATACTCTGAAACATTCAATCTTCTAGCTGCTATCCTCCTCTTACAAGATATAAATTGTTTTCGTCTTCTTAGCACTTATTTAATTTTTTTATTTTACAGGACAAGAAACGCGACAAGACAGAATCTCTTGAAGCAGAATGGAGAGATCCTAGGGTATAAGCTTATGCTATGCATTTTTCTTAAATCACACTCTTTTTAACCAGTTGTAGATGTATGCCATTATCGATCAGTCATAGGTGATGGTTCACTTTCGAGACCCGTGGTGCTAAATGTTCCATGCAATAACTGTTTTGTCTTCCTGATTGGTTCAGTGTCATTATCTCGTCACTTTTCGTGTTCCTTGGGTGATCAACAGGCCAACAAGCAAGCAAGAAATGTTTCTGCTACTGAACCAGGCTCCCTCCCACCAGAGATTACTTTGATTTGCATTTTTTTCGACGTTGCAGTTCATGGATTCTGACTCACCTGCACTCAGAATTTATCTCCATTTCTAAGCTGGATTTGTTAGTTTCAAAAGTTCTTGCACTCCCTTGCCTGACCATACCTGTCACGCATACGTATCGGAGATTTCGCGTTCAATATATCCTCTGGCCCTCTTGAACACTGATGTCTTACTATCCGAGGTTACGTTATTTACAGACAACCATTCCTGCATTATAGATTATGGCATATTATTGCTCCACAGAATACTCAACTGCTACGCCAACCCAAGCCAACAAGCAAAGGAAAGTTCGTATACAGACAAGATTCTATAAGCAGGTCCTCAAAAGCCGACAAGCCTTACAAAATCAAGCCAAAAAACATCAAGACACACAGGACGCCGCAGCTTGAATATACAGTTCAGCGGGAAAGTAACTTGTAGAAACTTTAAAACTAACCTGGTGATTATCTCGATAGCGAATGATATACCCGTGGTCACTGCTGTGTTCTTATAGTGCCAAGGGTTTGTAATTAGTTAACATGACAGCACAAATGATCATGTACATAGGGGTTGTTCACCAAGCTTGTTCGGTCAAGATGGCTGGATATTGGCCAAGATCTTTTTTGCGTGTTTATGGACCTCAATTGCGCCTCTGCCCATGAACACGCAAAAAAGATCGAGGCCGAACAAGTTAACACCATGCTATGGCGGGATAGAGTTGACAAGATCTTGTTCGTTAGGCACAGTGCAGGATTTGGTTTATCTTGCCCGTGCCCAAAGTTAGCCAGATAATTATTGTAAGTAGATAACAATACTCCTTGTTGTTTCATGTTCAGATTAGGCCCCGAAAAATTACCACAACACTTAAATACACGCTTCAAAAGTCTATCAGACGAACCAGTAAAAAATTTATTGTAGGTTTTGTGGGTTCTAATCTAGCATGGGTTTGCCATACTACGTTGACTTTTTAGAGCCTTTCTGGATGATAAATAAAGATATCAGCGACTAATAATCGGTAGGAATCAACAGAACATGTTTGATGTAGAAAAAGGTGAAAAGTTTAAAGGAGCTACGTCACGGTTTGCGCATGTTGAAAAGTTTAGCCTCAATTCTTCAAATTCGTCGTTTGTAATCCGTGTTAATCTTCTTCATCCTTAGCCATCCTTGTTCCTTTATGGTTTATCATTATCTCTTTGGTGTTTTTCTATCTTATCAAACTATTATTTTCAGGTTTCCTACCATTTAAAGGTAATTTTGTATGTGGCCAAAATAACTCAAAATACCGTGACTGAGCTCCTTTAAAGACGTTCTCAAAAATGGCATCTAGTATAAGCTCTCTAAATGCCCAAAAGAAGGCTTTAAAGTTGCTTAATTACCAATTTTTTGTACACAATGTTAATGTTGTAAAGGTGCTCTTATTGTTGATCGCCATTTTGCACCAACAAATGTTTCCCGTTTAACACTGTTTCTGGGAAGTTGGAGTACCATTAGTTCCAAAAACAAGCATTCCATGCTCTTTCCCTCTCCTCCAGAGAATATCTACGAAATCAAGAGCGATATAATTTCTCCCGATAAGAAACCTTCAACTGAATATTTTCTTTGTTTAAAACGCACCTAAGACGTCTTGGGCGGAAAAGATGCCAGTAAATTACATAACGCCAAAATAGCCCCAGATAAACCAAGGAGAAAATTTATTTCTTTTAGGTGTTAACTTAGCTTTTATGCCATTCCATAGAAAGTGCAGACAATCAGAATACAGGAAAGGCGTTGTACACTCAACGGTATGACATCCAACCTTCCCATCATGCGCTCCATTGATCGTATTAACCACTGAATTTTCTATGGCGTGGTATAAAATAGTTCTGCAATGCTACGGTGGAATATCCCACTTGTTTCTTGTATTTTCTCGGTTTACACACGCCTAAAGGCTCGTCTGTACCGAGAAAATACAAGTGACTTGTCGAAAGTGTTGCATAACTAGTATGTAATATACCATTTCCCATACAGTCACCGGCCCATTTTGAAGGTTTGAGGATTTTATGAAACCTGAGAATCTCCCCACCAATGAGAGTTAATAGTTAATGAAGATAGTGAAAACTCGAGACAAAATCGGATTGTCGCATTTACAAAGCGGCATACAAGATGATATTTTAAATGTAAACCGCCTTTCTAGTCAAATCCCTTCTAAACGGTTAAATCAGACCCAGGAACACAGGTAAATAACAGTGCATTTATTTTGTAATTGAGTATGTCATTGCTGATACAGTTTTCGGGTTCCCTGTGCTTTGGGCGGGCGAGGAGATTTTCATGAACGCATCGAATGGGAGCTTTAAAGCTGCTTACAGGCCCGGCCTGATCAATCGATGAAACTGATAATCGATAACAATCGATTGATTTTCGAAATCGATGAACAAAAATTTTGTTTTTCAATTGCCGTCGATTCTCATTGACTAGCAATTTCATCGACTTCCATATTTTTTGGGCAGGTATATAAAATACGTATCGTATCTGGACTTGCAAAAGAAAGTTACTAACGCAATAAGCGCTACCCCAGTTACTTCTACTCAAACTTAGCCAATATGGCCGATCCACGGAAACCACAACGGAGAAACAATAATAATGAATAATAAATAATGCATTGTTTGAACTTGCTGTAAAATGGTGTTTTGATTTTAAGGAATAAATAGAAAATTCTCACACAAGGTTATCCGCGTAAAAGCAGTTAATGCCCTGGGTTGATATTCTCCGCGATCGCGTATCTCATCTCCTTTGACTGCAAAAGGGCCTAGTAGATGTTCAAAATAACTTTACAGACGTGAATCAAAGTGACGGAACCCAAACCACCTCTTGTTAACGAACAATGCGTTGTTTATGAATACAAATGTGATCTGTGCGACGCAGATTATGTGGGCTATAGATGCCGACACCTATTTCAGCGCATTAATGAGCATAAGCATTCTGCCATTGGTAAACACCTGCGGGACGTACACAATCTGAGGAACAAAGATCTCCGTGACCAATTTACAATCCTCAAGAAATGCCGTGGGAAACTGGCTTGTTTAATTTATGAAATGCTCTTCATCAAAAACCAAAAAACCAACACTTAACGCTCAGTCGGACTCCATTAAAGCAAAACTTTTTATTTGACAATTCAATCACACCACGCTTGGTATTTTTATTTTATTCATCGGTTATTTCTATTTTTTAATCACATGCACTGAGACCTTCACACGTACATTCACTATATAATGAACTCACATAACGTATCTTACTTGAATTTGAGAATGATGGCGTGGAGCCGTCGAAACGTCATTCTTTAATATCGCTGCTTTTTATTCTTAATTGTTTATCGAAAACCTTAGTTATCAGACGGTTATCTCCCGGTTATTTCGGCAGAAGACAAGAAAGTCGCCAGACACCCGAGACACGTTATCACTTACTTAGCTGCGAGCGGAACGCAAACATGAAGATCGCTTACAAATCGACGATACATCGAGCAAAAGTGTATAAAAAATCAATGGCAATCGATAGCAATCGATAGCAGTTAGAGGACTCGAGCTTGTGATTATCGATTGGCCGATAGCAATCGATAACAATTAAATAATTGTCATCGATTGATATCGATTGATCGATTGGATTTCAGATCATCGATTGTCATCGATTAATCAAGCCGGGTTAGAGTCCAAAATTTGAGCCTGTTCTTTTGTTTTTTAATCGGTGATGCCGTGAATAAAATCCCAACTTGCGGTGTTGCGGTGATCTCAAATCCTTCGGTGTGCGATGTTTGTGTTTTTCACGCTACGGCGTTCCGTGGAATGAAGTTATTTGCGGTGCTGTACGGCTTGTTTGATTTTTCTCAGACCTAAATTTAGCATCCAAACTTCGTTAATCCGTGCTAATTTATGTCAAGCACGTACCGTTGTTTTTAACACTATACAGACCAACAATGACTAGTTAAACTTTATTATGCTTCAGCTGCCAATCCGAAGCTATTTTCATTAATACATAACTTGGCAAGTAACTTTACCTCTGCCACGATGCACCCGGAGCTGGACCGAATTTACTATTGACTGCGTAGCTTTTTTAGCATTTTTAAAGGCAATGAAAGGCGTTGTAATGTGTTCATTTCGTGGAAAATTGTTAACGCCGCCCGAGACAATAGAAAGTGAACCAAGGTAAAAGGTCGATTTACCCTGTGATCAACCATGGTTTAGGCGGGGGTTTAGGCGGGGGTTTAGGTCGGTAACAAAGGTTGAGATGACCGATTTGTCAAGTCCACTTGCGGTCGCATGGTATCTCGAACCCCGTGGTGTCCAGATTGCGTCAATCTCATTTGGTCGCATTTTCGACGTTTGTTTTCATGGCATAAAAGTATGCACCCTGCGAGCAGAGCCTCTTTTATCGCTTTTTTTGAGAAAAGGCTCTGCTTGCAGGGTGAAAAGTAAGCCAAATCCGGATCACCTACTCGGACTATATATTCGAACGTACGTCTAGATAGTCTGAAGTTGTCTTTCCACCATTTTGGAACAAAATTTCCGTGCATAGGTAATGGCTTTGTGGGTGCTGAATGTCAACTTTCTCCAAGACGGACTGTCGGGACTGGCCCTCCTCTGAGATAATAAAGCAGTGAACCTAGGCCCAAGAAATACACGTCCGTCAAATAAACTTAGTCACCAAATAGTAATTTGTTGTAACATTCAGCACCTACATAGCCATTACCGTTTTGAAGTATGTTTCACTAAAAAAGCACTTCAAAGTGTCCTTGACGGTTTCAAAATATGTCAAGTGTCCACAGAGGCGTCCGTCTTACTGAAAATTTAGCTACTGTAAAATGATTCTAAAACAGCAGGCACACCCGGTGTCCGTCTTTTAGAGGTGTCCTAAGAGAGATTTGACTGTATCATCTTTGTAGAGTACGCAATTGGCAAGGCCGCACTCACCAATCTCCTCGTGATTTCGAGTCTTTTACGCCAAGCTAAATGTAGCAACATTCAAGACATAGAATCATTTAAAACAAATATTTGCCCGAGAAGCGAAGTGTGAGAGCAAATATGCTAGTTTTAAGAACATCAAATTTCCAAGGGGCAACTATCAGACCGATAGTTCCGAGACATGAACACTCTATTGTCTTTATTGTCACGTTCACCACTAAATTTTCTTCCGTGCGCCAGTTCAAAAATCATATTGAATTATTTTCAACTTTTTTAGATGAAAGCCGTGAAAGCAAAAGGTAAAATTTCAAAAAGAAAACAAACAAAAACCCTCTTAATACAAATTTAATTATTTATTTTCTATAAGCCCGCTTGTTTACAGAAATATTTTCACGGACGAGTACTATCCATCCAGGTATTTTCCTTGGACGGGCACTTTGGGCTGATAGTATCTCTCCGCGGATGAACACTATCGCGTCACGCGATCAATTTAAACTAATAAGAATCGGAGGAAAATTTAGTGGTGAACTGTATTTTAGTATATACCACACAAGTGAATAGTGCTTTTCGCGCGCTCTGATTGGTAATTAGCAAGTACTATTCACCTCCGAGCAGCCGGCGCGAGAGATTTTAAAATTTCCGAGCGCTTGTCACACATAAAACAACGTTTTTGTCCGCTAATTATTCACCTTGCGTGGTATACACTAAAACAATTATTCCCCTCGGTGTCAGTGATGGATATTTCGGTGAATAAGTGTTAATTAGTATAAATCTACTGGCGTTCTATCTCAAATGCCGTTCTCTGATTGGCTACGCTACTCACTGTGATAGATAGTGAGTAGCGTAGTAGTGCTCCCTTGTTAACAAAATGAAGGCCGCTTCTTGGCGTTTTCGAAGTGTCTGTGAAGAGGATTTGGATTAAGTTTTGAACGACTAGTAGATTTATACTACAATTAGATTATTCGCTCTCGATTTCTATCGCACGATAGAAATCTCGAGCTCATAATCTAATTGTTTAATAGAAACACGAGTGGAAGTTTGGGAGAACGAGAAATGCTGTGGGATCACGAGCCGTAGGCGAGTGTTTCCACAGCTTTTCCGAGTTCTTCCACACTTTCACGACTGTTTTTATAACTCGATAGAAACACGGAGAACATGTTTTCTATTTCTTTTAGAAAACACCGCGATTGAAAAAAGGAAAACAACTTGTTAAATTTGACCATGAATAGTAGAAGACTGGATTGGAAACGTACATCACGTGGGTAGATTTCTCATCGCCGATTGGCTGTTTCCTGCTTCAAGTTTGCGTCCTGCTTCTTCCATCACAGTGGAAATTTGTGACGAAAAGATGGCGAATATGTGGGGCAAGTCAGCCATAAAACTGGGGTTTGTTGTCCTTTATTTTGTTTTTTTCCTTCGGTGTTAGTGGTAGTTAAGTTTTGACGTATATTTTTCTCTTTGTTTGCTGTTTCACGGCGATGACGACCCTGCAAAGCCACAGTTCAACTTTCAAGGTAAGCATTTGTTACTACTATTTTTAGTTGTTTCTGAGAAAATCTACTCCCAAACTAGTGAGACAATCTTAGATAGTGCAGAGTGTAATTTACGGCTCTGATACAGTAGTCACATATGTCCTTACCCATGCCGTTCACTCCCTTGGTAGTCAACTAATAAGGGCGGAATATGAGCGGACAAAAACTTGATAAGACATGATCTTAGCAGTGTGTATGTTTCATGTTTGCGTTTTTTTTTTTTTTGTTTTGTTTTGTTTTGTTGTTTTTTTTCAAGGACCAAAAATAACTTACAATTACCGTTTGTCAAGACGACTTTAAAGTCAATGCAGCAAACGTGACAATTGTACTTTTCACGCAAACGTTTGTAATTTGATACTTTTGTTTTCCTCGCCAATGTGAGCAACAAGATACCTTTGTTTCCACGAAAATATAAGAAAGATGTGTATTTTTTTACTCACTGCCGGAGATAAATGGAAAATAAAAGTGAAATATCTGCTTAAAAGTCGAAGAGGAACGGTTTTGGTTTATTCAAAACGCAAATTTTCACGGATAAACAAGAACTTATGTAATCACTAGTTGAGTTATTTTTTTGTAAAAAAAAAAAACCTCTTAGTCGGCGCGTCGGGTATGTAACGGGTCAATGGGTGAGTGAGAGATGTATGTATGTCACACCAATCAGATTGGATCTACTATAAACAGCCAATCAAATTTCTTGTTGTGAAGGTAAATAGTATGTGAGGAGATTTGATCCCGAT
>Ga0126339_10003175_pt1 | contig 11909 bp, 3 predicted proteins | sample OrbTmetagenome_2_FD_92532 | JGI IMG/M metagenome (GOLD analysis project Ga0126339, IMG submission 92532) | Coral microbial communities from Petempiche,Puerto Morelos, Mexico - Orbicella T R C metagenome | ecosystem: Host-associated > Invertebrates > Cnidaria > Coral | place: Petempiche,Puerto...
CAAAAAAAAGTTTATGTGTTGTTAATATTCTCCTTTATAAAAAAAATAAAAATGAGGGGGGGGTGGGGGGGGGGGGGGGGGGTGGTAGGCTCACTTACTGATGTAATTTACCACAACGTGTTCTCTCAAAATAAAACGTTCTTCTTATCTAGGAATTTACTCCCTTAAGATAAGATAAAATGCTAGTAATTGTGATGTATACATGTAACATTCTAACCTTAGGAATTATTACTACAGGAAAACTACTTTTCCACATTCGCTGAAACTGTGTTATCTAGAGAGGCTCGCTGGGTCCACTTTTTGTAGCTTCTTTGTACATTTCCTACACCTTCGCATTTTCAAGCAGGCTGGTAGTTCCTTGTGATTCATATATCTGGCATAACGTTCACCAAAAAGCTTACCAGTTCACTAAACCACGATTTTGCCTCCATGAACTTTCTTGTTGCAAAAACCATACCAGTTCGAGCATGTAAGGGACAGCTTAGTCCCTGACCCAACCCTTCAGCTCCTTAAAAATGCAAAAAAGAGAGAATTAAATTTCAATATCAGGAGTTATGACATTTTTTATTTACAATCTAAAACTGCTGTCACAGTATCGTAGACTTTGGAATGTAGACAACCCTTGGTACTCTCAGAATTAGCAGCCTTTGGGACTTGTTACCTTGAGCAGTTGTTACTTTTAGGGACCAAAAAATGTTATATTTTGGGATTTTTTAGTGGTCACAATTGTGTGACATTACTTTTGGGGGTCATTATTTTCGGAAGTTTACAGTAGTTACTCACTGAGGTTACTTGTTCAGCTATGCAGTGGCAGATCTGACAAGTCTGAACCCTCTGCAGTGTCAGTATCCCCTCTGAGACTCGCTAGGTAGAAGTGGAACAAGCGTGATGAAAAAGAGGTGGGGAGGCTCATCAGCTGCAACACAGCACAGAAGAAAAAGGAAAAATGGAAATTGATGTTTAAAACTTTGAATAATCAGTCTCCAGAGCACCTGAAAGGCCTCTTTAAACCATTCAGCACAGACTATGGACTTAGAAATAGTGAAAACAAATTGGCTCTGTCTAAGCCCCATGCCTATTTTTTGAAACGTAGTTTGTGCTACAGTGGAGCACATTTGAATAGCCTTCCATCTTACGTCAGAGCCATTAGATCTTTTATTAACTTTAGATATGAGATAAAATCGCCAACTGTCCTCCTGGTACTCCTACACGGCAAACGTGTAAATCAGTTTTGTTTTTAAAAAAATATATCTCAATCTTGTAAATGATGCTTCTACTGTGTCTAAATAAAGTGCTAATGTATATATATGTATGTATATGTATGTATGTAAGATGGTGGCAAATAGACAAAGACGGCATTGATGATTGTGTATGTCCTTTGCTGGGGAGACTCCCAAATGACAAGGGCGGGGATGGTTGTCAGAAAATTTGACGGAACAGGCTTGACTACCAGCTGCTGTTCAGGAAAGGAGCCTGTGCTAGTAGACTGAACTTGAGAGACTGGTGGAAATTGAGCCTACAAACGGAAATAAGAGGGTTTGTTTTGCTATTGTTTCGTAGAACGCACCCTTAAAGATAGCTAAAAATAAAGGCATTTTGTCACAAACAGCCTAAGTGAGACCAGAATCCTTAATTTAAAAATGGACTGTCCCATTTGAAGGACTTACAGTACCTGTACATTATGCATTGTTTGCTTTCATTGGGCCATTCCATTTTTTATCCGCGCCTTCCCCAACCCCCCACCCCTTCCCCTATCAAGGACCTAGGAAATCTGAAGGGGAAGGGGTGTCTGTAAAGGCCGTTCCTGAGGGGGTAGCTGTGGTGGCACCTTTGATCTTTTAATAAATTTTGAAGGGAGAAGTGTGTCGGCACTTTGAACTTCCTTTCTTGGGGGATAAAAAGTTTACTTTTCTGAGGAGGTAAAATTGAAAGCTCCTCAACAGGGGGGGGGGGGTTGGGGGGGGGGGGGGGATAATAAATAGAATGGCCCATTTCAAAACACATTTCTGCGAGAGCAACCTTTTAACTCTGGGAGAATAAAAGAAAATTCCGCTTACTCTTTTGGGGAATCCGTGCTCCATCTTAATTCTTTATCGCATGGTGGATCTCGCAGAGAGCGCCGTTTTGGTGGTAAAGACGTCTCGAAGAGTAAACAGCCGTGGGTTTATTTGACTTCGCGTAGAACTCTGCGCTGCACGGCCATGAGTAGACTTGCTCCAAGTCGCACTTTGCTATAATAATCCTTCATTTATTCGTCGAGCCAGGGAAGAATTATTGGAAACGACTTTTAGAAAGTCTAGGAAGTGAGTTGAAAACGAAGACTTTCTCCCCCAAATGGCGGCCATCTTGGTTCCGCAGGTGCCACCCTGCGCCTGCATTTACATCGCTCAGCGAATTCTCCCCACTCGAAAAATACCATTTGAGCTCCTGTTAATGATCTGTCCCTTTAGTGCGAGACGATGGAGGGACCTTTTGAACATTCTGATTGTTGCTAAATTAAATGCCAATTGAGCATTTATAGGTTAGCACTGATGCGCGATATATTGTAAGACGAATGGCAAGATTCCCGTGTTTTGTTCACGTTTATGATGTTGGGCAGATTTCTTCCCTTGACTCAATATACATCTGATCTCAATGCCTTCATACACCATTATTATCTTTCCTACGACTTCATTCGACCTTTATTCACCTTCATGTGGCCTTTTCCAGGCGTTCAGTTGGGGCATAGTTAGGTTGGGAAGCAGTGCGAAAAATGGAGAAAAATGGTGTGCCGAGAGCTTTCTCTTTCTCGCTTTCTGTCGCCGCGCTTCTCCCCTATGTTTTCGCTCGCCGTTTTTTTGCGCCTGGCTAACATGCATACACCTCGAGCGACTTTTATTTTTACCCACTTTTGACCTGATAAGTAGCAATCAAGCCACTGGGTTCGAACCAAAGCAAAGAAAGAAATTTACAATGAAAAACTAGCTCGAGGAGAGCAAAATTAAAGAAGATTAAAGACCTTATTACTCTTTAGAGCACCTTTTGATTGTTTGGTTGTCGTGTTAAATTTTTAAGTCCAGGTCTGAAGGGCTTCTTGTACTTATTTAAATTATTGATAACAGGCATGGCAGACGATATTTATTCCGTCCTCATAGCATATTTCAACTACTCGGAGCCAAACAAACCTCGACTGAATTGTGTTCTTTTCAGTTGGTTCTGAAACATGCCCCGCTCAAAGGAGGCTTTTAACAGATTATTTGGTCCCGGGACCGGTGGCGGGAAAATGAGCGCTCTTTACTTCTCTTTAGTTTACTTTCGGGTAACTATTTCGTAACAACAACTTCCTCAGTTCGTTCAAAGAAGAGCGCAAAAGAGAAGGTGTCGAAAACTTGCGTAAACAACGAAAAGTGTGCGTGCGGATGAGGTTTATTTTGTATTTCCTAGGTGTGAAGAAGTTCCATTTTGTGGACAGGGTAGTAAAGGTCTTCTTTCGGGTAAATAGACGTTGAGAAAGTATCACTGTGGCGTTCGATGAGAATGTCCAGGAAAGGGATTGTGTTGTTCTCTTCGAATTCAACGGTAATTTTGATATTTACGTGACAGTTACGGAGGTAAGGTAATGCAGTGTAGAAACTAAGTTGCTGTGTTTTTACTGTCGAACAAGGTGAAGGTATCGTCAACGTATCGAAACCAAATAGAAGGGCGAGCGTTACTTTACTTTATTACAATTCATGGCACTAAAAATAATTACTGACATGTAAACACAAAATAATCATAACATAAAAGAGTCCAGGACGTCATATATAGACAGATCACCGAATTGGTTAGAAGTACATGTTATATCTAAGTACTCAATACTAAAAGTGTAAATAATATTGTTAAACAATATAAACCTGAATGAAACTGAATGAAGTTGGGTGGGATGGATTGCGGCGGAAGTAAAGTCTGGCAGAGGGCTTTCAAAGATGTCACTGACTGATCGGGAAGGTTGATAACTTCCTTGCCCCTAGATGTTTGCTAGAGTTTGACAGTTTTGCTTTAGCTCTGTCACATCCGCCTGCGGTAATGTGACTCCTCTAAAATCGAGGGTGGTGGTTATTTTTTTGGTGGCTCTGGCTTGATCTGCTGGGGGTGGGGATGTCCTTCTTTTTTCTGCGTCTGGTTTATTTTGTATTGGATGTTACTGTTTTTTTCTTTTTTCTTTTTTCTTTTTTCTTTTTTTTTGCTGTCGATATTTAGCTCATCAAGTGAATTTAAAACTGCCCTGTTTCGGCTTAACAGGGACCGCTGAATAAGAAAACCCAAGGCTCATTAGTACAGTGTTAAACTCAATGTGAAAATACATCACACATGCTAGCAGAAAAGTTCAGGAAAGTAAGATGAAACAATGAACATAGTCTTCGATAGTTTCATTCTCACTTGTATTTGCTAATATTGAGATGGAGACTAACACTGTACAGATCCTTTCTTGGGCTTTTTTATGTAGCGGCAACTTGGTTGAATCTCGAGAGGACTATAGACCTTTCTCACATTCTAACAAACAATGGCACCGAATCGAGGTTATGGTGGACAAAAATGCAGCAAATTTATGAAAATGTCCACCCCAGCCTTGCTCTGGTGCTATTGGACGTTCGCTCCGAAGTTGAATGCGGGAAAAGACTATTCTTTGCTATATTCTGGGATATGAGCGACCGGGATGTCATTTGTCATTTGTATAATGCGTAATAACCTCTCTGGCATTTTTCTATGCGAGTAAATTGTTATTTTCAGTTTCCATCGTTCTGAATGCGGTCATTTCTTGACCTTTATATAATATTTCGTCAGTCAAATTAGTGTCGCATGGTAACCGACGTGAAATAATTGGCTTGTATACCTGGGTTAATTGCCATATTGCTCGAGATCGGCGCACCAAGGTTAGCAGCATTTGGGAACCCTTGCACTTTGCTTGAATGAAGTTGGGCTGGTTGCATTGCAGCGGAAGTTAGGTCCGCCAGAAGGCTCTCAAAGTTGTTATTGACTGACCGGGAAGGCTGATAACTTCCTTGCCTCTGGATGTTTGTTAGAGTTTGATAGTTTTGCTTTAGCAGCTCTGCCACATCCGCCTGCGGTAATGTGACTCCTCTAAAATCGAGGGCATTGGTTATTTTCTCTTCGGCTCTGGCTTGATCCGGTGGGGGTGGGGGTGGGTGTGGGGACGTCTTTCCTTTTTCTGGCTCTGGTTTATTTTGTATTGGATGTTGCTGTTTTTTCTGCTGTCGATATTTAGCTCGTTTATTTTTAAACCAAACCTGGCGAAAGAGAAATAAGAATAGAATGTAGTTAGATATAATAAAATATAATACGCGACCTTATAAACAATCTGTTTGAAGTTTAAAAATGATTTCACATGTACATGAAATCTAAGCTCCGAGCTTCCAAAGTGATCAATGTCATCAACAGTCACCTGATTTAAACGAAACTCACAAGAACTTTGAGAATGTTAATCTTCTAAAATTGAGGGCTAGTTGTGAATGAGACTACAGTCAATCTTAAATTGATTTTTTAAAAAAATTATTATTGTTTTATTAGTCTTATGTTATTTCATGTTTTATATTTTACTGTTATACTTTTATATAATTTTATCTATTTGAGTGATATTCAATTAGTTTTTTTTTCTCAAAAAATATTTTTTTCTATATGAGCGATATTTAACTATTTTTTCCCCTCATTTTATTGTTATCTCTGTCATGTGTTTTGAACATGAACCCCTGGCTCGGACACCGACGGCAACCTCTTCCCACGAATGACATTAATAAATTGATTGATTGATGTTAAATTGATTGATGTGTTCCATTCTCGTGTCTCAAGTCGTGACGTGTAATTAATATCTAACAATGTAGAAATGACATGAGCTTCAAGTTAAGGATAAGAGAAATAAGGCAAAATTAATTATATCAAGGTTCGTTTAGGGATGAATTGTTTTATTCCCTCAAGCCTCGGAGCCAAATTAGAATTTTCAACTATATCTAACATATAAAGTATCAAAACAACCCCACCCCACCCCCCTGTAACAGATGCGCTAAAATCTCGGGAGAGTTAGGATGGAGTGAGCTGACCTGCCAAGAAACAAATAAAATTTAGGCAATACCATGGATATATTTGATATTTATACCTGCACTCGGCTCTCAGGAAGATTGATTTTATTTGCGACTTCTTCCCTCATGAACACGTCAGGATATTTTGTTTTTGCGAAGAGCTCTTCCAGAATTTCAAGCTGAGATTTCGTGAACGTTGTTCGCTCTCGGCGCTGTTTCCGTGGAGGAACTGAAAAAGAGATAAATTATTCTGCATTTAGACGCTTTCAAATCCTTTTTTGCATATTGACACTTGAGACCTCGTCCACACTACGCCGGAGGAATTTAAAAACGCAACAATCACCGGTCATTTTGGATTTGTGTTTGAGGAAAACTCGGTCAGGGAAATCACGTGATTATCGTGACGTCATCGTTTTCGAAAAGCTCCGTTTGCAAAATGTTTCCGTCCGCACGAAAACGAAAAACCGGCGTTTTCAAATTCCTCCGGTTTGAAAACCGTTTTGGCTACGTTTTCGTGACGGACTAGTGTCGACGGAAGGTCTAACCCAGGCCTAACTCCTGGCCTAACCGGAGAAATGAAGGTGCTTTTTCAAATTTCTCCAGCGTAGTGTGAACGCTGTCTTAAACGTATTAACAGACGCGGTTCTAGGGAAGGGTTTAGGGGGATGCACCCCCCCCCCTCTTTGAGTAGCATTTTAAAATAATGCACATTTGGCAATTGCATTATTATTCTTGATTTCCTGCTTGATAAAAAGGAAACTCCAGATTTTATATCATGCCTTCACAAACGTTTTTCAAGTGTCAGAGTGTTTAGAGGGTAAAATCGGAAATATCTTTCGGGCGCATGGCCCCGGACCCCCTATACTAGAAGCTCTAGTCTGTAGTGCTCACCATCCACGCAGTAGCGTTGAAAAGTAAGGTGTACAAACACCCCCCCCCCCCGTCCCATTTCAGGAATTCCTGGATCCGTCCCTGATTAACTTTATCATTTACGTCTCTAGTCTATCTAGAAAGAAAATAATTAATACAAATATGTAAGGATAAAATAACATTGCGGAATCTGGACTTCTCGAACCTCTCGATTACTGAAAGCAAAAGTAGTTCAGTCAGATTTATTTTACTGTACTTTTCCACCTGATATCTCTACCTCTCATTCTCTCGAACCATTGAAAGCTCGAGAAACTTGATATCACACTATTTAAACAGTGACAAATGCAACGATTTAGGAAGCATGTGATGCATTTCAGCATGACTTATTAATTCCCCAACTCGGCGATAACGATTTAATTTGGTAGAAAAGTAAGGACAAACGACATGATCACATAAAAAAGGCGGGGATCACTAACACTGGCAAGCATGGAAATAGATTCACCAAATAATTTTCGAAAGAAAAAAAAAATAGAGACATGCATATGAAGGCTTATCGAAGTTTTTCAAATTCCTTTGAAATTAAACAATTCTAGTTGTAAATTTAACCGTGTTAATTATATATCATACGGTAGTCGTTTAAAAAAAATGTATAGCGAAGATATCGGTGATCTCTGTCACTCAGTGTTATTGATGCGTCAACGGGAGAACCGTAAGTTGGCTGGGGAAAAAAAGTGTTCTTTTGTTTTGACATTTAAATTACAGATTTCTTCCTTAACTAAATCTTAGTAAAACTACATGCTGCAACAAGGTCTTTGCTGAAGTGAAGGGAGGGAAACTTTCCTGTGTGTTGCATTGTGCAGTTATAAGTAAACCCTTGACAGCGCCCCTTTAACAGGCCAACACTATTGTCGGGGAGTTACCGATGTGCTTTTCTTTGGGCCAGGGGTGTGTAGCGTGCTGGTCGCGTGCCAGTCGTGTGCCAGTCGTGTGCCAGTCGTGTGCCTTTCTAAGCCCTGCTCACTTTTCAGGCCAACAAGATAAGTTTTATCTGCATATTTAGGCTGGAAGGCACTTTTAATTGTGCTTATACCTTTTCTACTCACCCTCTCTTTCTTCATCTACTTTCTTGCTATTTTGTCGTTGAGAAACCGAGTCGAGGTTTTGAAAACTGAATATAAGCCGGCTTAGTTAACACAAAATTACCCCTAATTGTGACCCAATTTCATCACCTGTCCGTCGTCCCTGTTAATCCTTTCCTCCTTGCCAAAATACCAGTGGTAAATCAGTGCCTTTTGCTCCATAGTACTGTTTTCAGTAGCTAATTTTCAAAACCCTTTATCAATGGCACGTGAAATAATTAGTCAATTGAATTGATATAATTTAATTTCATCGCTAGCTCGTCGTGCTTGGCAATTCTTTCTGTTCTTCCTAAAACGGCCTGCGTCGATGGCAAGTGAATTGCTGCTAATACAAATCATCATTATTTGTGCCTTCTCAATTCTCACATCCAAGCCTAAACTGGTATTTCGAGAGGCCATTGAACAAAACTAGCATTAAATTGAACAATAATGGCTCAACATCAGCTAAAACAATAAATCCCCAATTAGAAGCTTCAGGTATATATCGTTAATTTACTGGCGCCGTGACGAATTTGCTGCATAGACTTAGAGTGTTAGCCGTTCTTCTCTTTCCCATTGCAAGCGAATAACTCTTGAAATTCTAATTTGCTTCCTGTTCACCCTGATCGATCAAGTGTTGCGAAAGGAGAGAGTCACAAGTGAACAAGAGATTGAAAATCACAAGAGATTGAAAATCAGTATTTACCTTCCATAAATGGGCTTGGCGCTAAACATTGCAGACAACTCCAGTAGGGTGAATATACTGTCCAATTGAACGCCATTACTCCAAGCTCAAAAAAGCTAGGAAGCTAGAGATCTTTGGTTGACCGAACTAGCGACAAATGCTTTTGTGCGATTTGTTACTAAAATGTACAGATGAATGCCCACCTGAGTGCGTGACCTGTCTCTACATCTCGTGACACAGCTCTCACACATCGTTGATATAGATTAACCAGCTTATAGTAGCTTATACTAATTTGGTTGGATGAGACAATGGTACAGTCGAGAGGACGCCAAAGCTCCTCGACTTTAACTCGATTATTGTAGCAATCTCTCGGAAAAATTAAGCAGTGTAGTTTAAAAATTGGTTGCTTGTCACCAACGGACTGTTTTGTTATACTGCCGGAAACGCAAAATGAAAAGTGTAACTATGGAAACAACCTGCTAAAAGGGAGAAAATGTTAACGGAAAGGAACTGAACACTCGTCAAATTTTAAGTGTTCATCTGGATTTCGGAAGGGATCACTTAAAAGAAGAAGGGATAAACGTTTGCTTCGCCACCAGGCACTGTAGTTAACACGGACATTGCGTAAATCAACTTGTGCGACATTGGCATTTTTCTGATGACTTTGTTCCGTATTAAACGATAAGCTGTTTCCTTGTTAAGGCTAAGTCTACAATTCACACTTGAATACAGTAATCTAACACGAAAGCATAAAGTTTAACTTTTAACGTTGAAACAGTGATTCACCACCTATAAACGCACACATCTGGGTGGAAAATAACATTCACTAAACAACATAAGCCCTGAGTTAAAGTGATATTTTGTGCGTGATTCATATAGCGTGTATTAACACGAGAGATGTCCGTGAAAGGAAGTTCACTTGAGAATATTTCCGTGTAAGATTAAATACAATGAGACATACCTCCATATTGAAGCACATCGGGGCTGATATAGTCCATATTGAACGAATTGAGGTTGATATAGTTCACTGAAGAAGGGGAAAGACTTCCAAACACACCATCCATTTCTTCCGCTTTCTTTTATCTTCAGCTTGGCAGAACCTGTAGTTTCAGGGAGAATGTCAGCCTTTACGGCGCCTTAGTTGGCCTAAGACCTGTTAGCGTGTGTTTGCGCTTAAGTTGAAAATAATCAATGATCACGGAGAGCTGCCTAAGTTAACCTGATATCAACTGAAAGAGTTACCCTTGGCGAGTAGTTGGCTCAAGTTTGCTTATTTTGACTGAAACACGATCGAATATATCTTATATCTCGGCTCTATATACAATCTTTAGATAAAAAAGAAGTGGTATTCCACCGATTCCTCTGTTAGCTGAGTTTTCAGTCTGTTGGCAAAGTCTTCACGTAGCCTATTCCTCTTATTATTTTTACAAGCAATTGCTCTATCTCTTTATTATTGTAGCGCCCTAAATTAGCTCCGCTCGGTCCACGAAACAGATAAAATCATGTCATACATCCGGTTATCAGTTTGTTTTTGCAGTCACAAGCAAGTCACACCCGAAGTTTTAATTTCCTTGTCCATTTCTTAACAAAACATAAGTATGATTAGTCTAAAAACCCACTGACCTTTTCGATAAAGGGTGTCACTATAACCTTGATCTGTCAATCGACAGCCAGTTTCTCATTACACACAGTGTTTTGGTAAACGATACTAAAGTTCAAAAAGTTCTGATTTACAGTAATTTTCCTTATAATTTAGTTAGTTCTTAATTATTCCAAGGAAAAAAATTGTCGGAGGAGGGATGGTGGAGGATGGTGGTGGGGGGTAGGGGGGAGGGGGGAGGCTGGGAACTCAGAAGGGGTGGGGAAGCACTTCTGACTATGTTGGGAGGCTCCAAAGGTTTAACGTTCTCCAGCCAACCCAACCAAGCTGGAGAGTTATGAGACAGTACGTATTTTACGAGTCGAAGTATAACAAAGGGAACGGGAAACTGTCGTTTAGGCAATCAAAAGGCCCTTTCAAACAAACGCATCTAACTGAGACATCTAAGTAGTCTTAAGGGCATTGCTCAATTCAGAATTATAAAAACTGAGGGCGATGAAAGTCTGTCTACTGTTTGTATATAACTGGGGTATTTTTTTTGTGGAATATAATATCCATGAAAGGGTTAAATTTACCATAAAAAAATGTTATATACCGCTAGTACTAATGACTCCTGCTGTTTTCAAGATTCGTGATAAGTGTTGTTGGACTCAGACGTAACAACCATCAGACCATGATAACGATGCTTTTAGCCTTGTAGTCTGTTTCATTGTATTTAGTTTGTAATTGTTTGCTGTTTACAATACACCGTACAATAACAAACAAAACCTGATCTTTACTCAGAGAAGTCGATGTACTGAATACAAGTCAGGGCAGCCCAAGCCACATGTCTGTCTTGTGGACAATGTTTTGATATTTGATATTTCACCCACCACACACATCGAACAACCAAATCATCTGAGTTAGGATCAACCTCGATCTAATGTGATTCATTCTTGTTCTCTTGCAATAAAACGTTTTTTTCTATTTATCTCGGAATTCTAGAGAGCTCAGACTCTCTAAACGGCTCGTCATATAGTACAGAAAGATGTATGCCATAAGAGGAATTTTCACAGTTAGGGAGAATTGTTCAGCCAAGGAGATTGAAACGATTATAGTCCAAGCTTTCTTAACGGACGCTCTCAGCGGACAGCTTTAATACTTAGGGCTGGCTTTAGAAAATCCCCCTTGAGCTCAAATAAATACCTTTCCAAGACTTTTCTTTACCTTTCTTGGCTCCCCAAGCGTAAGGGAACATTCCGAGCAAAAAATCCTATTAGCCTCCATCGGATTTTAATGGATGAACTTCGCACCTCTGCCTTCCAGAATGATTTTTCAGTGCAAATAAAGCGGCCACCCATAGCTTACACTGCGAATGGGAAGTTACAAAGATCATTCCCGTAAAGGATACTTTTTGGTGTCTGCCTACTAGTGGATGCGGCAGTGGAAAAGTTCCTAAGCATCGCGTGATTCGGCAAGGTCATTAGCGCAGTACAGAAAATCGAGAACAGAACTGACGTAATGCTTAACTGTAGGCCCGTGCTGGGCTTTGAACCAAAATAGGTCCGCTATGCATACATGAGCGATTCACATATGGAATCGAA
>Ga0126339_10003176_pt1 | contig 11908 bp, 10 predicted proteins | sample OrbTmetagenome_2_FD_92532 | JGI IMG/M metagenome (GOLD analysis project Ga0126339, IMG submission 92532) | Coral microbial communities from Petempiche,Puerto Morelos, Mexico - Orbicella T R C metagenome | ecosystem: Host-associated > Invertebrates > Cnidaria > Coral | place: Petempiche,Puerto...
CCTACAAAGGGCCCCCTGAGGCAGAATTAAATGGCTGTTTCAATAAGAGTCCAATGTATTAATCAGCCGATGGTCGGGGAAAACAATCCTGGCTGTGGGGGTTCGACTGTACATGCAGGAAAGACATAGATCAAAAGCAAAGTTATAAGTAAAATGTATTTAGTAACATAATGCAAATAGCAAGTAAACATCGTGAACTTGAGAGTTTAAAAAGATTTAACATGCCATGGGCGCAACTGACACCTTTTTTACCTTTTACCTAGTGACTGGATATTAACAAACTCGCAATCTGATTGGATATATAAGGATTCATGCTGACGTCATTGTTTGCATTTTTGCTCATTTGCATACGGCTTTGCGTACAGAAGGAAACAAGTTAGATATGAATTGACTCCAGGCAGCTTAAGAGCTGGTGAAACGTAATACATGGTGAAAGTTTTAGCTCTTTGGGTGTGATATTCAAGGAGAAATTGTCTTTCAAAAACTGCAAAATTTCTGGGTAGCAAAAGCGCTAATGAGCTCATACATTCTTTGTATAATTTTGAGTTTTTAAACCCGCGTTGCACAAAGAGTATTCAATAAATCGGGCTCATATAGACCCTTTGCATAAATGGCGCCTACATTTAAATAACAATACTTATACATCCTTAGCCTCATATTCGTGTGAAAAAATCCTTTCTCTTGAAACAGGAGTACGAGACTAAGGATGTATAAACTATTGTCATTCAAATTTAGGCGCCATTTATGCAAAGGATCTATTCATTGGTAGACATAATCGTACTATGACCTGTCAATATTCAGAACTGATTTATTTGAAGTTCCATCAGAAACTGAATTGCTTATGTTAATGAGGCAAATATTGTAAACAAGGATTCCCCCTATACAACAGACGTGTTGGTGGCCACATGATTACCTGTATGTGAAGACAATAAGAGAAATCGCCCTTTATTTCTAATGGCGTTTATAGTTGCCTCAAAGTTTTGCGTTTTGTCGACCTACCACTCAAGCTCACATTCAGTATTGTAAAAAAACAGAACTTAGATATCTGTCTTGTTTTAGTAACTTATGCTGCCACTCAAGCTCTGTAATCTACAAAAAAAAGAGCTAAGATGTCTGTGTTGTTTTAGTACAGTACCTGATGTTGCACTGTTCCTAGGCATCTCATTGGACTTCTCAGAGTCGGAAGATGTATACGGTGCAGGAATGTATGGTCCAGTAAGTGGAAAAGTTCTTTTTCTTCCTTCAACTGCCATCACAAGTAAAAACAAAATAACATTTTGAATAAATACTAAATGAACGGGCAATTTGACGCTGCCCTCAAGCTTATGGACAATGTGTTTAACGTCTTTGGGTTTTTCTGTGATTAACGTATCTTAGAGGAGCTACTTAACGGTTTGCGCATCTTGAAAAGTATAGCCTAAATGTTTCAAGTTCGTCGTTTGTAATCCGTGTTAATCTTCTCCATTCGTAATCATCCTTGTTCCTCTATGGTTTATTAGTATCTCTTTGGTGTTTTTCTATCTTAGTAAACAACTATTTTCAGGTTTTCTTCAATTTAAAGGAGATTTTGAACGTGGTCAAAATAACTGAAAATACCGTGACTGAATTGAGGACTACACTCTAGCCCCTTTTAATGAGCATATCAATTACATGTCATTGCAACTTGTGATTGTGGTCTCATGATTAGTGTGCCTGACTCTGGACAAGATTTGGACAAGACACACTCTCTTCAAGTTACAATTAACTCTCACAGTGCCTCTCCCCACCCAGGTGTATAAATGGGTACCGGTGAAATTAATGCTGGAGGTAACCCTGTGATGGACTAGCATCCCATCCAGGGGGAGTAGAAATACTCCTAGCCACTTTGTGTCACAGTAACCGTGGTATAAGCTCTGTCGGCATGGACTGGTCACTTGCCCGACGCAGACTTCACCTTACCAACAATGCCTCTCTGAGTTTCCCCACCCAGGCACATAAATGGGTACTAGGGAAGTTAACGTAGGAGGTAGCACTGCAATAGACTAACATCCTATGTAGGCAGAACACAGAAATACACAGAAATACTCCTGGTCCCTTCATACTATGGAAAGTACAGGTAAGCACTGGTCTGATAAGCCAACACAGTGGAACCACCTTAATCTGGGTCACCAACAAGCCACAGGAGACAGCATTAAAGGGGTTCTTTAAATAAGAAAATGACTGACTGAGGTTTTGTTCAGGCCAGAATAAAGTGGCGAAAATAACAAGGTGGCTGTATTAATGGGGTGGCCATAAGGTGGGGTTCCACTGTACCCCCAAAGTATGCAATCTCTGACTTAACTTACCTTTCCACGGGATAGCTGGTCCTTTGTGTAGTCTACCACTGGGCTCAATGATGATGTAGTACTTCAAATGCTTCTGTTTCTTGGGCTGCGTGGCAAGCTTCAGATTAATATGACTTGAAAACTCTGTGAAGTATCTGAATCCCTTGGCCCCACAGCCAATGCAGTTTCCACTGAATCCAAGCATTGTGGCATTGTTCTTCTCATCTGGCAGGAATCGTCTGTCCACTTCTGCCACCAGCATCATTCCTGGCAGCATGGGAGATTTAGCTCCAACAAGCACAAACCCTTCAGAGACTTTCACAGACTTCCCATTGAGGTGAGCCAGCCTTAACTCTCCTCCAGCCTGACACAAACCTGAAACATTTATACTGGGTTTAAAGGGGTACTATTACAGGCCTTACTAAAAAGACATATTTTCATTGATGGAAATCTTCAAATAATGGCCTAGTTTTGTTAGAAATTGTTATACATGTGCACTGAAGCTATAAAATTGAAAAAGTCTGCCAGACTTTTTCAAATTCTGTTGTAGCGTCTTGTAAAAAGTGCTAAAAGCTAAACATAATTGTGCTCCCTTCAACAATTCAACAATAAGAAAATTTTGCACACTAGCACAGGTACTAAGTCACAATATCGGCACTGCTTTCATCCAAGGTGACATACTACATGTAAGTCTCCACACGGCCCTCTTATTTCTCATGGCATTGCCATCAGGAGAATTACATTTGGCGATCATTTTCTTAACTCTCCTGCCATTAATTTATGGTTATTTGTCCAAGACTTAAGGACAGCTAAGAGGGACCATGACTAGATTCCACCAATCAAACTGCTTAATTATTGCCATTCCAGTAGTTTCTAAATATTGGATAGAGTAGAGTTTTGACCGCCCTTTTTCAATCATAACATCACGAAGTAAATCCCTAATAAAGGGTGCATTCCTTTGGGGTGATCTGGATCAGGATCAGTGATCCAAGTTCACTTGGATCATGGTACATCATAGGAACCGATGAATCCACTCTGGTCACTGATTCAGTGGTTCCTTTGATGAACTATGATGCGAGTGATCCTGGATCACTGGTCCTGATCCAGATTACCCCAAAGGAATGCACCCTGGGAAAGCTTGCTCAGGAGTGTATTGGAATCAATTGAGTATTTGTCAACTGAGCCTAATAAAATGGAACGCAGCTCCAAAATAGTCTCACCAATAAAGTTGACCCCAAAGGCTGTTAAGACTGAAAATATCAACTCTGGCTGCTTTGAAAACTTCATAGCGTATCCAGGGCTTTCATTAACGGTTTTAGCAGGAGGACAACTGGTTCTCATAGTGGGACAAAACGCTTTGAACTGAACTTATTTATATGAAAAACTTTCCTCGCATGGTCAAACCAGGTGGCCAAAATTGTCCTCACAGTGGAGTCAGTCAATTTGCAAGGTGCCTGGCCCTTAATGAAAGCCCTACGTGTTAGGCTACATTGTTAGTATGTTACATCTGCAAGCACCTGGGGTTGTACAAACTGGTCCTGTCTGCACAGGCCTGCTATGCATGCCTGTTGACCTTGTGGCTGGTTCACTCATGCTAGGATGCACCTCAGCTGGGTGGACAACAAAAGCAGAACTTCTTGTTCCGTTGTGAGACTCTTCATCATCACTGGCACGTCTTGCATCACTTGGCATGTCTCCCCGGGTAGTTTGACTTATGGGCATGGGAGGGGTGTGGGATTGTAGTAGCTGCATAAGCCTGGGGGAATCTGTTAAGCAGAACAACCATTGTTAGCACTGTTAAAATTCTGAATTCCAAGCTTTTAGGGTTAGGTGATAGCAAGTTACATGTATGTTAAGTTTTTTTTCCAATTAGCCCCAAATAAAATACACATAAATATAACTTACAGTGATTTTTTTTGCATATAGATTGCTAGATTAATTACTAGATGCATTCAAATGGTTGTTGACAAGCCCTAAAACATTGTTACTATAATTACAAAATTTTAAATAAAAAGTTTGGAATTAGAATCCCCTTGCATTAACTGAGAAATTACCAGCCCATGTTGATGATTTTCCTTATTCTCAACACCCCTCCACTTGAGAATAAATTGATATCATAAGGAGTTATTACAAAATGATCACTCTGACTTATGACTTAAATTATTCTCTTGTTGTCTGTTTCTACAGCAAAAAATAATAACATAAATAAAGCAGATGTACTCATGCATACGCACTTATTGTGAGGGTTTGCAGATTATCAAAAAGTTCCTACGAAACAGTCAAATCCCCCACAACAATTTGTTATTGAGCAATATATTTCAGAACCCCTCTACCTCCCCCAAACAAACATACCCGTGGGGTAACACACATGCCACCCACCTACATATAGTTTTGTACCCCCAGGTACATGTACATGATGACAAAACTACCTTCAAATTAAAACTATCTTGTGTAAAATTAATCACTCACCAAAGACAGGCTGCTTTAAATTAATTTTGTCACAGTTTCGAGAGTTGCATGGCAAAGTAAGTAAATGTATAAAATACCTCAACTATGAATTTACATCAACATGATCAGTTATTCTACATGTTAAACATTATCACAAGAAATCTGAGTTTGAAAAACTCACATTGCCAAAGAGGATCAAAACAACAGATTGGCTTGATGTTGATAAGTCTTGAATGAGGTAATTTGAATGTTAATCCATTAGTGAGACAGGATGCAATATCATGACTCAAGTGGTGTCAATAATATTAGTTAATATATTGGCCAGACAGACACAGGGATTCATGCAATCTAGGTAGTTCACAAAATAACATATTGCGTGTAGATTTGACCATGTGTAGTTGTATATTTTGGCAAGTCTCTAGAAAATTCTTAGTATTTTATATAACAGTAGTAACCAAAAGCAGAGGCTTGTCACAAACCATGCAACAACTTTTAAAACATTTTTTGGACCTCACTAACAGAATGTTTTGCTTTTTTCTTGGACAAAATAAAATTCAGAGATCCATGATGACAAAATTAAATGTTTAACCAATTTTCAGGCAAGCTCAACTAAATTGATTTGTCAAATTCAAGGCAAAGTTTTACATAGCTCAAGATAGGATACATAAAATGTACACACCAGTTTTGTCATCTTGACCATGCATGTAAGATCAAACAAGCTGGACCTGGATCACTCTCAATTTGACCAGTAAAACAACTATTCTGTAACCTATAACTTCTTACACAAACAGTTATCTAGACAGGTAGCAGTCTTGGCAGTATAATACATGAGTTCTTCAACAAGATATTATTAGAAGCCTACAAAAAGGTTTACTGAGAGCTGTGGCGCAGAGCCTCTATATCAAAAGCAGATCAATTAACAGTGCTTCCTGAAAAGGCCAATATCACGTTGAAGACGACAAAGGTGAGGAAATAGATAGGCCTGTGCTTAAGATTAAATATAAACCACGAAGCTGCCAGGCTTATTGGTATTGCGCCACGGACTTTCTATGCACGCATATCAGTCTTGATATCCTAAGCGTTTAGCTGCCATTAGTCAGTATCTAGTCACGTTAAAAATGTTTAATTATATTGCTCAAGCTGGAAAGCTTATTTCTCTGTCATGCAAGCCGCGACTCAGAAAATTTTACTGGATGAACCTTCCCAATGTTTTAAGCAATAAACTAATTTTTTCTATGGCTTAGTTATTTCTTGTTCTTCTATGATAAATATTTCAATCAACCCCTTAACATTCTCAAGTGTCTTAAAAGCTGGGAGAGGCTTTGATAGTTTCAAGGATAGGGTGCGGCTGATGAACAGCTGATAATGACCACAAAACAACGCAATATAATTACGTATGTCGCTCATCCCATTCCCTGCTACTTAGTCTCTCCAATTTCCTTTGAAAAATATCGTACATCCAGTCTATTTTCTAAAAACTAATCTGACTTGTTACTTATGTAAGTGACTGATGTACAACAAAGTTTGAAATCAACTTAAACACATTTTGATTCTCCAACACCTATATGAGCCCCGGCAAATAACACCACAAGTTGAGGAGAGTGTTTTTGTGGCTGAAGATCTAAATGAGAAATTCAAACTTCATTTTTTGTCAACTGTACCCCATCCGTCGACTGAACTAAGAGAACCTGAGAGTTGACATAACTTATATATCCCACAAGTGAGCTAAAAAACTCAGACTCGTGGGAAGAGTTAGCAGATTAAATTCTAGAGGCAACGATGGCAAAAATGCTAATGTTCAAACAAGAGCAAAAACAAAATTCTTGTCAACCCTCATTCACATTAATTGGTCATTTTCCTCTCCCACTTGACGGATACATCAAATCTTCAGCAGAAAATATTCTGCCACCAGACAGCTGAATTGTTCGATGAAAGTAAGCATCTCAAAACAGTTTTTAGTCTTAAGCCAGAAGAAAAGGAGGAGAAAAAAAGCAGCATTTAGAAAAAAAATACCAGTGACTAGTGAGATACTATATCAGTTGTGCATGTAGCCATTGAATATGACATACATGTATTGGCACTTGCAGACTGATTATCACATTTTTTTGTGTGCACGCAACACGATGCCATTCAAGAAATAGAATTAACATGTACTGTGTTTCTATAAAGCTATAGAAACACAAGAGAATGTTTGGGAGAACAAGAAATGCTGTTGCAACACAATTCGGCAGGCAAGTGTTCCCACAGCTTTTCCAAGTTCTCCCAAACTTTCACAAGTGATTCTGTGGCTTAATAGAAACACAGAGAACATATTTTCTATTTCTTTCAGGAAATTCTGTGACGAAAGAAAATACAGTAACTGTTGTAGTTGTTTCAGAAAGAACCCATAGACCTTTCCCGCATTTCAACAAAGGTGGACAAAAACACAGCATATGTATGAAAATGTCTACCGTATAATCATTTGTAGGTTCTGAAGTGGAATGCAGGACAGGTCTAATCATCAGTAAAGCAAAAACTACAGGGTTTCTAGCATTGACCATTTTAATGTCGCATATTTATATTGTACAAATATTTTAACAGCCACATTTTCAATCCTGTGAATGAGGGACCTCAAAGTTCCAAGAAAAAAATACCTTGATTTAAAACAAGCTCCCCTAAGGACAATAATATTATATATGTGATGAACAGTAGAAATGAAATGGTTCTGAATATAATGTTGATTGTAGGTCAGAAAAAACAACATGGCCTGGTTCTAGATAATTTAGCCCAACATATCTACATGTACATGTAGTCACTGACAGTGTGGATCCCTACCGACCCCACTGGAAAGTCCCTGGGATTTTGGGAGCCACAATATTATTTTTAAAGGAAACTATAAACCAATACTAGAATTTACAAAAAAAAAAAAAACTGAAAATATTTAAGTCAATGAAAGTCTTTTAAAAGTTGGATTCACTTGATCTACATCACTTTAAAACCTCTATTTTTTCTGCATCTCTTTTGGTCGTAGGGTTCAAGGCTTTGTGTTTATTATCTATTGCTTCATTTGGCCAGTTAACATGAGCCTTGTAAATGGTACAGCTCACCCCATTTGGTTTGTATTCAAAGCTACACATAGATGTGGGGTTAACTGTATGCGCATGTAGACTGTATGTACAAGTAAACAAAAATACTTCGAATACAGTGGAATCCATATATCTTTAACCTTCAATTTTTCTACCCAATTTTCGCTTGGTGGCCGGGCGGCACAATAGAATACCAATACTGTAGTAACTAATAAATCACTCACAGGTACTGCAATAAGAGAAATGATAAAAAAAAAACCCTGCTTTACAAGGAAGCCGTGTATAAAAGCAAAATTATAAAACTTACATAAGATTACCAGCAAAATCATAATTCTTCAACTTAGATTTAAATTCATCAAGAGAGGGTGACTGATGAATATCCAAGTTAGGGTAAACTATTCCACAGTACAGCTCTGCTGTAGGACAGACTTCTTTTACAATAATTAGTGTGGGGCTGTGGAATGGCAAGCAAACAGTCACTATCTCTTGAATTAGGATAAGGTATCAGAACGGAAGACACAGTGTGAACTCAGATAGTCTGGAACCATATCTTATACATCATTATTGATTTATCGACAAGGCGTTCACGGTCCACTTTAACCCAGTTAGAGTATTTGATAGATGGCACTTTTACAAAAACCAGTTGGTAAGATTGCAAGGACATCCTGTCCACAGACTTAACTCTTAATGGCATCTTCTTGCTCCAGTTTTAGATCAATGTGTTTGCCATTTTGCTATAGATCTTTCACCGTTTCCTGAACAGAAGAATTTTGAATGCTTCCTCAGACTCAGCTATACAGTGGAACCTCGCCTTAAGGCCACCCAGTTAATACAGCCACCTTGTTATTACATGTATGGCCACTTTATTCTCACCTGAACAAAAGCCCAGTCAGTCATTTTCTTATTTAAAGACCCCTTTAATAAAGCCACTCATTAATCAGCCAGATTCTTTTGGGCTGTTGGTGACCGGATGAACAGGGTTCCACTGTATTTTGATACTGTTGTGTTCCAGATGTCAGATTATGCATGAACGGTCAAATTTCTGATGTCACTTTTTGATTGATGGGCTACTGACCAATCAAATTGCACTATTGTTCCCTGTTTGTGGGCGAACAGAGTTTGGTAAAATGTTTGGGTTTGACGGTAGGCAATTCCTTTTCTCCACACCCCTGCACACCTGCTTGTTCACTCTCTCTGCCTGGAAAAGAAAAGTAAACATCTGCTACGCAGGCTGGGGGAACAGTGGTAAGAATTTTAATTTCAGAACAAAAAAAGTGTTGGAAACTTTTGTCTGAAATTTGTTGGAAATGCAATAAAAAGTGTCCAAAGATTTAATGTCCAAATTTACACATCCAAAATTTTAACGTCCAAAATTATTTGCAAGTAATGCAGGTAAACCCACAGTTAGGAACTTCAACTGGCTGAACGCTAACCAGTTGGTTATAGTTTACCCTGTAGAGTGCATACATGCATGAGCAAAGTAAAAATAAAATATAACTGAAGACAGTGAGAATTCCAAAAGCCAGTAGTACAATACATGTGGCATCAAAGGGAAACACATTATTATTAACTATCAAAGTTGTAATGACAATGTAGTGACAGAGATATTGAATGGAAGTTTGTCAAATTGTCACAAGCCATTTTGAAAATACTAAATAAATTAAAAATTACAATGTGATGCAGAGGCTTAGGAAAGTAAAACAAATTAGAAATAAGAGGTTTCAAGAGTGATGAATTTAAAATTAATTTCTCTTGTTCTTGTCCCCAAAGCTTTAGCAGTGCCCTGTTAGAATTTTCATACTTTCATGGCCTATTACTTAAACACATAATTTATACCGTTGAACCCCGCCATTTCAGGGCCCAGACGAAAAAATATAGTTCAAAATAGCGAGAGTTTGAAATGGCTGATAGTAAATGACTGATAAAAAGTAATTCCAAGGGGAATAGTTTTGAGTTCCAAATAACGAGGAATTTGAAATAACCAAGTTCAAATTAACGTGATTCAACTGTAGTGACAAGAAGTTGAAATTAAAAATACATGTACCAAGAGTGCTTAATGAACCTTGTTCACAATATTTAGCTACATGTACAATGATGGGTTTTCATTTATAATGTAAACTACCTAGTACAGCTGTAACCACATTGTTTGCGACATGAATGGGAAACAAAATTGGACTTGCTATTTAGTTTGGTATACAAGTCGTGACAAAATACTGTTGCAGCTGAGGAATATTTTGACAACAGTCTTGAGTAATAAAAGATGAAACACCCAAGCAAATGTACATGTAATTATACAGTTACATATTGCAACCTTTGGCACATATCTGAAATTATATTTGACTGCAGTGGTTAATTATCATCCACTTCTTTTATTAATAATAAAGTTACAGTTACCTTTTATAGGTTCATTTGAATATTGAAACGTAACAGAGTCAGGAACAATATAGAATTATATTAATCACAAAAAGAATCACAAATATATTTATTGTGCACATTTTTAGCCAAATGTAACACTGACATATTTGTTTTTATTTTACTGGCCATTACCCTACTGTCGGGCTCATTTTCCAGGCTCTTATGTGTATATAAAGAACAAGGAAAAACTGGTGTGATCAAAGGTCAGCAAAATGACAAGAGTGTAACTGACCTGTTCTATTTTAGTACATTTTTGTCATTCCCATATTACAGAAAACAAACTTTCAAGTAATATTGGTCCCATATTTAATAGAGAAATACTAGAGCTAGGATACAGTACGCTTAAGAGCAGAATTTTGCATGCTAAAAATAGCATAAGGTTACCACTCTCACACCAAAAAGGTAAAAATTCAAAATTTGCATGCATGCATGTATAACACTGCCAATCTTACATGCAGAGTAGGCAATGAATAGCATTATGAAAATGAAGAAATGATTAAAAAATGCCAGGGTTAAATTTGACTACGACAATTTTTATGAAGGATATAACAATGTTAATTTTGCTGAAAAAAATTAGCTTCAAAACTCATTTCTGACAGTCACTCCCAAATCAAAATCATTGAAAACCACTTGAAATTTAACGGGGATAAAAACAAGCCAATTAAAAATTGACAATATTTCCTAACAGGTCTGCAACTTTCTGCAACTTTGTTGAGTTTCAAATTCTCTTTTAGAGCTATTGTTTAAATCCTTCTACATTAATTGATTGATCGTTTTGATTGGTCAATCTTGTTCCAGGTCCCCTCATTTCAATATCACAGTAACACTGTACTTTTCAATCAGGTACTAAATTTACCCTGGAATAAACAATTTAATTAATTTCATTACCTTCAGAACTGTGGCTGTCATTAGCAGGACTTCTCGCAGACGTCAAACCTGGCACATGCACAATTACTGTTTCTGCAGGAATGTCGACTCCAGCAGGGGACGCAACTGTTGATGTGTTGTCATAGTGATGTGACGCATCATAATGTATTGTAGCTTGCGATGCAGATAACCTGGTGCTTACTCTTCTGGGAGGCCAAAGTGACCGATGTTTGTTGCGATATCGATGGTCTGACATGTTTACCGCCCATGCCGATCCAAAAGTGTAAACATTCACTGACTTTGCTCAGTTCCTAGCATAGATTCATAATAAACAAAGATTACCAATGTGATCATAAGAACGTGCATGGTGGTCTATAGGCAGATTTAATGATGAAAACGGGATGCCGCACATGGATGAGATAGTCCAGACACACTTGATTTGGTTGCCTGTGCTTTATATTCAAACCCAAAAAAATCTTTACATCCCCTCCGTAACTCCCCCCCCCCCCCCCCTTCCTGGGTACCAACCCAGCCACAAGAACAATCAAAGTCCCCATGATGAGCTCAACTTTATTTCTTCCCACGAGTGAATGGATATATAACTAAACAGCATGTTTGGACATGACATTCAGTTTTCACATTTGTAATAGTAATTGGATTGAGTGGCGTACAATTCAGGAAGCAACCAGGTGAGTAATTTCAAAATCAGACGAGAGCGCAGCGCGAGGTCAATTTCAAACTATGACCACTATTACTCCCCAAAATTGTAGGGCATGAGGTCCAATATTACTAAACAATCGCATAAATAAC